>JGI24709J26583_10000462_pt1 | contig 34321 bp, 26 predicted proteins | sample BioPla2DNA1_FD_26583 | JGI IMG/M metagenome (IMG submission 26583) | reverse complement strand
ACTAGGTTTAGTTGAAGAAGATTACACCGAAGGCAACTGGGAAACAATTGAAGGCTATATTGAAGGTGTTGAAACAGCAATAGCAGCATTAGAAACAGTAGAAGAAGTTGACGCATATAGTTTTGCAGATGTAATCGCTAATATTCAAGCAGTAGCTAAGCAACGCTGTGCCATTATATATATGGATGGCGAGGAGCTGTATACTGGTGGCTTTGTTGCAACTTATCCAGAAACACATATATACGGAATACAAACAACATTAGTTGATCCTGAGCCAAAAGTAGATGGCGAAACAACATATGCTTTTATAGGATGGTTGTTATTAGTAGAGGGTGATGATGATAGAATAGTACATGTTCTTGGAGCAAGTGATTATACAGCAGATATTACCTTGTATGCACAATGGGTAGTAATTACAGAGCAAGCATATTTTGAAGCAGAGGGTTTAGGAACTGTAAATGCAACTAGAAAAGCAATATATCAAAAATTTGTGCTTTATGATGATCAAGGCGTCAAAATTAATTTAAGCTTGATGGATGTAAAAAGTATAACTGAAACATTTGGCAATACAACTAGGGCTTTGTCACCAGATAGCGATCTTGTACTGTACTTTAACGCTGTAACAAAACCTGTAGGAGATTATATCTATAGGGTTGTTTTAGCAGATGGAATAACAAGTTATGAGGCAACACTAAGCTGGGAGAGGACAGAATTAAGTGTAGATTTAGTGTCAGAATCTGCAGTGGAATATGGAGATAAACCTGGACTATATAATGAATATTTAATAGATGAAACTTTAAGTCTAGCAGACGACATAAAAGTTTACATGGTAGATACTGAAGGAACGCCAGTAGGATATGATGAGTATTTTGACAAAGATAACAGAAAGATATACTTTAGAGTGTCAGATCATGATTTTGAACAAACTGATGGGGAGTATTTCTTCTACATTAACAATGGTGGCGATTGGTATGTATCAAAAATAGAATACTTTAGTTAATAGAAGAAAGAAAGTTTTATTTAGTGAGTTTTGATTAGAACTGAAAAACAAACTTTATTTTAAAACTGGCAAGATTTCTTGCCAGTTTTTATTGGTGTGCTTAGCATGGCGCAGTTTTAAGTGATAAAAATCACCCGCAAAGGTTCTTGTAGCCAATCGAATAGTGAACTGTAATCAAGCGTTTGGACAATAAAAATAAAATTAAGTTCATAATCAACTATTTTGGCAGGGTTCTTTGCCAGAATAGCTTTGTTCTTTGTGGTTAGAGTTATCATCCCGAGTTTCTCACTTACTTTTTAAAAATTAGATAAAAACTCAATAAGATATGAATTAATTAAACTTTTTCAACTTTTATGCTTGTAGTATACGATGACTTATATAATGATATAATCATGGCATATATTATTAAGAGAAAGAACCGTGAAGGTAATTATTATGTGTATCTTGTTGAATCTTTTAGGGAAGGCGATAAGGTTAGAAATAGAACCTAAAATCTTATAGCAAATTAGATGAATTGGGGGGAAATGAGCCAGGAGCCTTTGAAAGATTACGGTAGGAGGCAAGAGACGGATTAATTGGGGACAATATTCCTAAAAAGCTATTAGTAACTTTTGATTCAAAAAAAGAGATTACAAATGATCTAAAGCTTTATGGCTGGAAGATCTTTGAATCTATCTTTGAAATGATAGAAATTAGAAAAGCTTTAGAAGATGCTTTTGATGAACCGGCTAAAGTGTTAACTATTTTAGGTATTCTTAAACTATTAGCTTACCAAAGAGTTTTAAATCCAGGAGGTAAGCTCTATACACATCATAGCCAGTCAGAGCTTTGGGGCAATTGGGCTATAGATGAAAATAGAATGTATCGTTCGTTAAAAGACTTAGCTTTAGCTAAAGAAAACATGCAAATTAGAGCACATAATGGTATTAAAAATACTATAGGAAGAGATGCTACCTTAGTTTTTTATGATGTTACTAACTGTTATTTTGAAATAGATTTTGATGATGAATATATGATAGAAAAAGAGACTGGTGAGATAGACGAAGGTTTACGAAAGAGAGGAGTTTGCAAATCTAATAGTAAAAAGCCTATAGTGCAACTTGGATTGTTTATGGATACTAATGGAATCCCTATTAGTTAAAAGTTATTTAAAGGTAATACCGTTGATTCGAAAACTTACTTACCAGCCATTAGGCAAGTAAAAAAGCATAGAGGAACAAGGGGAGCAAATAAAGAACTTCAAGACTTTATACTAAGTGATGAAGGTTGGTTTTTTAATGAAAAACAAACATTTGTTAAAAAATCAATGCTACGTGATAGAGTTTTAGATAATGGTAAAAAGGTTCAAGAAAAAGTAGTAGTAACTTGGAGCGAGAAGTATGCAATTCGAGAAAAGAAACGTAGAAATGGAGCTTTAGATTATGCAAGCAAGTTAACCAATGCAGAGCTTTTAAGACAAACTTCTAAAAATGGCACCAAAAAATATCTTGAGATGCAATACTTAGATAAAGCAACAGGAGAGCTAAAGCCATTTTCCCCATTAATTACAATTAATTATAATAAAGTTTCATTTGACGAGCAATTCGATGGCATAAATGTTTTAGTTTCTAGTGAAACCCAAATGATTGATGATGAAATAATTCAAAACTATAACCAATTATTTAAAATAGAAGATTGTTTTAGAGTTACGAAAACTAAATTTAATACACGTCCAGTTTATGTGAGATTAAAAGAGCATATTGAAGCACACTTTTTAATATGCTTTTTAGCGCTATTAATAGTAAGGATTTTGCAAAACAAGACAAATTGGACCTTTAGCCCCAAGAAACTAATTAATGCGATAAATAGTGCAAGATCGATTGAACTATCTACAGGAGTTTACAAAGTTTCAGCCAATGAAGACTTGAAAGAAATATTTAGATTATTAAATATTGAATTTGATAAGGATTTAGTTAGATATGAAGACTTAAAAAGCTTTAATAGATCTTGGTGTACTACAAAGCAAAAAGCATAAAAACGGCTATTAAATGATAAAGGTAACCGTGTATGCTAACTTTCATTAAAAAAATTGAGAAACTCGGGATAATCAACTATTTTGGCAGGGTTGTTTGTAAGAATAGCTTTGTTCCTTGTGGTTAGAGTTATCATCCCTGGCGTATAGTGTGCCTTTTTGCAAATGTAATATCCTTCTATGTATCCTGAACTTTAAATCCTAGCAACTCCTGTAGCTCTTGCTGCTTCCGCTACCGCTTTAGCTACTGCTTTTCCTACTCTAAGATCAAATGCTTTGGGTATTATATACTCCGGCGTTAACTCTTCATCTGATACTATTGAAGCTATTGCTTTTGCTGCTTCGACCTTCATTTCGTCATTTATGTCACTAGCTCGTACGTCTAAAGCGCCTCTAAATATCCCAGGAAATGCCAATACATTGTTTATTTGGTTAGGGAAGTCGCTTCTGCCTGTGCCTACTATTTTAGCACCAGCTGCAATTGCATCTTCTGGCCAAATTTCGGGGACGGGATTAGACATTGCCAAAACAATAGGGTCTTCTTTCATCATTTGAATCATCTCTTTCGTGACAATTCCAGGTGCTGAAACTCCTAAAAATATGTCTGCATCCACTAAAGCTTCTGCCAAGGTTCCCTTTACTCTGCCTCGATTAGTTACTTTAGATATGTCTACGTGTGCAGGCTTAATGTTAGGATCATCGCTGCTAATTATTCCGTTCCTGCCACACAATAAAATCTCTTGTGCGCCAAGTTTAAGAAGTAATAAAGCTATTGCTTGACCTGCAGCGCCCGCACCTGCTAAAACTATTTTGCAGTCTTGCAAATCTTTCTTTACTATCTTTAATGCGTTAATTATAGCTGCTAATGCCACAACTGCTGTCCCATGTTGATCATCATGGAAAATTGGAATATCTGTTTCTTCTTTTAATCTTCGCTCTATTTCAAAACAACGAGGTGAGGCAATGTCTTCTAAATTAATGCCACCAAATGAGCCTGAAATTAATTTTATTGTGTTTACTATTTCATCAACATTCTGACTTTTGATGCATAGAGGAAAAGCATCTACATCAGCAAATGCCTTGAATAAAACACACTTTCCTTCCATAACAGGCATGCCCGCTTCGGGGCCTATATCTCCAAGTCCAAGTACTGCAGAGCCGTCTGTAACTACTGCTATTAAATTCCATCTTCTAGTTAAATCATATGATTTATTAATGTCATCTTTGATTTCAAGACATGGTTGTGCTACACCAGGCGTATAAGCGAGGCTAAGTTGCTCAGTAGTCTTTACATCAGCCCTTGGTACAACTTCAATTTTACCTTTCCATTCATAATGTTTTTTTAAAGATTCTTTTGCATAATCCATAATTTTGTCTCCTTTATTTTATTAAAATTTATTTTTCCCATGGGAATGTGTATTTTAAGAGATTAAATTGTTTTTTTACGTTACTAAATTCCTCTTGTACACTCTCATTTATCTCTACTCCAGAATGTTTGTTCTTTTGCCATTCTAAATATTCTTTCTCGCCTGCTGTGTATATTCTGTCTTCTCCAGGAGCTTTCTTTGATGCTCGTAAAGATCTTAATATATCACCTGCAGTTTTTCTGAATTCATCTTCTCCCATGAATGCCTTCGTATCAATCGCTATGAAAAAATGACCTAGCCTATGAGGCACTGCTTTGCCATCATTGCCAATACCAGATAGCATTTTCATGAAATGACCTTGTTGTAAAGCAGCTGATAATATTTCAACAACCACGGAATAACCATAGCCCTTGTATCCGCCCATCTCTTCGCCTATTCCGCCCAATGGTGCTAAAGCAGCCTCTCCTCTTGTAAGAGCAGTTAAAATTTCGTTTGAGTCAGTTAACGAGTTGCCATCATTGCCTATTACGAGCCCTTCTGGAACTTTTTTGTTCCCTCTAGCATATACTTCTATACGGCCTCTTTGAATAGTGGAAGTAGCACAATCAAGAACAAAAGGGAAGTCCTCGTCAGTAGGAAGCCCAAATGTTAAAGGATTAGTTCCTAGCATGTTTTCGACTCCAAATGTGGGAGCAGTAGACGGCCTAGCATTAGTGCCCGTAATACCAATCATCCCTTGTTCCGTTGCCATTGTCGTGTAATAACCAGCAATGCCATAGTGTGTGCTGTTTTTTACAGCAACCATCCCCATACCGTATTTTTTAGCTTTTTCAATTGCTAAATTCATAGCCTTGTATGAGATTACTTGACCCATTCCATCATGTCCATCTACAACAGCAGTGGTAGGTGTCTCTCTTATTATTTCAAATTTTGTTACAGGATTTTGTATGCCTTTCAATATTCTATCAATATAAATCGGCTTAAACCTATTAACTCCATGACTAACTATTCCTCTTCTGTCTGATTCTACCAACACATCAGTAACTATCTTTGCATCTTCATCTGGGACTCCCACAGCAAGAAACGCGTCATGTACAAAATTTTCTATTGTTGTCCAATCAACTAGCATATTTCCCATAAATAATCTCTCCTTTTATATAATAAATTTTAATGTAATTGCTTGCGCAATCACATAGATTATAACATGATTGTGTTTATTAGCGTTAATACATTTATTTGTATATTTACTTAAAATTTTATCTATAAGTGAATGATTTTATTATCTTGACGGTAAGTATTGTCTTGTCCAAAATGAGGGCTACAAATGTATGTGGATAAACCACCATTTTTGTTTAAAATTATAGATCTTCCATGAACAATAGATTCCAAATCGTCATATGAATCCATTTGAGCACTAGGCGTTATGCCAACTAACATTTTCCAATCGTCGACTTCATATTTGAAGGTTATACTTGTGTTGTGATCATGCCCAAAGAAAAACCCTTTTACATTTTTTAATTCATGCATCTTTTCCCAGAGGCTTGTATCCAAAGTAGAAGGTGACATACCATTGTTGTAGCCATAAATTGTAGCATTGTTGCTAATAGCAAGTTGATATTGTTCTACAACTTCTTTTAGCACTATGTGAGTGAACAATAGAGTAGGGGCGCCCTTTAGCAAATTTGATTGTGTAACATAAAAATCAGTTTGTTCGTTTGATATATTTAAGTAAAGGTGACCAGGGGAAAAATAAGACCTGCAATCTAAAGTCATAATGTTATATGCAACTTTATTTGAAAATTGCCTTGAATAAATAGGAATTGAAAAATTCCCATAACTATCCGTTTCTCCCGCTTCTTTGTTATCTTTGAAAATAGCCGCATTATAACTATCTCCAGACAAAGCTGTTCCACCAATAAAATAACTAAAATTTTCTACTTTAGATAACATTATGTCTTTAGATATCATGGATTCAGTGTCATGATTACCAAATGTTAAGGTCCAATATTGTTTCCTGCTTTCCATATATTCTGCTATTTTTACATAAGTTTTAGAAGTAATAGAAAGAGTGTGTTCAGCTAACCAAGATAAAGGGAATGTGTTATCACCTGTCAAAACTACAAAATCAGGCTTTTCATAATCTAGCATGGTGTCCAATTGCGCAATTAATCCAGGCTTCAATTCAGTTTGCTCAATTACTTCTTTAGGGGTTTCTATAGCTAACCATTCGTGAAAGTCTGTTAATTGCAAAACTTTGAATTCATTGTTTTTAAAATATAACTCTCTTGCCGGGCCTAATGCGGAGTATGAATATAAAAAACTAGCAGTTCCTACCGATATTACCGCTATAATTAGAAGTATTATTATGGTTTTACCGATTTGATTTAGTTTAGTTTTCATAACTTTTTTCGTTTTGCATCTGGGTAATGCTAAGGGAAAATCCCCCTTAGTTTGTGTGCTTTAACTAAACGTGTTAAGGCGACAACATAAGCCGCTAATCTATACGAAATCTTATAATCCTGGCTTGTTTGTATAACCAGATTTAAAGATTCAATTAAGTGAGTCTGTACAACTTCATTCACTTGCTTTACTGTCCATTTTATTCCTTGCATGTTTTGGACCCACTCACAGTAAGAAGCTATAACACCTCCAGCATTAGCTAGGATATCTGGAATAATAGGTATGTTCTTTTGAGCTAAAATTGTATCAGCATCTGTAGTGGTCGGACCATTTGCTGCTTCTATTATAACTTTAGCTTTTAACTCTTTTGCTATTTCGGCTGTAATTTGATTTTGCAAAGCCGCAGGTATTAAAATTTCGCAAGGGGTTAAAAGTAATTCTTTGTTAGTAATGCGAGTGAAAGTGCCTTCTTCGTAGGAAGATAATAGTTTTTTCGCACGTACGTGCTGTAAAATGCTTTTTATGTCTAAGCCGTCTGGATTAAATATCCCACCAGATACATCACTTACAGCGATTATTTTACATCTTAGTTTATGTAAATATTCAGCTGTTACATTTCCAACATTTCCAAGTCCCTGTATAGCCACACGGGTAGTTGCTGGTGAAATATTATTTAACATCAAAAACTCTTTTATAACAATGTGTAAACCTCGGCCTGTAGCTTCAGCTCTACCTAAGGAACCACCAATCTCGACATCTTTACCTGTGACAACGCCTGGTATTGTATAACCTTTCATTGCAGAAAATGTGTCCATTAACCAGCTCATGATTTGAGAGTTTGTTCCAACATCAGGGGCAGGAATATCTTGGTTTGGACCTATAAAAGGCAATATTTTTATGGTATATCTTCTTGTCAGCTTTTCTAATTCTTTCTCTGAAAGCTCGGAAGGGTCTACAATTACACCGCCCTTTGCACCACCATAGGGTAGGTTAGCTAAAGCACATTTGAAAGTCATCCAGCCCGCAAGAGCTTTTACTTCCTCTATTTCTACGTCTTGATGATATCTAATTCCGCCTTTACATGGACCGCGAAGTGAGCTATGTTGAACTCTGTAGCCTTCAAAAACTTTTACACCGCCATTATCCATTTCTACAGGAATAGAAACTTTTAATTCTCTCTCGCAAATTTTCAAGTTGGCATAATCACTTTCAGGTAAATTTAAAACAGCTGCAGCTTTTTCAATGTTAGCTATAAAATTTTCAAAAGCATTATATTGGCTCATAAATATTTCCTTTATATACTCAGTTATTTTTGATTACAAAATATAGATTATTTTGTTATTGTAATTTTTTTCTTGTTTTTAGGCTTGTCTGGATCTAAGTTCAAAGCTTCTGCCATATATACAACAAACAACTCAATGGCAATGGTGTACAAGAATGGGGTATTCATTCCACGAACTAAAGGCATGTCTAAATATGAGGTGCTTACACTTTGTATTTCTTTGATATCTGTAAATGAGATTAAGTGTGCACCAAGTAAAGATAGCCTCCTAGCTAAATCTACAAACTCTTCGCTAAATTCTGATGCCGGTGCAAGCATAATAATTTCAGTTTCTTCTTTTACCATGCATATAGCACCATGCATAAAATCTGCTGTGGAGAAAGGTCGGTTGAGTTTGCCACAAACTTCCATCATTTTTAAAGATAATTCCGAAGCGACTGCTTGATTTAATCCGCGCGTCAATACAATAAAATTGTCAATACTTTTATTTTTGTCTGCAAAACCTTTTATTTTGTCTTTAAAGTCGTTGATAAATTTGTCTACCATGTATGGTAATTCTGCAACATTCATTTTTGCTGTGATGCTAGATAGGGAATTAGATAACAAAAACATAGCAGTAAGTTGAGCGATAAAAGATTTCGTTGCCGAAAGACTTCGTTCTATGCCCGCTGCTAAGTTTATATGAAAGTCACATATTTGTGCTAGAGGTGAATCAGGGTTGTTTGTTACAGCAACAGTCATAGCACCTACTTGTTTTGCTCCTTGAACTACCATTAAAGTATCAGTAGATTGACCACTTTGTGAAATGGCAAGCACCATATTGTTTTTTAAATTAACTTGAGCTCCATAATAAGTTGTTACAGAAGGCGTGAACTTGCTGACCATGATTTCGCCAATAGTTTCTACTAAATATTTAAAATATGTAGCTGCATTGTCACTAGTTCCACGTGCCACAGTCGTAATATTAGTTAAAGATCTCTTTTTAAACTCTTTCGCTATTAATGACCAAACTTTTTTATTCTCAGTGATTACTGAGCGTATTACGTCTGGCGCTGACAAAAATTCATTAAGCATTATTGACACGATAATCCCTCTTCCTGATAGAGATAAACATCTCTCTTTTGTTAAATTATTATATGATATTTTGAGTTTAAAGTAAAATAAAATAGGGTAAGGGCGATAATTTGATGTATGTTAATAATTATAGAACTTATTGCACGCTCACACAAGCGTGCAATAACCTTTAAAAATGAGGCTATTCAAGTAATCTGCATTTAATTTGGGAATTAACATCTACATACAGAGTATTTGGCTGTAATATCGGTACAATCAGCATTACCGCTAAGTATAAGTGTATTTCTTATTTTTAAAAGTTAAAAGGTGTAATGGCTTAAAGGAATTATAGGTTGGCCTAGTTCGTCTTCTTGTAAAAACATAATCATATAAATTGGATAATACACGATTTTACCATGTACAGAAGTATTGGAAGAAGAGAAAACAAAAGCATTTTCTAATTTGTAGTTTTCTGTACGTATTATATTATTAAGGGCAGAATGTTTTTGGTAGTTCTTTCCGCTTTTAACCTCAATAGGTAGAATTTTTCCGTTATGTTCTATAATAAAATCAACTTCTCCTAATTTTTTGTTTGAGTAATAAAACGCTACATAACCATGTGCAAAAAGCTCCTGAATGATAACATTCTCGAATAACGCTCCTTTATTAATATTGGTTTCGTTGTTTACAATTTGTAGTTTTGTAGCCTTTCCAAACATAGTTGTGAGTAATCCAACATCAGAGAGAAACAGTTTGAAAAGAGAGCTTTTTTTATTCAGAACAAGTGGCAATATTGGTTCTGTAGTGTTATAAGCAGCAAGTGCTACTCCAGCTTTGGTAAGCCAAGTAAAACTGTCTTCGATTCTATCAATTCTAGCGTTTTTATCTATATTAGTTATTTTAAAGCGTTTATTTTTCTCATTAAGTTCGGCTGGAATCATCTCAAATATTTTAGTAATAATAAGTTTTCGGTCTTCCTCTTCATATTTGGTGAAGTCTCTTTTATACTCCTCGATAATAGCATTATGTTCAATAATTACTTTGTCGATATTATTTGTTTGTTTGAAAATTTTTACGGCAGCAGGCATGCCACCAATGATCATATAAAGATTGAAAATTTCTAAAAATTTTTCATGAATAGTTTTGTCAAGAGGGAGTTTAGTGTCGTAACTACTCTTTAATTTACTAAAGATTTCCTCAGGGATATTAAATATTTGCAAAAATTCTTCAAAATCAAGTGGATACATTGTTAATGTTTGAAGATAACCGACCGGGGCAGACTTTAGATTTCGGAGTTCAATACCAAGTAGAGACCCACTTAGAACAAAACGGAATCTACCATCCTCAGTAAGGAATTTAATCTTAGTGATTATCTCCGGAAATTCTTGAATCTCATCTAAAAAAATGAATGTCTTTCTAGGAGTTAGCTTTTTATTAGAGAGTAAAGACAATTTTAGAATTAAGTCATCAACAGTACTATATGATTTTAGAACTTTAAGTGCTCGAGGTTCCTCTATTAAATTAAACTCAACATAATCAATTTTGTTCTTTTTAAAAATAGATCTAATGATGAAAGTTTTACCTACTTGCCTAGCTCCGGAAATCATTAAGGCTTTGTTACTATGATTAAGCCACCCAAGAATATCTTGTTCAATCTTTCTACTTAGCATAGCTTACAGCTCCTTTCAATAAATACATTAGCTATAATAACATAAGCATGTCAAAAGCGCAAGGCTAAATTGAGCGATTTTGTCAAAAGTACAAGAGCGAATTTAGTAATTTTGTCAAAAATGTAATGACAAAATGGGTAATTATGTCAAAAATATGTTTAATTGTTAGGTTTTATCTATCTTATCTAAACATTTATTAAAACTAGGCTCTCCATCAGTTAGCTAATAAACACTATTTTCATATGTTACGGCTCGTGCTTAACTGTTAATAAGTTTGCATATGTTTTTTTGTTTTCTCGAGCAATCTTATAAGGAACGGATTTAATCGCTTTTAGTAACTGTAAGACCAAGTAAACTTTCGGCAGTAATTATTAGTTGTGATGACATTAATTTATAAAAATATTTCAATGAAGTAAGCGCATTTTTACACGATTATATTTAATCGAAAAAATAAGCATGTTATTATCAATTCTTTAAAAAGTAATTCTTTCTAATTTTGTAATAATTTGACTAGAGTTAAGAGTCAAATCAAATATTTTTAGCAGGGTCAAATTACCTTTAAAGGCAAAGCAATGATATTAAAAAATGAGTTTTTCTAAAATTAAAAATAGAACAGGTTTCCTTACCTGTTGCTCTCCGAGAACAACAGGTGGCTTCGGTCTTTCTTATTCTTCCTAATTAAGAGCTTATCATTAATATTTCTTTTAATTTAGATCTCTCATTCATTTAACAAAGTGCGATACTTTGACCAAAAAGGCCATAAATGATAAAGACGGTCAATGGAGTAGCTTTGTGATAATAAAAAGAGATAACTATCTAAATAAATTAATTAGCAGTAAACATATAAATTTAATTAAAGCAGTAACTGGAATTAGAAGATCTGGCAAATCTTTTTTATTAGATCCTATATTTACGAATTACTTAAAAGAAACCGGGGTTAAAAAAGATCATATAATCAAAATAGATTTGGATGATGTTTCAAACTATAAGTTTCATGATCCACAAGTATTAGGTTCTTATATTAGAAAACAAATTATAGATGATAATATGTATTATATTATTTTAGACGAAATTCAATTTGTTTCAAAATTTGAGTCACTTTTAAAAGGGCTTTTAAAGATATCTAATGTCGACGTTTATGTTGCTGGTAGTAATTCTAAATTTTTGTCTGCAGATATTATCACTGAGTTTAGAGGTAGAAGTCAACAAATTAGAATTCATCCTTTATCATTTAAAGAGTTTTATGAATCTAATAACTATAGTAAGCAAGAAGCATATAATATATATATTAGATTTGGAGGCATGCCTCTATTAAATTCTTTTAATGCTGAAGAGGAAAAAGCTAAGTATTTAAAAGATTTATTTGAACTAACTTATTTTAGGGTATATTAGTTATGGGTATAACTCAGTTTTTATTAGATTCAAATAGCCTTAATTTATAATTATACTCATGAGGCGAGGCACATTGTATATGCTAAACTTTGATTAAGCAAAACATCTAGAAAAACTAAATCTTAACAATTTAAAAGAGGGTGGATTTTATAGTGAAGACACAAATAATTTTAGAAGTAGTAAAATAAAAGGTGTAAATACAACAATCGCCCATATGAGCGATTGTTATAGTTTTTTGGAGCTGCTAACCGGATTTGAACCGGTGACCTCGTCCTTACCAAAAGCTAAATTACACTTACGATAAGTGTAATAGTGTAGTTTTGGTGGATTTGATGTGTTATATAGGTATCTAAATCAGTTAAATTGGCGATATCTCTAAGATTTACGAAAAAGTATCAAACATATTAAAAGTTTCGTACTTTTCATTGTATTCAAAAATTCGTACTTATTTATTTAAGTGTATTAAATTTTAACCTATCATTGCTTTTTAGTTGCTGGCGAAGCTAGATATGCTGTTCATCTAAGGAATATACTAGAGCATCCCAGACTTCAAAATATCCAGATAGTTTTTATAGATAAAAGTTTTATTTCTTTGCGCCTCTGATGTTGGGTAAAGAATGCCCAAATCTAGCATTCTATTAATCGCATTGTTTGTCGCATTATAGCTTAGAGATAGCGCTTTCGCCGTTTTGGTGATACTTATTATAGGATTTTCTTCTAAGTAATAATACAATCGTAAAAGAGTAGTGGAAGCCCTACCTGTTGCTTGTATAAGACCAATATTATTTTCTCTAAGTGCCGATAACTTTTCTATGTTTACTATAGCGTCCTTGGCAGATTGATAAATAGCTTGTAAAAAAAACTTGACCCATTGTTCATAATTGCCACTTCGGCGGACTTCCATTAAGCGGTCATAATATTCTACACGGTTGCTTTTCAAAAAATATGATACATACAAGGAGGGAGAAGATAGTAATCCTTTTTGTATTAAAAATAGCACAATTAACAGCCTGCCAATTCTTCCGTTGCCATCTAAAAATGGGTGAATGGTTTCAAACTGATAGTGTATCAAAGCAGTTTGCACAAGTGTATCAAGACTGTCATCAGAGTTGATATATTTTTCTAAATCAGACATTGCCAAGTTCATATCTTCAGGTGATTGCGGAATAAAGCTAGCATTAGATAAAGTGCTACCAATACCTCCAATCCAATTTTGTGTATGGCGAAATTCGCCCGGACTTTTATCCTGCCCGCGCACACCTGACATAAGCACTGAGTGTATCTCGCGAATAAGACGGCTACAGATGGGTAAATCGTTTAGACGATTAATTGTAAAATTTAGTGCCTTGATATAATTGATAACTTCCTCAACATCACGGTTGGAATTTGCATCAACACTAGGGTCTAGCACATCTTCTAAAGTCGCTTGTGTGCCTTCTATTTGAGAAGTCAAAAGAGCTTCTTTTCGCACATACATAGATACAAAAAGATTTATATCAGGAATAAGGTTAGTCATATTATTAAGTATTGCAATGCTTTTATTTGCCTTAGTTAATTAAACCACGATAATACTTGGTTGGAGGAGTAATTATGGCAGGGAAAGTGAAGTCTGTAGAACCAAATATTGCTGATTTATGCAACGGCTGGTTGAAGACGTATAAATTGGATTACAAGTTAGAGCAAGAACCACTTAATGACTCTATTGATAGGGCTCTTAATGAGTATTATTCTAAAAGTGGCGGAAGAGGTGGAAATAGACCAGACGCTAAGTTACTATTACAGGATAAAAACCTAAAATACTATCCCGTTTTAATTGAATACAAGGGCTATAAAGATAAGTTAGTAAAACTCGACTCAGATGGACATGTTGAAAACCTGAACTCCAAAAACAAGGTTTTGTATAAAAACATAAAAGATTATGCTGTGAATGGGGCGGTTCATTATGCAAACGCCATATTGCACCATACCGCCTATACTGAGATTATTGCAATAGGTGTGACTGGTTATAGAAATCCCAGTGGTAAATTAAAACATGAAATAGGCGTTTATTATGTTTCAAAAAGAAATTTTGGTATTGGTCAGAAAGTTGATGATTATACCGATTTATCGTTTCTAAAAAAAGATAATTTTGATGCATTTATTGACAAAATACATACTTTATCATTGTTACCGAAAGAATTAGATGAGCTAAAAGAAAGAAGAGAATCGGAAATCACTGCTAGCTTGGTTAAGTTAAATAATGATATTTATCAAGAAGAAAAAGGACTAGGTGAAAACGATAGAGTGTATTTGGTCGCAGCTACAATCATTGCTACACTAGGAGTCCCTGGTAAAGTCGCACCTTTGGATAAGAGTGATTTAAAATCATCTACTGAGCATGGGAATCGAGACGGAGATATTATAATTCGAAAGATTGAAGCATTTTTAAGTGAAAAGAGGCTCCCAAAAGAAAAGAAGGGTTTAATAGTTAGAACTTTAACTAACACTTTAACAACTGATAATATTAACAAACCCACGAATGGGGAAAGTCAATTGAAAAGAGTGTTTTCAAAGATAATTGATGATTTGGGTATATACTACAAAATTGGGTTGACTACAGATTTTACAGGGAAGTTGTTTAATGAGATGTATAGCTGGTTAGGTTTTAGTGAAGACAAGTTAAATGATGTAGTATTAACGCCATCGTATGTCGCCAAATTATTAGTTAAACTGGTAAGAGTCAATAAAGATTCTTATGTATGGGATTTTGCAACAGGCTCAGCGGGATTGCTTGTTGCAGCTATGAACGAAATGATAAATGATGCTAAAGCAAAAATTAAATCGCCCGAAGAATTAAAAGTTAAAGAAGCAGAGATTAAAGCTAATCAGTTATTAGGTCTAGAAATATTATCTAATGTATATATGCTAGCCATTTTGAATATGATTATGATGGGAGATGGTAGTTCCAATATTTTAAACAAAGACTCATTGCGTGACTTTGATGGCAAATATGGTTTTGGTAAAACTACCATAGATTTTCCTGCTGATGCATTTGTGCTAAACCCACCATATTCAGCTGAAGGGAATGGAATGATTTTTGTTGAAAAAGCACTATCAATGATGAATAAAGGCTATGGAGCAGTCATCATTCAAGGTTCAGCTGGTTCAGGAAAAGCTACTGAGTATAATAAAAAAATTCTAGAAAAAAACACATTGTTAGCCAGTATTAAAATGCCGATTGATTTGTTTGTAGGAAAATCAAGTGTTCAAACTTATATATATGTATTCAAAGTAGCAGAAGCACATGAGAAAGATGATGTTGTAAAATTTATTGACTTCACTAACGATGGTTATACAAGAACAAATCGCAAGAAAGCAAGGAAAAATTTGTGGGATACAGATAATGCTAAAGGTCGATATGCTGAGTTGGTTGATTTAGTAAAGTTTGGAAAAGGTAAACTTAATATTTTTACTGAAAAGGAATATTATGAAGGGCATATAGACCCAAAGAATGGTAATGACTGGAATCAATCAGCACCAGTTGATATACAACCAAAACTTGATGATTTTAGAAAAACAATAGGTGATTATTTATCTTGGGAAGTATCAAATTTATTAAAGAGTAGTAAAGGAGAAGATAAAGGCCTGGGAAAACAATAGCCCTGCTTAACGAAAAACTAGACAATGTTAAGTGGGGCGAATATAAGATAGGTGATTTATTTGAAAAAATAAAAACCAACAATGTATCAAAAAACATAGAGGGGGATTTGCCTGCTACTACCGCTATTTTGACAAATAATCAAATAGGGAAATATCTATCTCGCGAAAATGCAACGGTGTTAAAAAATGTTTTTACGGCAACTGCCAATGGATTTGGTCGGGCATTTTATCAGCCTAGAGAATTTACAGTTGCACAAGATAGTTATGCGTTTACATTTAAAGATAAAAACATAAAAATAGAAAAAATACACTATTTCATATTATCTTCCCTCAATAAGGTATATGGGAGGTATAATTGGGGGAATAAGTCAGGTTGGAATAAAGTAAAAAAAGAAAAAATAAAACTTCCAACTACAGATGGGAAAATAGATTTTACATTTATGGAAAATTTTGTCGCAGAGCTAGAAGCTCTGCATGTCGCAGAGCTAGAAGCTTATTTAGCAGAGCTAGAAGCTTATTTAACTGTTACAGGTTTAAAAGATTACAATTTAACTAAAGAAGAGGAAGAGGCATTAAATGATTTTGACAAACTAAATTGGAAAGAATTTAATGTTAAAAAATTATTTGGCTCATCAACTCGTGGCAAGAGACTAAAGAGTGCTGATAGAGTTCCTGGAGCATTGCCGTTTGTTACGGCTGGAGAAGCGGAAGAAGGAGTATCGGCTTTTATTGGCAATGATGTTAAGATTTTCAATTCTAATACAACAACAATAGATATGTTTGGTTCTGCCAAATATAGAAATTATAAATATGGTGGAGATGATCATATTGCTGTGGTACATACAGAAAAATTAGAAAAGCATGCGGCAATATTTGTAACATCAGCTATACATAAGTCGTCGTATAATGGACAGTTTAGTTATGATAAAAACTTTTACGCTAAAGATGCTGATGCGTTAAGTATAAAGTTACCTGTAAAAGAAAACGGAAAACCTGACTATGAATATATGGCAATTCTTATTAAAGCGATGCACAAAAAAGTTATTAAGGATGTAGTGCTATTTTCTGATGCCAAGACAAGTGCAACAAAAAAGATTATAGCTAAATAAACTATTCGTTTTAAGCCTGATTAGTTATTACAAAAAGACGGATAAGTTAGGTTTAAAGTTTTATATGTTTTTGTATACAACATTTGTAGGTGTTTAACAAATATGCTCAATAGCAAGACTTTCTTGTTGCCGTGGCTACGAAACGCCCTGCGGACGTAATTTGACTATTTTTAGTATAAAGGTATTTTTTACAATTTTTAATCCCCCATTATTCAATGTAATAATCACTAAATTTCAATAAAAACATAAATGCCTTTCACGTGCGTGCGTATATGTGTGAATACTAGTATTATGTAAAGTAAAGATTACGGTAGTTGCTAATTAGAGTGACTGCCGTTTTGTTTATCTAAATGAAAAGGGGGTGGTGCGTATGAGGGTTGGTAATATGTCTGCATTAATAAAATAATGCGGACTTTTTTTATATATTCATAAAAATAAAAAATAGGAGGTAAATGTCGTATGGATATAGGAGAATATAAAAGAATTTTAGCATACAAGGAACTTGGGATATCTCAAGAAAAAGTTGCACAAATACTGAAAATAACTCATTGGCAAGTTCGTAAGGTGTGGAATTTAGATGAAGAAGAGTTTTTAGAGCTAAAAGAAAAAGAACGAAATCCGTTAGAACAGTATACAGAGTTCATTATGAGCATAATTAAAACAACACCAACGATTACTAATTCAAATATTTACTACAAACTCTTAGAAACATTCCCTGATTTCAAGGCGGGAGTATCTACCTTTTATAGATTCGTAAGGAAATTAAGAGAAAAAACAGGCTATGAGAGATTTGTTAAAAAGGGAACATCAATGAGAACCGAACCAATTCCAGGAGAAGAAGCACAGGTTGATTTTGCTCAATACAAGATAAAAGATATGTATGGAATCAATAGGCGAGTATATTTTTTCGTAATGGTAATGAGGTATTCACATCTTAAGTATGTATATTTTTCAAGTCAGCCTTTCAACTCATTAATGGCAATTGAAGCTCATAAGAATGCATTTAGGTTTTTTGGTGGGATACCCAAGATTTTGCTATATGACCAAGATAGAGTTTTTTGTGTTCATGAAAATTATGGGAATATTATTTTAGAAGAAGCTTTTGAAAAATATGTAAAGGCGATGGATTTATCAGTTGTATTTTGTTCAGGCAGTTGCCCTGAAACTAAAGGAGTAGTGGAGGGATGTATAAGGATTGTAAAAGAAAACTTTCTAACAGGAAGAACATATGTTGGGATTGATTCACTAAACTCAGCTTGTCTTGAGTGGTTAGATAACTATGCCAATAGTCACGTGATTAGAAGGAGAGGTCAAACCTGCCATGAGTTATTTCTAGAAGAGGTTAAGGAATTAAGGAAAGTCCCAAGTACTAACGATTTATATAGAAACAGGGTTGTGCGTAGGATTTTCAGTAATCAAGTCCAATATCGTTGTGCCCTATACGAAACCCCACTCGGCTACGAGGGTAAGGAAGTGATTGTTGAATCGGATGGTAGTGTTATAAAAATCAAAGACAAGGAAAGCGATAAATTAATAGTTACACATCCTTTGGCAAAATCCAGATGGCAACGAGTGGCAATTGAGAAAGGTGATCCTACTGGGATAAATGAACTGATTTGTAAAAAATATTTTGAGGGAAACAAAACAGGTCTTAAGTTTTTAGATAAGTTGAAAGAAAGATACCCAAGATATTATTTGAAAAGCTGTGTACGCCTTACAGTGTACATAAAAAACTATACCAAAGAAGAAATACAATCTGGGATTGAATATTGCCTACAGGTTAATAAATGTACAATACCAGAACTTTCAGGTTATTTAATCTACAAGTATGGACTGGAGAAGGCAGAAGTATCAATGGGTAAGTCCAAAACTTTTTCATATTACAAAAAACGAGCATTGGAAATATCAGGAGGCAGAGTATGGCAAGAGTAAACGAACTAAAAGAGATGGCATTCAAGGTAGGTTTATACAATGTTTCAAAGCTCGATGATTTTGATTTTGACATAAAAGATAATAAAGATTATTTGATGCATATACTTAAATTTGAATATGTATCAAGAAAAAGAAATGCCCTTCAAACTCGGAGAAAGAAAAGTAAACTTCCAGTAGTTGATATGAAAAAGCAATACACGGGCATTGAAGAATGGAACATGAAAGGACTGCTAAAACTTGATTGGTTAGAAAAATGTAACAATTTAGTATTTTATGGAAAATGTGGAACTGGAAAAACACAAGCTGCAGTTATGATTGCAGATAAAGCTTTGGATAAAGGATATAGGGTTTACTACATAAAGATAGATGAACTAATGAATGTCCTTAAAACAAAAGATGTGCTTCCAAAGAGCAAAAAAACATATGAATACTTAAAACAGTGTGACTTAATCATAATCGATGATGTCATGTATATTCCGTTAACGGAAGAAGAATTATTAATTTTGTATAAAGTGGCTATGTTCTTAGGTGAATCACGAAGTCTGATTTTTGTAACAAACAGAAGACTAGGTGATTGGAAGGATGCGTACAAAGAAGTGTACACAATCGAAACATTGGTAGACAGGCTACTAACGTACTCTAGAATTGTAATGTTCAAATAAGGACGTACCTCGCATGAACCATCTTTTAGCCATTTTGACTATACCTCCGAACATGAAAAAATCTTCTTACTCTATGAAAAATTTATCGCAGTGTGATAAGAGAGAGGAAAACTATGAAATTTTTTTCAACTTTCACATGACGCCCTGCGAGAAGTGAGAAAAATATGACACTTAGGGGCAGGGGGGTCCTAATCTCTACAGGTATTTTAACTGGACATCGGGCTGGGCTCTTATACGCAAAAAAAGCGAAAGCAAAGGGTGGAAAACTTAGCTCACCAGGGTTAACTTATCGATTATTACCAAACACGACTAATCAATATGCAGTTACAGGTATAAGTAGTGGTATGTCGGCTGTATTTTGTGGCTTAAGTGGGACTCTTTTTATCCCTTCAGTTACTAATGATGGTAAACAAATAACCCAAATTGACCCAAGTGCTTTTGCAAATAAAGAGTTTATAAAGTGGGTGTTTATGCAATCGGGTATTTCTACCGTTGGAAACAGAGCTTTTCAATTTTGTTCTAATTTAAAAATGGTTAATATGTCCGCGACATCAGTAACGCGTATAGAGGCTTATACATTTGACACCTGCCAGTTAGGGAAGTTTTATTTTCCTTCTAATTTAACATATGTAGGTGAAGGTGCTTTTATTAGAGCTGGACTAACATCAGCTTTGCCAGATAGTGTAACATATATTGGGAATTATGCATTTGCATATAGGGAAGATATCTTGGGTATACGATTACCAAACAATCTCTATGAAGTTGGGAATTATGCATTTGCTGGTTGTGGTGATTACATTGTAACAAATATAGATGGCACAGGATTACAGAAAATTGGGAATTATGCATTTTACAATACGAAACTTTATAATCTAACAATCCCTTCAACAGTGACTAATATAGGGAAGGGGGCTTTTAAGAATTCTAATCTTCCAGCTGGTTTCACTTTTAAAGACGGAACTCCATTGCAATCTATTGGTGAGGAGGGGTTTGCTAATAATGGAATAGAACAACTCGTTTTGCCAGCAAGCCTTACAGCCATAGGCAGAAATGCTTTTTCTGGTAATAGTAATTTAACAATATATACGGGACGAGGCAGCAAGCCATCGGGCTGGCATTCTGCTTGGAACAGTTCTAATCGTCCAGTTGTCTGGGGTTGTACATTATCATCAGGTTATGTGGTGTCATTTGTAAAGAGCACAACAAATCCCACATATAGCAACGGAAATAATATCAATAATCCAAAGAGGACAAGCTATAATTTTGCTGGTTGGTATGTAGCATCTGATTATTCGGGCGACTGTTATTGGGATATTAAAACAGCTCCCAATGGACGATTATATGCAAAGTGGGTAACACCACCTCCACCTTCTTGTATTGCAGAAGGTACACTTGTAACCCTAGCAGATGGTAGTCAAGTAGCAGTAGAAGATTTAACTGGAGATGAGAATTTGTTAGTTTGGAATATGCTAACAGGACAGTTCGACTCTGCACCTATACTATTTATTGATAGCGATCCATATACTGAGTATGAAATAATACATCTGCATTTTTCTGATGGTACTGAAGTTAAAGTTATATATGAACATGCATTTTGGGATTTTAATCTTAATAGGTATGTATTTATGAGAAACGATGCGGCACAATATATTGGTCATTGGTTTAACAAACAAACTGAAGATGCCGATGGCAATATGATATGGACACAAGTACAGCTTGTTGATGTAGATATATACAATGAATACACCACAGCTTGGAGCCCAGTAACATATAGTCACTTTTGTCTTTATGTAAATGGTATGTTGTCAATGCCAGGAGCAACTGAAGGACTAATAAATATCTTTGAAGTAGATTCAACTACAATGCAATATGATATGGATGCTTACTATGCAGATATTGAAGAATATGGGTTATTTACTTATGAAGAGTTTAATGAGTTAATCCCTGTTCCTGAAGTTATATTTGATGCTTTCAATGGTCAGTATCTCAAAGTATCGATTGGCAAAGGGCTTATAACAATAGAAGAACTAAGAGAGTTAGTTGAATATTATGCTCCGTTATTCCCAGTTGAAGATGTAGAACCGGATAATGAAACAGAGGAAGATATAACAGTAGAAGAGATTGTAGAAGAAATATTAGATACTGTTATAGGTTTTTTTGAGGAACTAATGAACTATTTCGGTTGGGCTGGAATATTTGCTATTTAGATTATTAGCCAAAAATATTAAATGATATAAGGGTGTGATATGATTTCATGCCCTTTTTGTTGCGACAATTGTATCTCTAAAAGTGGCAGTAAATAGCTTTGTTGCAAGTTGAGAGACGACGAGACGAGATGAGAGACGAGACCGTGTAAAGTTTTAACATTGACACGGGTGTAGCTGAAATATATAATATGAAAGAGTTATTTATAGTTAAGAAAAAGGAGACAAGAATGAGGAAAAATATTTTAAGGGTAATTGCCGTTATTTTTTTAATATCTATATTCGTTATTGGAATTGCAGTATTAACAGCTTGCAAGAAAGAGGAACCTAAGGGACCTATATATAAATTAAATGAAGATAATATGACTTGCTCTATTGAAAGGAATGCTGATTTTGTTCCAGAAGGTGATTTTATAATACCCTCTATTTATGAAGGAAAAGCAGTGACTAAAATTTCAGAAAATGCCTTTCAAAATTGTACAGATTTGACAAGTGTAACTATTCCTAATAGTGTAGTTAGTATTGGCAAAAATGCGTTTAACGGGTGCAGGTCGTTAACAGAGGTAGTTATACCAAGTAGTGTAACAAACATAGGATATGGTGCTTTTAGTGTTTGCTCAGCATTGAGAAACATAACCATACCTTCAAGTGTTACAGACATAGAAGAAATGGTATTAGAGCGTTGTTATTCTTTAGAAAATGTGACTGTACCATATAAATTACTTCCAAATTTAAAAAAAGAGTTGGCTCAAATTGAAAATTTAACAATAAGCTTGCAAGATGATGGTGTTACTGAAATAGAGGGTTGCTTTAGGGGTTATCAGCATTTGAAAAACGTCAGCATTCCAGAAAGTGTGACTGTCATTGGGGATTCTACATTCCGTGGTTGCTCTAACCTTATAGATATAACAATTCCTAGTAATGTTTCTAGTATTGGCAAAAATGCGTTTAGTGGTTGTTCTAATCTTGTTTCAATAAATATTCCTAATAATGTAACTAGCATTGGTAGCGGTGCTTTTTGTGAATGCACAAATCTTACAAATGTAATTATTCCAGATAGTGTCACAACAATTGGGGGTTCTGCATTTAGAGATTGCATTAACCTTATTGATATAGTCATCCCTCACAGTGTCACCAGCCTTGGTGGGAGTGCTTTTAATGGTTGTTCTAACCTTACAAATGTTCAACTTTCAAATAAAATTACTAAAATTGAGGGGTGGACTTTTAGAAATTGCTCTTCGCTCGTAAATATAACTATACCAGATGGGGTTACTAGTATCGGTGAGTACGCATTTTATAAATGCTCTCAACTTAAAAATATTAATTTACCCAAGAATTTAAATACAATATCTGGTATGGCTTTTTCTTATTGCCCCATTGAAAGCGTTGTTGTTCCCGATGGGACCACTAGAATCTATTCGGCATTTAATAATTGTCCTGCTCTAACACATGTTACGATACCAAAGAGTATAGACAGCCTTGGGACATATACATTTATGGAATGTTCAAATCTTACAGAAATTAATTATTTGGGATTAATATCAGATTTTAATGCAATTGAGAAAGATTATAGTTGGAGATTTAAGTCTGGTATAAAAAAAGTAGTTTGCACAGATGGGGAAATTGTGTTTTAGGTTAATTGACGTACTCTCAACGAAAATTTATTATTTACAAAGCCAGTAGTGAGTAGAATCATTGCTGGTTTTTGTTTGCAAAAATAACACATAAACCCCCTAAAACCCTACCAGCTACCACCTCAATTCGCAAGCACCCCCTCTAATCTCAAAAGTGAAGAAGCCAGGGAGTACGAAAAAACCTCAAGGGTACGAAAAATGGCTAGGGGTACGAATTGTATCAAGGGTGTGGTGATATGGCAGTGGGGCAATAGGGATTCAATATGTTTAATTTAAAGCATTATATATATGAAATAGGTCAAAACAATCTGCTTTGGCAAAGTAAGTAAAACGGGAAATAATCATTGCTTTGGACATTTGTGTGNTTACAAATGGTTTGTTATTAAAAACCCATATTTAACAAAAAATTTATGCTAATTTCAAAGTCAATTTTAAAAAGTTAATATATTTGGTAAAATGTAAATACATAAGAGTGAAAACATATGGGAAATAATGTTTTAATCATTTTTGGTTAAATTTCAAAAACATTGTTAAGTGAGGTTTTAATATGAGCAAAATTATTATAGCAGGTGCTGGTATTGGTGGCTTAATTTTAGCAAAAGAGCTTGAAGGAAAAGGTCATGAGATTACGATAATAGAAAAAAATACTGTTAAGGGCTTGTCTTTTGATTGGCATGATGATGTGGAATGTGGGATCGTTGATGAGTTTGATGTTGACTTGAGTAAAATAAAACATTATCTAAAACAAGACTGGGCTTTTGTCTTTCCTGAGGTAGAAGAAGTTATTGGACTTCAAATTCCAGATGAGAAAAAAGATATATCAATTCATAGAAGAGATCTTTCAAAATATTTGATTGGAAAATTGAAAGAAGCAAAGATTGATGAGGGTAATGCCATTAAAGGTGCAATTTGCAAAGAAGGCAAGGTAATTGGAGTTCGGACTAACAAAGGCGATATTTTGGGAGACCTAATTGTAGATTGTTGTGGAGTGGATTCTCCCGTAAGAAGTAGTTTGCCAGATGAATTTGGAGTGATTCAAAAAATAGCCGAAGAAGATGTCTTTAATGTATATAGGGGTTTTTATAAAAGGACAGATGCTCCAAAAGAAGACTTTACAAACAAAGCTTTTTTAAGACATTTAAGTAGAAAAGGAATATCCTGGGTTTTAGATAAAGGCGATCATGTTGATGTTTTAGTTGGTAATGCTGGAAAGCTTTCAAAATCAGAACTTGATATTTCAATTGGACATTTAAAAGAGATAGAAGCAGTTTTATCAGATGAATTGTTTTCTTCAGCGGTATGTAGAATTCCAGTTAGAAGACCACTTGAAAAAATGTTTGCAAATGGATATGTAGCTTTAGGCGATAGTGCTTGTATGACTATTCCTATGCTTGGTTCTGGAATTGCATCATCAATGAGAGCAGGAAGACTTTTAGCGGGAGTCATTGAAAATTGTAATGGTGTTTATACTGAAGAAACCTTGTACCCATATCAAGAAAAGGTTGCTAAAAAGTTTGGTGCAGCACATGCAGCTATTGATGTGCTTAAAAGATGGTTGCTTGCAGAAAAAGTAGATGTTTTAGGCTTTTTCATACATAAAGAGATTATTGTAAAAGAAGATATGCAAGGCGCAGCAGAAGGTGGAATGGTAAAGCTAGGTTTTGGTGAAATTTTAAGAAGAGCAATGAGGGGACTTTCAAATATAGGTGCATTGTTGAGGCTTGCCAAAACTTTATCTAAACAAGAAAAAGCTCAAAAACTATGGTTAAAAATGCCAACAGCATATGATGTAGATAAGTATAAACAATGGATAGAAAACTCAAAAAAGATTTTCAAATGATACTAAAAGAGGTTTAAACATCATAGATAAGGCTTATCTTTGATATATAAAAGCAAAAAAAGAAAGACTGTTTGAAAATATGAAATACTGAAAGTTGTATTTACTTTGACAAACTTTTCGAAGGCTGACTCAAAAGTTGCATTTATTCTGAGAAGCAACTTGAAACATGAACAAAAAGTTTAGAGGTGCATATTGTTTGACAGTCTTTTAAAATATTGTATATAATTTGATAGCTTATTTAATATTTAATATATATAAAATTAAACGCTATTGCGAGAAATAGAAGCAAAAAAAGGAGCGACGACAATGAAAAGAACATATCAACCAAAAAAACGTAAAAGAAAGAAAGTTCATGGATTTAGAGAAAGAATGAGAACCAAGGGCGGAAGATCAGTTATTTCAAGACGCAGAAGAAAAGGTAGAGCAAGATTAGCTCAATAGTTTACTCGTGCAAAAAGCATATAGATTAAAACAAAACGCTAGCTTTTCATACATATATAAAAAAGGTCAAAAGCAAGCCGGAAAATATATGCTATTGTACTATGTCCCTGCATATAATAACAAAGTAGGGGTAAGCATAAATAAGAAAGTAGGCAAGGCTGTCTTTAGAAACTTAACAAAACGTAGAATATATTATGCTTTTGCAAAATTTATTCCAATGTTAAACCAAACACATAACTATGTTGTAGTTGTTTCTAAGACAATAAATGAAGCAACATATCAAGAAATAGAAGCAGAAATAAGAGGACTACTTGAAAAACTAGGACACTTATCAGAAGGAGCTTCAGATGCCTAAATCTTTTATATAAAAAAATATGTTTCGAAAGATAATACAATTTTTCATAATCATTTACAAAAAGACGCTATCTAAATTGATAGGAAATGATTGTCTTTTTACACCCACCTGCTCTATGTACATGTATGATGCTGTTGAAGAATATGGAGCATTTAGAGGTGTGCTAATGGGAATATGGAGAATTTGCCGTTGCAATCCATTTAATAAGGGTGGATTTGATCCGGTAAAGGAAAACTTAAGAGGAAAAGCAAAGTATCTTCTTTAATTTTAGAAGGCACAAAGGCTTAATAAAAATACAATATAGCATTGCTGTAATAAATAAATTAGGAGAGCAAACATGGGATCTTTATTTGCCGCATCCCTTAACTGGATAGGGAAGATAATATATAACGGTTTGTACAGCTGGGTTCAAACATGGGCCACGGAGCAAAGCTGGATAAGCTATTTTGCTATTACCGTTATACTTTTTACCATTTTCTTAAAGTTGATATTACTGCCACTAGATGTATGGCAAAAGGTTTTAACTAGAAAAAATCAATTAAAAATGGAAGTGATGAAGCCAGAGCTTAACAAAATACAAGAGCAATATGGTAGCGACAGAGAAGCTTTAATGCGCTCACAAAGAGCTTTATACAAAAAATATAAATATAAGACTTTTGCTGCCTGTTTACCTTCAATTGTAACAATGGTAATATTCTTTATCGTTTTATCAGGCTTTACAAGTTCTGTTAAATATCACAACGTTAAAATGTTTGAAAAACTACAAGAAACATATAACACGACATATACTACAACTTTAGAGGCAGAAAGAGCAGCAAACCCAGAACAAGGGGAAGCAGATAATATCAAAAAAGCGGTTATAGAAGCAGAAAAAGCCGTTATTGCTGATTATGATCCAGAAAACTTTTTGTTAACTAAAAACATATTCATGCCAGATACATGGAAGCCTCCTGTGCCAAATGTATATACTTATGCAGGAACGGGACTTGGAAAAATTGGAATTACTGGAGTCGATAGGGATGAATACAATAAAGTAATGGGTCCAATAATGGATACATATAATATTAATGAAAAAGGAAAAAAACAATGGAATGGATATTTAGTATTGCCAATAATTTCTATACTACTAAATTTCCTATCTTCAATACTGATTAAGCCACCAGAGCAACCAGCGATGGCAGGACAAACAGCAGAGCAACAAAAAATGCAAAAATCTCAGGCAAAGATGATGCAGTTTATGATGCCAGTAATGATGGGGATATTTGCACTTTTGTATAGTACAGCTTTCACTTTATACATGACAATAAGTGCTGGTCTTACCTTACTGTTAAATCTTGGTTTTAATTTTGTTTTCAAAATGATTGATAAAAAAAGAGCTAGCCAAGGTATAAGTGTTGTAATAAAGTAAGGCTTATATAATTTAAGAAAAGATTAGGTAGGCTGTAGCTCAAAATATTTTCAAAGACGATAAAAAGAGCTCAATATTGAATATATCTCACCATCGAAAGAAAATAAAATGTTTTGCTTTTTGCAAAATGTGTGACATAAGGAGAAAGAATGAAAAAGGAAAGTTATGAATTTAAAGATGTAACTGTTGATCTTGCAACAGAAAAAGGTTTGAAATATTTAGGCGTAAAAAGATCTGATGTGGAATTAAATATTAAAAATCTAGGTGGCTTATTTAAAAAAGCTTGTGTTGAAATAACTCCACTAGAAGGAGTAGAAGTCCACATAAATGAAGCGGCCCTAGAAGAAACTCCAGAAAAAGAGGAAAAGAAAGAATCTCAAGTTTTAGAAGAAACTTTAGAAAAAGAAGAAAAACAAACAACGCTAGAAGAATCCAAAGAAAAAAGTGAGAAAAAAGAAGAAGAAACAGATTTGTCAGAAGAAGAGATCATTTTAAAAAATCCTGCGACACAAGAAGACATGGATTTAGCTTTTGCAAAAGCGAAAGAGTTTATAGACACTGTAGTAACTCTTTTAGATGCTGGATGTTCTGTTGATTATGAAAAAGGATATGATTCAATAAAAGTGGTAATAGATGACGGGAATCTTTCTAAGGTAATTGGGCATAGGGGAGAAACATTAGATGCTCTACAATATCTCTCTTCTTGTGTAGCAAATCTTGATACGGAAGGTTTTGTAAGGGTTCAAATAGATGCAGGAAACTATAGAGAAAAGAGGACAGAAAGTTTAGTAAGGCTAGCAAATAACTTAGCAAAAAGATGCATAAAAACCAAAAGATCTCAAAAAATTGAACCAATGAACTCATATGAGAGAAGAATTATTCACTTAGCACTAAAAGAAAATGAAAAAGTAGAAACAGAATCTTTAGGGGAAGGACCTTTAAAAGAAATCGTTATTAAATATAAAAAAAGAACAAAAACGGTTGATGGAGAAACTGTAGTTGAGGAAGAAATAACATATGGTCCATCTTCAGAATTTGCCAAAAAGGGGACTCAAGGGTTTAGAAGCTTTGGTCAAAAAAGAAGAAGATTTTAAAATCAAGAAAACGTAGATTCTTAGAGAAAAAGAATTAAATATAAAAACTTAATATAAAGCTAGTACGGAGGCAAAATGTCAGCAAAAGACACGATTGTGGCAAAAGCCACAGCAGAAGCTATGGCTGCAATAGGGATAATTAGGATCTCTGGTCAAAACGCACTAAGTCTTGCAAAAGATATATTCACTAGCAAAGAAATAAAAGGAGATATTGAAGCAAGAAGAATGTATCTTGGTCAAGTTTCCACAAAAAACTTTAAAGACAAGGCGTTTTGTATATATTACAAAGCGCCTAATTCATATACAGGCGAAGATGTGGTTGAGATTCAAGCTCATGGTGGACAAACTTTATTAGATGGAATATTTAGAGAGCTTGTATCAATGGGAGCAAGGCCAGCTCATCCTGGTGAGTTTACAAAAAGAGCATATCTAAATGGTAAAGTTGATCTTGCAAAAGCGGAAGGGATAAGCGATATGATTTCAGCTAGCTCTGAAGCTGAAATTATGCAAGCATATAGATTGATGCAAGGAGAATTATCAAAGACAATTACTGCATCAATTGAAAAATTAACAGAAGCTGTGGCTGGGCTTGAAGCAATACTTGATTATCCAGAAGAACTTGAAGAAGACACGAGACCAGAGTCTCTAGCATTAATAAAAGAAGTTAAAGCAGATCTTGAAAAAACATATGCTAGTTCTAAAAATAGAAGGTATATAACAGAAGGAATAAATATTTCTTTGTGTGGACTAACTAATGTTGGAAAATCTTCTTTGATGAATGCAATACTAAATGATGATAGGGCAATTGTTACAGATATTGCAGGAACAACAAGAGACGTCTTAAAAGAAAACTTTATGATAGATGGATTAAAGGTTAATTTAGTTGATACTGCAGGCATTAGAGACAGTAAAGATAGTATTGAGCAAATAGGTATTAAAAAAGCTAAAGAAGCCATTCAAGGGGCAGATGTAATTTTGTTTGTAATGGACACATCTATAGAAGAAACTGATGAAGAAAAAGCTCTATATAATACTTTAGATAAACAAAAAACAATACGTGTTGCAAATAAAGGTGATATATTAAAATATCCAAGAAAGGCAGATGTCTTAATAGAGGCAGAGACTGGCAAAAACATAGAAAAGCTAATGGATTTAATTTTAGAAAAATTAAATGTGAAAAATTTAGCAAAAAGCACAACATTAACTAGAGAGCGTCATATATTTGCAATTAAATCAGCAATAGAATCACTAGATAATGCAATAGAAGTATATGATAATATGACAATAGATTGTATATTAGTTGATATTAAGCAAGCTTTAAGGCGTCTAGCTGATATTACAGGAGAAGATGTTGATGAGGCTATAGTAGATAGGGTCTTTTCAAAATTTTGTGTTGGAAAATAATTCCCCAATATTGCCTCATAACAAAACAAGTCTAAAAAGTATTAGCACGAAATAAATATAAAACTAAAAAAAGAGCTTTAATGTGAAAAATTTTAATAAAGGAAACTGTAATGGCAGAGAATAAAAAATATGATTGCATAGTAATTGGAGCAGGGCATGCTGGTTGTGAGGCAGCATATGCTCTATCTAAGCTTGGCAAAAAAACTTTGCTTTTATCTCTGTCTTTGGAGGCTTTAGCTTTTATGGCATGTAATCCAAATATTGGTGGAACTAGTAAAGGACATCTTGTATATGAAATAGATGCTCTTGGTGGAATTATGGGTTTTGTTGCAGATGAAGCCACGATACAAACTAGAATGTTAAATCTTTCAAATGGTCCTGCGGTACATAGTCTAAGGGCACAAGTAGATAAAAATTTATATCATCGTTTAATGAAGCTTGAGATGGAAAGAACATCCAATATTGAACTTCAAGAAGGAGAGGCAGTAGAGCTTTTAATAGAAAAAATTCCTCAAAAAGAAGAGTCGAAAATTTGCGGAAAAATCGTTGGTGTAAAAACTGACATGGGTGCAATATATGAAGCAAAAACAGTTATACTTGCAACAGGCGTATATCTTCAAGCAAAGATAATAACTGGAGAAAATGTCAGATGTACAGGGCCTTCAGGTTTTAAAAGAAGCGAGGGGCTAACTAAAAATCTACTTGACCTTGGTTTAGACATTAGAAGATTTAAAACAGGAACCCCTATGAGGGTTTTAAAAAGTAGCGTAGATATTGACAAAATGGTTCCACAATATGGTGATTTGGATATGCCAAACTTTAGTATGCTTACAGAAAATGAGGTTAGAAATGATGCGGTTTGTTATCTTACACATACAAATTTAGATACGCATAAACTAATAATAGATAACCTTGATAGAGCCCCCATGTACAATGGTGAAATATGTGGTACTGGAGCTAGATATTGTCCTTCCATAGAAGATAAAGTAATGCGCTTTAAAGATAAACAAAGACATCAAATTTTTGTTGAACCAGAAGGTGCAGACACAGATGAAATGTATGTCCAAGGACTATCAACATCATTGCCTTATGATGTGCAAGAAAAAATGCTAAAGACTGTTAAAGGTTTAGAAAACGCAAAAATTACAAGATATGGATATGCCATAGAATACGATTGCATTAATCCACTCGAACTTTACCCAAGCTTGGAACTTAAAAAATATGAAGGTCTTTTTGCAGCTGGACAAATTAATGGAACTAGCGGGTACGAAGAGGCTGCAGCGCAAGGTTTAATTGCAGGGTTAAATGCAAGTAGAAAAATAGATGGTTTAGATCCATATATTGCAACAAGGTCTACTTCATATATTGGGGTGTTAATAGACGACCTTGTGACAAAGGGAACTAATGAGCCATATAGAATGATGACTTCAAGAGCAGAACATAGAATGGCGTTAAGACAAGATAATGCTGATTTTAGGCTACTAGAAAAAGGTAGGGAGTTAGGTCTTGTAGATGATAGGCGTTATGAAATTTTTCAGGAAAGAAAAAAGGAAGTTAAAGAAATATTCAAGGCTTTAAAGAAAAGGTACAAGATTGCTGAAGTTCAGGAAGTTTTTACAAAAGCAGAAGTAAGTTTGCCTAAAAACTCAATTAGTGGAGAAGAAATTTTAAAACGTAGCCAGTTAAATTACTCGCATTTGCTTGCAATTAACCCCGATTTTAACAAATATAGCCTCAAAAATCTAAAATATGTTGAAATAGAAATCAAATATGAAGGATATTTAGAAAAACAAACTCAAGCAATCAAAGAGTCTGCAAGGCTTGAAGAATTAAAATTAGATTTAGATATAGATTATATGAAGGTAGATAATCTTCGCATTGAAGCAAGACAAAAACTAAATAAAGTAAAGCCTTTAACCCTAGCTCAAGCATCAAGAATTAGTGGCGTAACTCCAGCAGACATAACCGTACTAATGGTTTATTTTAGAAAAAGACAAGCTGAAAAGAATTCTAAATAGACTTAGAATATCTGCTTAAATTTAGCCAAATAAAAGTATCTTCATAAAAGAAATGCCTAAATAAAATCTTTTATTCGAGGGGCTAAATATAAAGGTACGTTGATAATTTTTTCATCATATTTTAACCCTAGTTTTGAAAATCTTATAAGTTTTTCAGGATTAAATTTTTCGTTATATTTTGACAAGCTTTTGCTTTGTATGTTAGATTCTGCTTTTACTTCAACGGGATATACTTTACCCATATGCTGAACTAAAAAATCGGTTTCCATAATTCTAGTTTCGCTATAATATCTTGGCTCAACATTGAATTTATCAACAATTTGTTGTAAGACAAAGTTTTCGGCCATCGCTCCTTTAAAAGAAAAGTCTGTTTTTAACAAAATGCTCTTATTTTCTATTCCAGCAAGTTGTTTTAATAAGCCAGTATCAAACAAGTATAGCTTAAACGCATTTGGGTCATCGTAAGCTTTTATAGGGTATGATGGGGTTTTAGATAAATATACCTTATGAATAATTCCATATGCAACTAGCCATTCAATAGCACCTTCATATTCTCTTGCTCTTGCTCCTTGTCTTACCAGTCCATAAATAAATTTTTTGTTTTCTTTGGCAAGTTGCGAAACTAAACTTTCAAATACCAAAAGAATTCTTCCACTATTAACTTTTCCACTATGCTTTGCAAAATCGTTTTTGTAAATTTCAATTATTTCTTTTTGATTTTTATCAACTAATGATATGTCTTTATGTTTTGTCCATGAATAAACTGCTTCTGGCATTCCACCGATAATTAAATAATAATTATATGCTTCTAAGAGTTTTTGATGAAAAAATTCTTCAATTTTATCTTTTTTGGTTATTTGCAAATAATATGCATAGAGCCCTTTATCCAAGTTTAATAAAAATTCATCAAAGGTTAGAGGATAAATGTCTAATATGTTAACTTGTCCTACTGGATATGAATGAGGTTTTGCAAGCAGGGTCCCAAGTAAACTTCCTGCACAAATAACATGATATTCTGGACTTTGCTCGTTAAAGTATTTTAGTGAATTTAAAGCGGCACTAGACTCTTGTATTTCATCGAAAACAATAAGGTCAGTTTTTGGATTTATAGTTTTGTTTCCTAAAAGACTTAAAAGCTCAATTATTCTTTTAGAGTTTTTGTTTTCTTCAAAAATTGAAGCCAAAGATGGATTTTCGTCAAAGTTGAAATAGAAAAAGTTTTCATATTCAGTTTCTCCGAAATGTTTCATAAGCCAAGTTTTTCCAACTTGCCTAGCACCTTTTAATATTAAAGGTTTTCTATCTACAGATTTTTTCCACTTTAATAAGTCTTTTAATGCGTTCCTTATCATTCTTTAGCTCCTTTTCACATGGTCGTTATTTATATTTTGCACATTTTTGCAAGTTTTTGGAAGTCTTTTTACACNTTTTTGCAAGTTTTGGGTGAGTGNTTTACACATTTTTGCAAGTTTTAGATGAGCGATTTACACATTTTTGCAAGTTTTCAAAGGTCAAATTACACATTTTTGTAAAAATATCTGAATGCACTTGTACTTGTCAACAAAAGTAGACACGAAAAAAGTTTTTTTATCAAATCCATGGTTTACACATTTTTGNAAGTTTTNAAAGGTCAAATTACACGTTTTTGTAAAAACAACTGTTAAGAAAGAAATCATAGAAGGCTTTTTAGGACAAAAAAGTTCCGTTTTAGGAAATAATTTGCTATAAATTTGCCAAAAAAGCTTATTTAAAAAGGTTGTAATTGGAGATGAAGTTTATTTTTAGCAAGTTTTAGTAACTTTTTATAAGTAGAATGTCTAGAAATGAAGGCTCTAGGACAAAAAAGTTCCGTTTTAGGAAGTTTTTTATTGAACATTTCAAAAAAAAAGGTTATACTAACACTAGAAGGACAAAAAAGTTCCGTTTTAGGAAGANTATAAAAAGGTGCAATATGGTTATTAAGCGCGATTATTATTTAAACAAATTAATTGCTAAAAANGGAAATGGTTTGGTAAAAATTATTACTGGGGTTAGACGATGTGGAAAATCTTTTTTATTATTTGATTTGTTCTATAATCACCTTATTAAAGATGGCGTTTCTAGAGAGAATATAATAACTTTAAAGCTAGATGAAGTAGGGAATGTTAAATATAGAAATCCTTTTGAGCTTGATAAATATATTAAAGAAAAAATCAAGGATCAAAAAAAGCACTATTACGTTTTCATAGATGAAATACAGTTTGTAGANGATGTGGAAAATCCNTGGCTAAAAGGCAGTGCTAATAAAATTGGTTTTGTAGATGTTCTTTTAGGCTTGATGAATTTTAAAAATCTTGATGTATATATTACTGGAAGCAATTCAAGAATGCTTTCAAAAGATATTGTTACTCAATTTAGAGATAGAGG
>JGI24709J26583_10000461_pt1 | contig 34351 bp, 23 predicted proteins | sample BioPla2DNA1_FD_26583 | JGI IMG/M metagenome (IMG submission 26583) | reverse complement strand
GTTGTGCCTCCTAAATGTCTTTTTCGTTATTAACATTCTATAGGAGCCCCGATGGCTTGCCTTATTCCATTTTCAAGTTGCGAACATCAGTCTACGTGACCGTCAATTTTTCAAGAATTTCCGAGTTAAAGCCGATTAATAATTTTTTATATTCATATTCGGAGAGCTTGATTGATAAATTGGCAAATTCTTTTACAAAACTTGCCTCATCAAACATAGAATGAATGACCAACAGCTGAAAACGCTCCTCAGTAGACAACTTAGTTCTTTTTTCAAGTTTCTTGCATTCGTCAGCTAAGGAGTCTATCCCTAAACTAATGATCCGGTATAAAGCATTCATTCTCAGACTCCATCTCTTGCTGGATAGGAGGCGCCAATAATACCGTCTTAAATATTGGTTGGAAAATGTCCGGATTTTTTCCCTAACAGTTGGATTAGACACATTTTCTATATAGGCAAGAAAAATGACCTCTATAGCTTTAATCTCAATATCATTATTAGGAATAAGTTCCTGAGATAAAGGAATCTCGTCATTGAGATACCGATACCACAGGTCTTGTTTGTTTTCAATGTATATCTGTATTTTTTCAGCAGAGGCATTTTCTTTAGCGTTATTAAGAACAATGTACAGACTTATCATTACAAGTATAAGAAACAAAACTCCTATACCTTTAATTAAAGAACCAATGGCTATCTCTATCATGACCATAGCCTTTCAAGGGTTCTCTTAATTTCTACTTCTAATAAGCGTAAATTAAAGGGTTTAATAAAATAACTGTCCGCGCCACTCTCATAAGCGTAAATCATGTCTTCTTCCGTGCTTCCTTTGGTCATCATGAAGACAAAAAGCCTTCTGGTATTAGGCAACATGCGCACTTTATGTAAAACATCCAATCCGCTTTGACGAGGGAGTATATCATTCGTGATGATGAGATGGATATGACTTGAAAGGTACCAATTAGATTCTAAGAATTCATAGCCGTCTTCAAATTCTTTTATTTCCGTTTCAAAATGACCCATGTCTAAATTTTCTATCGTTCGATGAAGCACATTGCGGAAAATAGCATTTTCTTCCAAAATGCTGACTCTAATGGTTTCCGTGGGTCTTTTTTTAAACGTTGTTATATACTCAATTTGCTCAGGACCTTTGATCAAACTTTCTTCAAGAACCAACATGCCCTCGGCGAGCAATTCTTCAAAAGTGCCTTCATCATTGCCTATTTCCGCCACACTGGCGGAAAACAACAGCTCATAATCTTCTAAGTCAGGAATACCTTTATCTCTTATTGTCATGTTCAAGCGTCGAATAAATGCAGCAGCCTCTCTTTCACCACTTTGGGATAGAACGATAAACCATTTAGGTTGGCCGGTTATTTTGAAAACGAAATCATACTTTCTCGTCTCATTTCTAAAAAAATCAGTTATTTTTTCTTCTATCTTCGGCATCTTTGTTATATCAATTTTATCGACATTATAAAGACCCGGAAAAACAACAGTAATCGCAGTTCTGGAGCGCACTACATTTGCCCGCAACGCGTTAACAAACTCCTTCGTTGTTACAGGATACTCAAATTCAAATGAATAATCATTAATCACCAAACCGTCTCCTTAAAATAACCGTGTCGCATTATAGAATTAATTATTACTAAGTCTATTAGTCTATTTGACGCATTTTATTCTAATTCTTCAAAAGAAGTCTATCCTTCTTTGTTAAGAAATTCTTTCAGAGCCTCCGAAGAAAGAGGCCTCGAAAAATAGTAGCCTTGTATTTCATCGCAGGCTATGCTTCGTAGAAAATCTGCTTGCTCTTTTGTCTCAACACCTTCTGCCGTAATACTCGCCTTGAAGGTTTTGGCTAATAAAATAATAATTTCCGTTATAGGGGCAACTTTTCCCTCCAAATCCATATAATCGATAATGTCTTTGTCAATTTTTATTCTATCAAAAGGAATATCCTTCAACCGATTTAATGATGAGTACCCCCTGCCAAAATCATCTATAGCAATATTGATTCCTAGTTCTTTCAACCGGTACAGTTTTTTAATTAAATCCTGTGGATTTTCAGAGAATAGGCTTTCTGTGATCTCAAGCTCAATGTATTTCGGATCTATCAGGCTTTCCTCTATAACTTTCGAAAAATCAAGGATAAAATCCTCTCCTTGAAATTGCACCACCGATAAGTTTACGGAAACGCGAAGAGGCGGAAAGCCCTTTGCCACAAGCTTGTTATGCTCTTGAAGCGCTTGTTCCAGCACCCAGAGTCCAACATCATAAATAAGTCCTGTTTGCTCTAATATGGGTATAAATCGATCCGGCGACACTCTTTCGTTGTTGCCAACGGTCCATCTAAGCAAGGCTTCAATCCCGACCGTTTTTCCCGTATCACAGCTGATCTGAGGTTGAAACTCCAAGAAAAACTCTTCATTCTGCAACGCCTTAAATAATCTATTCGTAAGTAAGGTATTTTCCGCGACATGTCTTTCCAGTCGTTCCTTGTAGAAAACAATCTTTTCACCAGTGCCTTTTGCTTCATATCCAGCCAAATCGGCATTCTTCAAAAGAGCATCCGCATCTATACCATCGTCCGGGGACACGGAAATACCTATTCGGACAACAACGAATAATGCTTCTATTCCTATCTCTGTTGATACAGGATGAGAAAAAGAGTCAAGTACTTTCTCCGCACACTTCTCAATCTGCTCCGTATTATCAACAGAAGACAGAACGACAACAAATTTTCCTTCGCCTGATCTTGCAATTTCACAATGCTCATTCGTCAGCTTTTTTAGAATTGTCGCAGATTCTACCATGATCTGCTCTCCTACGCTATGACCGAAGGTATCCTTAATCATACGAATGTTCTCAATCTCAATATCTAAAACTGCTATTTTTTCCGACTTTGTTCTGCCATGAATTCTTTGATCAAGTCTTTGCATCAGCAAATTTCTGTTTGCCAATTTTGTCGTTTCATCAAAATAAGCAAAATTATACAGCATATCTTCGTATAAGGTCTTCTTCCTTGAGTCTCCTAATATATTCGCTATTATTTTTAAAAAGTATAGTTGTCTATCTTTGAAACTTATCTCGCTCCTATCCAAGTATTCAACGACAAGCATTCCTTTTAAATCTTCACCAGCTTTGATTGGCAATGCAAAGAATGAGAGTACACCTCTAGACATGAAATAGTCTTTTTGCTCTTCAGCTTCATCTATAGAGAGATTTGTGATGTCTTCACACATTATTGGCATATCCCGAGCGATAAGAGCTTTTGCCACGTGTAAGGTTGCCGTCTTGACTTTCATTCCTTCGTGATAGGGAAAGGATTCGTCCTCGGCATCTTTCACACAAGTGTTGATAATTGTGGCATCTTCATAATCCTCGCTGAATTCGACTAAATAGGCATAGTCAAATTCAAGTATTTCGTCAGCCATTGCAAACATTTCATCGATTTTATCTTTGACGTTTTCACTATTAACCGAGATAAAACTGGAAGAAATTCTTTCCAGAATTTCCTGCTCTCTTGCAAATCTTTGATAGCCCTCAATCTTTGAGGCATATTCAGTCGTTATATATCGTACAGTAACGAAAGCAAGTACGACAATAAATATTCTTGTTATGTACTCATTCCCATTAATGATTACATGAACTTCCGGATAAATGATCCAGAATACAATTTGAATGACGATACATGCCGCAGCAAAAATATAGGCTTGGATGCCACTGTCAAGAATGACGGTACATAAAAGAAAAATTATATAAATCGCCCATACTGTTGTCGCCCCCGTTTTAACATTTGTTGCTAAAAAATAAGCCATCCCCAACACGCTTACGATCAGGAATAAATTATTCTGCGTTGAACGCTTTTTTGCAATTAACGGTATATTCCTAACAAATACTGCACTCAACATCAAAAATGCGGCAAGCAATAACTCGTTGATTAATTTCCCTTTCATTCCGAAATATCCTACCAAAAAGGATAATACAGAGCCTGCTTCAAACACGACTGTTATCATTTTAAACAAGCGCAATCGGTCGCTATCCTGTAATTCGCTAGCTTCTTGATGCACGATAACTGGTCGTCTTCTATCCAGTAACAACCCATATTTTTTCGATGCCACAAACAGCATGGTCACGGGAATGATCATGACTATCGTTGTCAATTTTGGAAAAGCCTCTTTTCCGAGGATGTCAGGCAAAATATCGGTGAGCATTCCCGATAAAAACGTCATGGGTATTGATATTAAAAGAAAGGTTGTCTGTCTTCTTAGAAGGGTATGCGGTTCAAGTTTACTCCAAAGACGAAAAATCAATATGATACTTATAACCGAAACCACGATTGGATATGCGTTAAGCCAAAATTTCCCGGCATTAAGAGAAGTCTTGTTTACCCAACCGAAATCGGTCCAAATCAACTCATAATGCTTCTTCCCAATAATTCCGAAGGGCGCGTACAGAATAATATTTATCACAGAGGGAAAATAAAGCAAAACGTACATGATACGCTTATTTAATTTGCTATCCGTTTTTGTGAGAACCAATATAAAATGGAGCAATAAACTGAAAAATACACCCCAGCCAAAAACAGAGATGCACTTCCAAAAAGCACTCTTATCTGCAGTATTTGCTGAATTTGAAATAGAGTTCGCGAAGGACCATATGGCCATTGAGCTTGTCAGCATTACAAAAAGTCTGTTGACCTTGCTTTTCGCGTTAACGGCTACTATATACGCACCAAAAAGCGCATAAAAACAACCGCAAATGTAAAAAACAATTGATAGGATGAAGTCATATTGCATGATCTTAACCTCTATGAAAAGAATTTAATCCTCTATTTCATTACAATCCTACCCTTTATTTTTGTGCTCTTCAAGCAAGTCTATCATATGGCTAAAAATCAAACATCACGGACCTTGCAAGATCATTGAGCTGTTATCTAAAAGGTTGTTGTTTGCAAAAAACCTCCCATCAAAACTGTTACATGACCACAATATTTTTTCCTAAGTCTTTACCTTCGTACATGAGACGATCACATGTATCTATACTCTTTTCTACATTATAAATATCAAGAGGACAAACGCCGATGGTTACAGTGACATTTAAAATGATGTCATGTGTTTCAATATTCTCTGACGCAAGTTTATAGCGTAGCTTGTCTAAGATTCGAAAAGCATTGGAAACATCGGCATCTTTTAGCAAAATCAAAAATTCTTCTCCGCCCCAGCGAAACACAAGGTCTGTTCTGCGTAAGTTTGTTCTGATAAAATCACTAATAAACATCAATACATCGTCACCAATGAGATGGCCGTAGGCATCATTAAGCATTTTAAAATCATCAATATCCAGCATCGCGACGCACCAGACCTGCTCTAGCTGGCCTGCAGTCAGCTTATTGAAGAAAAAATCCGCATACCTTCGGTTAAAAAGTCCGGTTAGAGGATCCGTATTGGCCTCGCTTTTACTTTTTTCCAACGCTTCATGGTTAAACCTTATAATCGCATCCCAAATGGTGTTTCCTATGGTTAACTGGATTCCGATACCAAAAAACGCCAAATGAATATTGAACATGGCAAGTGCGCCATAGGCATCTCCTATGTCCCGAAGCGGCGTCATATGGTGGCCAATAAAAACGAGGGCGATCATGCTCGCCCATAGAGCTGCAGTCACCAGGGTGCGAATACGAAAAGTCGCGTAGGGTATGATGAACTGCATCACAAGTGTAGTGAGCAGATATACGATGACAAGATTTTTTGTGCCAATACAGATCGCGCTCGCCAGAGCGTGAATAATAACCGTCCCGGAAATCAAAAGACCGACCGGTAAATAACGACCTCTTTCAACTAGCCAAAAACCAAGCATATTACTCAAAAAGCCTGTTAAAGAGATGAGAAACAAAGGCGTCACATTGATCACAAGGTGGAAAAGCATGAGAATAAAATTCATGCTCACGGCATAAGTACATGCGGCAAACAAAATCAAATACAATGACTTCTCGTGATCACTTACAAATGAATGGCGCGACAAGAGTCTAAATAAAATTACTTCAAGTTTCTTTTTCATAGACTATTCCAATCTCAGTAAAGGTATATAGCAAGTATTATAATCTTAATGCATTGTAATAATGCATCCCGCCAGCTGTCAACGACCGGAAAGGCTTACGTCCGTGTCAAATTGTTTTAGGTTAATTGACAATAGGTAGGTTTTCTCTCCTCTTAAATTATCGTTATAGGATGCTCTATATGCCGTACTATTGAAATTTGATTCGCAAAAGAACGGCTTAGACGTCGATGTTCTTGGGGAGAATATCAAACAGAGAGATAAAAAGCCGCCGTTTCCGGCGGCTCTGAAAACCAAACACCTGTTTACATGCCTCGGTAGAAGCGATAGTCGTTCTTTTCGATTTCTGCCATGGGAGGCATGGGGAAGAACTTTTGTTTTTCTTGGTCGGCCACCATAAAACCGTGGCGGATCCTGCGATAGGATTCCTTGGTGAAAGATGTATCAAGGGTGATGGCCTTGATATATTTATCTTCCCGTTCGCGCAGGTCAAGAACGGCGTCGCGCAGCTTTGAGGGATGGACACCTTCCAAAGGCGATTTTATAAGGAGATTAGTCTCAAAGTTGACTAGGAACTCGTCGACATTTAGGTTCACCTGCGCATACAGCAGCCTCGGCACGCTGATGGAATTCTCCGGGTCGGTAAACCAAAGGCCAAAATCCCGCATGTTGAATTTAGCAAGTGTGAGCATGCTCAGAGGAGTAAGTTCAGCATAGACACGAGGGTTTTGTTCGTCTACCGGAATGTATTCCCCCGGCGGCAAGGGATAACAGGCGCCATCAGAGTTGGCGATGTAAAGCGTCTTTATAGCATCAATGTCGATGTGTTCCAACACTCGATAACTGGAAATATATCTAGTCGCCTTGGGCTGGCCATCCGGGTGGGGTTGAAGGCGTTCTAAGGCCTCGTCAATCCGGAAATAGGGATGGCGGTAATTAATATCAATTTCTGCAAAGATCAACTTGCCGGAATAAAAGGAGGCGGAACCATAGCTGTAACGGAAGCCAAAATTGTCAGGCGAGAGCTGGCTTAGTACGAGCGAAGAGTTCGGATAACAGATCATATAAAGATGAGGCTGAAATTGGGTTGTCATTATTTTACCTCCAAAAAGTGTTTAACATCGGCGCTATCACAAGCGCCACCATAGACATGAGCTTGATTAAAATGTTAAGAGCAGGACCGGATGTATCCTTGAAGGGATCTCCTACGGTATCACCCACCACAGCGGCTTTATAGGACTCGCCGCTACGCCCCTCCTCTTCCTTTTCAGCCATTTTCTTAGCGTTGTCCCAAGCGCCGCCCGCATTCGACATGAAAATGGCCAAACCGACTCCCGTGATCGTGACACCGATTAAAAGCCCTAGCAACATTTGAGTGCCGCCCAAGAATCCGACTAAGACGGGCGCGATCAAGGCTATCAGCCCCGGCGGCAGCATCTCCTTTAACGCTGACTGAGTAGAGATATCAATACAGCGGCGATAGTCAGGTGCTTGGATACCGGCTAAGATGCCGGGCATCTCACGAAACTGCCGGCGGACTTCCGCGATCATCTGATAAGCTGCCTTACCTACAGCACTCATAGTAAGAGCCGAAAACAGGAAAGGGATCACCGAGCCAATCAAAATTCCCACGAGAACATTTGTGTTTGTGATATCCACCGAGCCAATCCCCGCCTGATCCTTAAAGGAAGAAAAGAGGATGATGGCCGTCAGTGCCGCGGAACCGATCGCGAAGCCTTTGCCGATAGCGGCGGTCGTGTTGCCCACAGCATCCAAGGAGTCTGTGATTTGGCGTACAGACCGAGGCAGTTCCGCCATTTCGGCCAAACCCCCGGCATTGTCGGCAATGGGGCCATAGGCGTCTACAGCCAGTTGAATACCAAGCGTTACCAGCATTCCAACCGCAGCGATGCCCACGCCATAAAGTCCTGCCAGCAGGTAGCTGCAAAGAACAGCTGCCGCGACAATCAGCACTGTGGGAAAAGCGCTACGCATACCCACACTAATCCCTGTAATAATAGTGGTAGCAGGACCGGTTTCAGTGGCTTTAAGGATGGACACCACGGGCTTTTTGTCTGTTCCCGTATAATATTCGGTGACTTGCCCTATGATGACACCGGCGATAAGGCCTACGATAGTAGCACCAAAGACATGATACACACCGGTGTTCCCATAGGTTTCATTACCGATAAGCACCTTCATCAAGATGAACACGAGTACTGTGGCAGCACCGGCAGCACCGAAGGTACCGGTGTTGAGTGCTTTTTGAGGATCACTGCCGGGTTTGGTGCGCACCACCAATGTACCCGCGATAGAGGCTAACACACCTACCGCCGCCACCAAAAGAGGCAATAACATCAGTTTAATTTTGAGTTCAGCATGGGCATGTAAAGTTAATCCAAGTATCATGGAACCGACGATGGAACCCACGAAGGATTCGAACAGGTCAGCCCCCATACCGGCCACATCGCCCACATTATCCCCTACATTATCAGCAATAGTGGCGGGGTTACGGTAGTCATCCTCCGGTATACCGGCTTCTACCTTACCCACCAGATCAGCTCCAACATCGGCGGCTTTAGTAAAAATGCCTCCGCCCACTCGAGAAAAGAGCGCTGTAGAGGAAGCTCCTAAGGAGAAAGCAGTCCCCAAAGGCAGAACTATTGTATTCAAAGCAGTCTCATCGGCGCCAAAGACCTGAATGCCAAAGAATATCACCAGAAAAAGACCGACTAAAGCCAAACCCACCACGCTCATCCCCATGACAGAACCTCCGGAAAAAGCCACCTGAAGAGCCTCGTTAAGTCCTTTGTCATTGGCCGCTTGAGCGGTACGAGAGTTGGCTGCGGTGGCCACCCTCATGCCGATGAAACCGGCCAAAGCTGAGGTAATGGCTCCCAGAAGGAATGCCACGCTTTGGAGGCGCAAAGCTCCTTGATTGCCAATGGCAAGCAAAGCAGTGATCAACAGAATGAAAGGCGTTAACACCTTGTACTCCCGGGAGAGGAAAGCCATAGCACCTTCCGCAATATGACCACCGATTTTTTTGAGCGTTGGGTTGGAAACTTCTTGGCGATATATCCACCTCGTTTTGCCAACAACAAACATCAGCGCGAGCAGTCCGCCGACAAGAACGATGTACAAAGCAATTGAGATCACTGGCACCATTCCCTTCTAAAATGCAGTCATGCATATTATAATTAACCACACTCTAATCCATTAAAAGCGCGTATGGCAAGTGTTAAAATGCTTTTTTTTGCCAATTCAACAATGAAACGAGCCAATTAGGTCAATAGTTTCAGTCAGTCGACAGATTGACTTTTCCTCGTATAATCTTCAGAATACGTGCATATTTAATTGTATTCAGGATTATTCTGATCTACAGTGAGGAGAAAACACATGAAACGCAAATCTTATTTTACTTTTGTGGTTGCTCTGATGCTCTGTCTGGCCTTGCTGACAGGGTGTGCCGGCAACACCGCAAAACCGACGGACACTGCCGAATCAGCAGCGCCGTCAGAATCGAAAACTGAACCATCTGGTGGTCAACAAACAGAAACAGAACCTGGAACTTCTACTAACAATGCACCGATTAAACTGGGCGGCATCGGACCTCTTACCGGCGGCGCGGCTGTATATGGAGTTGCCGTAGCCAACGGCGCTAAGATTGCCGTCGATGAGATTAATGCTCTGGGCGGAATGCAGTTCGAACTGAACTTCCAAGACGATGAGCATGACGCGGAAAAATCAGTCAACGCTTACAATGTCTTGAAAGACTGGGGAATGCAAATATTGGTTGGCACCGTCACCACCACGCCCGGAATTGCAGTGTCTACGGAAGTTTACAACGACCGCATCTTTGCGCTGACACCGTCTGCTTCGTCACCGGCCGTAATTGAGGGCAAGGACAACGTCTACCAGATGTGTTTTAGCGATCCGAACCAAGGCATTGCTTCAGCGCAATACATTCAGGATAAAGGTCTTGGTACAAAAATTGCCGTTATTTACAACAATGGCTGTGCGTATTCGACAGGTATTTATGAGAAATTTGTCAGCGAAGCTGAGACCAAAAACCTTGAAATCGTTAGCATCACAACGTTCACAGATGATACGGCAAACGACTTCTCCGTTCAATTGACGGAAGCGCAGAATGCCGGAGCTGATTTAGTTTTTCTGCCGATCTATTACCAGCCCGCCTCGCTCATTTTGTCACAGGCCAATGCGATGGGCTACGAGCCGGAATTCTTCGGCGTTGACGGTATGGACGGCATCTTGACAATGAAAAACTTTGACACTACGCTGGCAGAAGGTGTAATGCTCTTGACCCCATTTGCTGCTGATGCGACAGATGATCTAACAGTGGCCTTTGTCGAAAAATATAGCGAACTTTACGGCGAAGTGCCTAACCAGTTTGCTGCCGATGGCTATGACTCTGTCTACGCTATCTATGAAGCGCTTAAAGATAGCGATGTCACGGCAGAAACATCGCCCAGCGATTTGTGCGAGTTACTTATCGATATCTTCAGTGGCGGCGATTTCGTATTCAATGGTCTGACCGGCGAAAATATGACTTGGTCAAAGTTAGGTGAAGTCGCGAAGTCACCGAAGGGCATGGTTATCGAGAACGGTGTCTACGTCGGTATGGATTAATTGATCCGATATGCTCAGTAACACTTGCGTCGGAAAGGTGGCAACACCTTTCTGACGCTGTTTTTGCACATTAGGATATGTGTTTATGACTTTTTTATCCTATCTAATTTCAGGCATAAGCCTTGGCAGCATCTACGCGATCATTGCCCTCGGTTATACGATGGTTTACGGTATCGCCAAGATGCTAAATTTTGCCCATGGCGATGTCATCATGGTTGGCGGCTACATGTCATTTATGGCAACGACCCATTTCGGTTGGTCGCCTTTTTCTTCCGTCTTATTCGCGATGGGCGTTTGTACGGTGCTCGGCATTCTCATTGAGCAACTCGCTTACAAACCGCTTCGGTCGGCACCGTCCCTGGCAGTCCTCATTACAGCGATTGGTGTTAGCTATTTTCTGCAAAACGCGGCACTGCTAATTTGGACACCCAATCCGAAAAGTTTTTCTTCGGTCGTTCCCTTCGATTCACTGCGTCTCTTTGACGGCCAGCTGATTATCTCGGGCACGACAATCGTCACGATTGTTGCCTGCGCTATTATTATTGTGACTTTGAATACTATCGTCAACAAAACAAAAATCGGCAAGGCCATGCGCGCTGTCTCTGAAGACAAAGACGTCGCACAACTTATGGGAATCAGTGTCAATAAGACGATCTCCGTTACCTTCGCTATCGGCAGCGCTCTTGCCGCTGTAGCCGGTGTCTTGCTCTGTTCCGCTTATCCAATCCTCATGCCCACAACAGGTGCTATGCCCGGCATCAAGGCTTTCACTGCCGCTGTCTTCGGAGGCATCGGTTCTATTCCCGGCGCGTTCCTCGGCGGCATCTTGCTCGGCATTATCGAAATACTCGGCAAGGCCTACATCTCGACGCAGTTATCCGATGCGATCGTGTTCGCCGTGTTGATCATTATCTTGCTCGTTAAACCGACCGGTCTGCTCGGAAAAAAAGTATTGGTCAAGGTGTAGCCATGAGACGTTTACATTTACAATCTAAAGTTGACAACTGGCTAACGTATGGCCTTGTTATCTTCGCTTATATTGTCATCCGCATCTTAATTGCCAGCGGAAACATCTCCTCTGCCCTACAGGGTCAGCTCGTCCCGATTACGGCCTACATTGTCATGGCGGTTTCCTTAAATCTGACCGTTGGCGTACTCGGTGAATTGAGCCTCGGCCACGCAGGTTTTATGAGTGTAGGCGCTTTCAGCGGCGTCATTACGGCCACATTATTGACCAACGCGATACCCATGTCTTGGCTGCGACTCGCACTGGCTATGCTTATAGGCGCTATAATCGCCGGTATCTTCGGCTTTCTTATCGGCATCCCCGTTATGCGACTGCAAGGTGATTACCTTGCAATTGTTACTCTTGCTTTCGGTGAGATCATCAAGAATGTGATCAACGTCATTTATATCGGTTACGACACAAACGGCATCCGAGTCAGCATGAAAAACACAAGTGCGCTTCGGCTTGATGAAGGCGGCAAGGTTATCTTGAATGGACCCATGGGAGCAGTCGGTATTACAAAACTGTCTTCGTTCACTGCCGGTTTCATCCTCATCTTGATCACTCTGTTTATAGTACTGAATCTGATCAATAGCAGAGCAGGTCGCGCGATTAAAGCAGTCAGAGATGACAAAATCGCAGCTGAGTCAGTCGGTATTTCTACTTGGCGCTACCGAATGATGGCTTTTGTTACCTCAGCAACACTTGCCGGCGCAGCAGGTGCCTTGTACGCACTCAATTACTCAACTGTTGTCGCTCGCAAATTTGACTTTAACACCTCTATCCTTATTCTTGTTTTTGTCGTTTTAGGCCGGATGGGCAATATCCGCGGATCCATCATCGCGGCAACCGTTTTGACCGTTTTGCCTGAAGTATTGCGTGCCTTCAATGAAGTGCGTATGCTTGTTTACGCTATCATATTGATCTTGGTCATGTTGATCAGGAATAACACGCCGCTTCAACGCCTCCTCCAAATAATAGGCATCAGACGAAGAAATAATAATCTGTCAACCGTCGAGGAAGGAGACGACGCATGAATAGGACGGCAAAAAAGACAAGAATGGTGCCGTTGCCGAGTCAATCCATAATTCCCGAGCGAGACAAGGCACAAAAACCGATTCTCGAAGTCCATCGACTTGGCATCAATTTCGGCGGTCTCGTGGCCGTAGAGGATTTTAATATTGCCGTCGGCCGTACCGAAATCTGCGGTTTAATAGGTCCAAACGGTGCCGGAAAAACAACCATTTTCAACTTGCTTACAAAAGTCTACAAACCTACGAGCGGCGCAATTTTACTGGACGGCAAAGACACGGCTAACATGAACACTGTGCAAATTAATCGGGCTGGCATTGCGCGGACTTTTCAAAATATTCGACTTTTCCCCTCTCTGTCCGTTGAAGACAACGTCAAAATCGGCTTACATAACCAATTTAAATACAGCATGGCAAGTGGCATTTTTCGTTTGCCTGTTTTCTTTTCATCCGAGCGCCGTTCCAGAGAACGCGCAATGGAACTGCTCGACATCTTCGATATGACCCATCTTGCTTCTCACCGCGCCGGGTCGTTGCCATACGGTGCACAGCGCCGCCTCGAATTTATTCGCGCGCTGGCTACCAATCCAAAGCTGCTCTTGTTGGATGAACCTGCTGCCGGCATGAATCCTTCCGAAACAGAAGAATTGATGAGCAACATCGAGAAAATTCGCGACCAATTTCAGATCGCTATCATGTTAATTGAGCACGACATGCGTCTAGTCATGGGCATCTGTGAAGGCATTGCGGTACTCAATTACGGCAAAATAATCGCTAAAGGCACACCGGAAGAGATTCAATCAAACCCGCTCGTGATTGAAGCGTACCTTGGCAAAAAGAATGGTAGGCTGCCATGCTAAAAGTGAACAGCATTCACGTCTTTTACGGCAATATACACGCCATCAAGGACGTCAGCTTTTATGTTAATGAGGGCGAAATCGTCACTTTGATCGGTGCAAATGGCGCCGGCAAATCTACAATATTAAAAACAATATCCGGCTTGATACGCCCTGCTGTAGGTACAATCGAGTTTCTCGGTGAAAGCATTGTCAATCTAAGCCCACACAAAATCGTACGCAAACGACTGGCACATTGTCCCGAAGGACGCCGACTCTTCTTGCAGATGAGTGTGAAAGAAAACCTTGAAATGGGTGCGTATACACGTGATGAGAATGACATCGAAGCTGATATGGCTGATGTCTACCAACGCTTTCCCATCCTTGAAGAACGCCGCAATCAACTGGCCGCCTCGCTTTCAGGCGGTGAACAGCAGATGCTGGCCATGGGACGCGCGATGATGGCAAAACCATCGCTACTTATGCTCGACGAACCGTCGATGGGACTTGCGCCGATTCTGGTTGAACAAATCTTCGACCTGATCGTCGAACTAAACGAGGCAGGCACAACCATCCTGCTCGTCGAACAAAACGCGCAGATGGCACTTTCTATTGCAGATCGCGGCTACGTTCTGGAAACGGGCTCGATCGTAACAACAGGAAGCTGTGCCGATCTTCTAAACGATGAACGGTTAAAGAAAGCGTATCTCGGCGGTTAAACCATAGTCGACCGCCATCAACAAGGTTTATAGTTGGTAGGAGAGTAGAAATGAGTTTCAGCATGAGAGAAGACGCAGCGTGATGACTAATGTTTTGATTATTATTGCTGCCATCGTGATGATGAGCGTGCTGTTGAGTGTTGCATCGGACAAATCGGGTATTCCGATGCTTTTATTTTTTATCGCCTTTGGCATGGTGGTTGGCAGCACACCGCTTATGATGCCCCCTAATGCTTTTGAAGTCGCCAACAAAGTCTGTTCAATTGCGCTTATTTTCATCATGTTTTATGGAGGATTCGGAACGAGTTGGCGCGCCGCGAAACCAGTTGCCGGAAAGGCGCTTATTTTGGCTTCATTCGGTGTTTTTCTTACCGCGGTCTTCACTGGAATATTTGTTCATTTTGTTATCGGTTTTCCACTTGTTGAATCACTCCTGCTGGGCAGCGTGATTGGATCGACCGATGCAGCTTCCGTCTTTTCGATTCTTAGGCGACGCAAGCTGTCTCTTAAAGACGGTACGGACTCTCTCTTGGAGATGGAATCGGGCTCCAACGACCCTTTCTCCTATATCCTGACCATTGTTTGTCTTGCATTGCTCGTAGAGGGAATCAGTCCCGGGCAAGCTTTCTTAACACTTTTCTTGCAGGTAAGCGTAGGAGTAGTCATCGGAGCTGTCATTTCGATTGCCCTTGTTTTCTTTATTCGGAAAAATATCTTTTTTAAAGGCGGCGGCAATGAGGTCTTTACGATTGCGATTGCTCTGTTAGGTTACGCTCTGGCAGAACTGCTTAGCGGGAACGGTTACCTCAGTGTTTACATTATCGGGATTGTTTTGGGCAATCAGGATTTCAAATCGAAGCGAGATCTCGTCGCTTTTTTCGAGGGAATCAACATGCTCGCCCAAATTACTATTTTCTTCATTCTTGGTCTTCTTTCAGATGTGAGGAGCATCATCAACGTTTTTCCTATAGCACTCGCCATCATGGTCTTTATGACCTTAATCTCAAGACCGGTCAGCGTTTTCGGATTGATGGCGTTTATGCCGAATTCATCGCTGCAGCAAAAAATCGTTGTTTCCTGGGCCGGCATTCGCGGAGCGGCAAGTATCGTTTTCTCTATTGTGGCCGTGAGCAGTGTTGAGTTGCATTACGACCTCTTCCACATCATCTTTACAATTGTCTTGTTATCGTTGGCCCTGCAAGGCGGTTTGTTGCCGACGGTTGCTATTCGGACAAACATGTATGATCCGCATGGCGACGTCATGAAAACATTTACCGACTATGAAGATGAGAAAAATGTCCAGTTTGTAGCAACGGAAATCTGTGAGGGGCATCCCTGGATCGGCAAGGCTCTGAAAGATGTTTTCCTGCCCCAAGACATACGTGTAACTATTGTCGAGCGTGACGATGAGCAGTTTATTCCGGACGGTCAAACCGTTATAGAGCTGAATGACAGTCTTATTCTCAGTGCTCTTCATTACAAGGAAAAACTCGGCAATTTCTCACTTCGGGAACGTGTCGTTAAGAAAGATGATCGATTTGATAATAAATATATTCGCGATATCAAACTGCGCAAAAACGAACGCATTATACTTCTGGAGCGTTCAGGCAATATCATTATCCCCACCGGTGATGTTCAAATAAAACAGGACGACATCATTGTCATCAATCAAATTCGTTAATTCCTGCAATATGTAGAAGTGATCGTCTTTTAGTTCTAGAGTACCAATTTGCTCATCAACCGGAAAAACTGATTGCCTTATTTACCTTTTAGAGTGTCTATCCTATATGTAAGGTGAGCGTCTTTCATACGTAAGCATTTTGTAAAAGACGATGCCGTCAAGGATCTTTCGCACAATTTCTTCAGCTCTCCCACGAATAAGTTCATTCACAATTTATTCTTTATCGCGTACTCATCCAGATGTACAATTTTTAAGAGACCTGCTTCCTTTTCCATCTTGGATTTCATCCAAAAAACGATATTCCTAAGCAAGAAGGCGGCCATGTCTCTGTATAAAGATTGCGAAAGCGATTATACGTTGTCTAGAGGTGATAAGTTAATACGTTTTTGAACGAGAAGGATCAGATTATGAAAAATATGAATATCAGTCGAATTTTGTGGGGCTTAGCACTAGTGGTTATCGGTGCTATCTTTGCGTTAAACGCGCTGGGTCTTACAGACATCAACATTTTTTTTAACGGGTGGTGGTCATTATTTATCATCATCCCGTCCGCCATCGGATTATTCAGCGGACAAGGGAAGTTTGTAAGCTTAATCGGACTTGTAATCGGAGTTGCGTTCCTCCTATCTGCTCAAGGCATTCTTGATTTTGCTTTGCTTTGGAAATTAATGATACCGATTATCATTATTTTGATAGGATTGAAGATGATTTTCGGTTCTTCGTTTAATCGAAAAACGAGTAAGAGAATTCAAGAACTAAAAACAGATGGTACAGCAACGGCAAAAGATAGCGTCGTTTTCTCGTCCCATAAGATTGATTTTAACGGACAAGTTTTTGAAGGAGCTGTATTAGATGCTGTATTCGGAAGCATCACATGTGACCTTAGAAATGCTTTTATAGAAAAAGACTGCGTCATTACCGCTTCTGCTGTTTTTGCGGGCATAGATATCCAAGTGCCGGATTATATACAAGTCAAGGTAAATTCTAACGCTCTTTTCGGAGGTGTCTCCGACAAAAGAATGAAAAAGGATCAGCAGGATAATGCAGTAACATTGTATGTTGACGCCAATTGTGTCTTTGGAGGGGTGGATATTATATGAAAACTTGGCATAATATCGTAAAATACGCTGCTATAGCGTTAGCTGTCCTTCTGATCATCGGAGTTATTAGCGGAATAATGCATATGGTATATCGTTTTGTCCCCGGCTCTGCTTCCAGTGTTACTGATGAGTACAAAACATACGTCATTAAAAATGAAATGGGTGTTTTAGAGATCGACATTCATGCGGCTAACCTTGAAGTAAGGACAGCTACGGATTCCAATATCACGGTTGAAAGCAATTATAAGGATTTAACGGTAAAAGAAAATAATAGTACACTACTCATTAAAGATAAAAAAGCATTCAACTTCAACGCTATGGGCAAGATTATGATCAAGCTTTATATCCCTGAAAACAAGTTTTGGAACAAAGTCGACATTCGCACAGGCGCGGGCAAAACCGATGTAGAAAATCTGCAGGCACGATTTATTAATATGAAATTCGGAGCCGGAAAGGCTATTCTCCAAAACATGTCTGCTAGTGACAGTGCCTCAATTGAAACCGGCGCAGGACAACTTACGATAAAGAACAGTTCGTTTTGTAATCTAGATTTGAATATGGGCGTCGGTCAATTTGAGTTTTCCGGAACGCTCACAGGAAGAAACGAGTTAAAGATGGGTGTCGGTTCAAGTCATATTAATTTGACCGGTTCTCTGAACGACTACAGATTGAAGATTGAAAAGGGAATTGGCGACATCTATGTAGACAACGAGAAAGTAAAAAATGATGCGCAACTCGGACAAGGCGACACTGACATTTTCTTTGAAGGAGGCGTCGGTTCCGTCAAGATCGATTTCTCAGAATAAGGACTTGGCAACATCTATACATAAAAGGCGGTTTGATCGTGTCACAACAAAAGAAGCGCTATGATCTTTGCGCCATCGGTGAGATCCTGATTGATTTTGTACCAACAGGAACAAATGAGGCAGGTTATCCCCTGCTCTCAGCCTATCCCGGCGGTGCCCCCCTAAATTTTCTCGCGGCTGCCCTTCGCGCCGGTATCACAGCGGCATTTATCGGTGAAGTCGGCGACGACGCTTTTGGCCGGCTTCTCTTAGATACAGCTCTGGAACTCGGTATTGACACGAAAGGTATTGGAAAGAGCAACGAGAGCTTTACCACCTTGGCCTTTATCACGTTAGACGAAAGCGGAGACCGCGAGTTTTCCTTTGCCAGAAAACCGGGAGCCGACACCCGTCTTCGCCTAACAGATGAAAGGATTGATATCATCCTCAACAGCCGCTGTCTTCATTTTGGAACCCTCTCAATGACGGATGATCCGGCTCTTGAGGCGACGATAGAGGCGATACGCCTCGCCCGAGATAATGACATTTGGATCAGCTTTGATCCAAACTACAGAGCCCGGCTTTGGAGCGATCCCACACGCGCAAAGGAGAGTATCCGCTGGGGTATCGCCCATGCCGACAGCGTCAAACTGGGCAGTGATGAACTTGAATTTGCCTACGACGAGATTATCAAGGGCGGAGAAACAGAACAAGCCGCTTTTGCTCTAAGTCAAGGCCCAAGAATAGTACTGGTCACCGACGGTAAAGAAGGCTGTCGCGTTTACACCAAAGATTATTTCTTTAGTATCCCTGCTATGAGCGGTCTTGCGACCATCGATACCACCGGCGCCGGAGACATCTTCGGCGGAACTGTGGTAGGCCAGCTCCTACGGGAGGAAAGTCCTCTTGCTTGTCTTAATCAAAGTATCATGGAGCGCATTGTCAAGCGCGCCACGGTGGCAGCAGGACTCTCAACAGAGCGCCATGGAGGTATCTCCAGTATTTTACCTTGGGAAGAACTCGCAAAATATGAGACCGAGTTTCCCTAATCGATGCAAAAACGACTGCGCACAACGACAAGACACTTCCTCGGCAAACGAAAAAGAATTAAAAGAAGAAAAAAATTAAAGTAACAGTAACAGTCTAGCGTTTGCGATATGGATCACCGGAATGATAGGCATCTCTTGCCTTTTTCACATAGGTAAAGATGCCCATCATTCCTATAAAGACACCGCCAATTAAGCAAAGAAACGAAAGAATACTTAAGATGAAATAAGAAGGCAGGACCTTTGCTACTTGCAGCCCGGACACAACGACGCTCAAGACCAATAGTATCCCACCTGTAATGATCATCTTTTTTTCAGAAAATCGACTCAAAACAACTTATCCTTTACCTAGTATCTCGATTAGAAAAAAACGAAGAATGCTCTCATTCCCCTACAGGTTCAAAGTCACTTATAACGGGACGATCTTTAAAGAGCCAGCACGCCACGGAATGCCTCTTCCCTAAGTCAAATTCAGACGGTCTCTTCACATCGCAAAGTCCACTGATCATCTGATCACAGCGCGGATGGAAGCGGCAACCGGCTGGTGGAGCTACTAAGCTGGGCGGTTCTCCGGCAGGCACCTCTTGAAACTGATCAACGTTCTTCGGATCGGGATCTGAAGTCGCTGCCAACAACGCGTGTGAGTAAGGATGCGCCGTTTCATTAATCAACTGCGATTCCGGAGCCTTCTCAACAACTTGACCAGCGTACATGACATAAATGTATTCAGAGAAATAACGAACCGTAGCAAGGTCGTGGGTGATGTAAATAACCGCCAAGTTATGTTCTTCCTGCAAGGTGCGTAAGAGCCTTAAAATTTCAACACGAACAGAAGCATCAAGCATGGAGACAGGCTCATCCGCTACCAAGAGAATGGGATCCAAGATCATCGCCCGAGCAATAACGACGCGCTGCTGTTGACCACCGCTCAGCTGGTGGGGAAATTTTCTTAGGAAATCTTCAACCGGCGTCAAACGCACTTCTTCAAGAGCTTCCCGTACTCGTTCATAGCGTTCTTTACGATCCTTGACACCGTTAATTTTTAGCGGTTCCTCTAAGATGGTCTGAACGTCCATGAAAGGTGCCAGCGCACCATACGGATCCTGCTGTACAAAGCCGATCTTGCGTCTAAGGTTCTTGAGATCATTCGCCTTTAAATCATTGATGATTTCACCGTCAAACGTAATGGCACCTCCGGTTGGCGTGTTGATTCTCAAGATTGTCTTCATCAAACTCGTCTTGCCGCAGCCTGATTCACCGACAATGGCAATCGTCTCGCCGCGCCTCAGCTTTAGATCAACACCATCAACAGCCTGTACAAAACCGGCATGCTGTATACCGCGTTTACGAAGTTCAAAGTAAACCTTAAGGTTATCAATGCTCAAGATGAAATCATCATCTCCACCGTTATCTGCAGATGGATCAGCATTTTTTACAGCTACTTCATTGATGTATTCTGTCATGATTCTTCACTTTTCCCTTCATAAAGCCAGCACTTAACACAGTCTTCCCCAAAGTTGTAAACAGGCGGCTCTTCTTCACATTTCTCAAACCGACGATCGCAGCGCTCCTTGAACCTGCAGCCAGAAGGCGGGTTGATCAAGGAAGGCGGCGAGCCATCGATGAATTCCGGCTCCTCGCGTTCGCGAAGGCGCGGAACACTTGCCATAAGCTTCCTTGAATAAGGATGGCGCGGTTTACTGAAGAATCGATGCGACTCGCAAACTTCCACAATTTGACCGGCATACATGACAGCCACAATATCCGCCAGTTCCGAAGAAGTTGAAATGTCATGGGTAATGAGAATGAAGCTTGTATCCAAGTTCGCCTTAATACGCTTCAACAAATTAAAAATATTAGCTTGGGTTAAGACGTCCAATGCTGAAGTAGGTTCATCCAATATGACCAAGTCAGGTCCCGTGATGAGCGACATGGCGATGGCCACACGCTGGCGCATCCCCCCCGACAATTCAAATGGATACCTCATGAGAAAATCGACCGGCACGCCGACGTTCTTGAACATCAAAGCCGCCTGCTGTATGGCGTCGTCTTTCTTCATGCCGAAGTGAACTATCATGGGTTCCGCTACTTGGTCACCAACTCTCAGTACCGGATTGAGAGAGTTCATCGCAGCCTGAGGCACCATTGACATTTTGATCCAGCGAATCTGCTCACGGTAATCTTCGTCGTTCAGTGCCATTGTGTCGACATCATGCAAGAGGACCTCTCCGGAATAATGAGCAACGTTTCTCGGCAGCAGGCGAAGAATCGCCTTCGCTAAGGAGCTCTTACCACAGCCTGACTCCCCGACAACAACAACGGCTTTATTTGTTACCAGATCAAAGTTGACGCCGTCGACAGCCTGAACAGGACCTCTGATCGTTTCAAAATGAAGCTTTAAGTCCCTAACACTCAAAAGCAGGTCATGACATACGTCACCTACTTTGTGAGTCGTATCCGTCATGCGACTCATCAATAACGCTTTTTGCTTGGCGACCTCAATCGCATCTACATTCGTGTATGTTTTCTCTTTTGCCATCTTACATACCTCTCAGTCTCGGATTAAAGATTCTATCAAGCGCAAAGCCCAAAAGCGCGAACCCAAACCCGGTAATCATCAAGAGTACAGCAGGCTCCAGAATCCAGTAATACATGCCTTGGTATTGTGCACCGACTGTTCGGGCATCGTTGATGACCTTGCCCCATGTTGGGATTGACGGATCACCAAGGCCCAGCAAGGCGAGCGATGCTTCTAAAAAGACGTAAGAAGGAACAGCTGACACTAGGCCGGGGATAATCATAGGTATGACGCGCGGGATCATATAGCGTGTGACAACACGTAAATCACTTGCTCCATACGCGATCGCCGCCTCGATGTAAGTCGACTCTTTAACCTGTAAGAATATGGCTCTTTGTGACTTGATCGACGCCGAAAACATGTTCAGGATGATCGTCACCAACAATAATGTCCAAATACTTCGAGAATAGAACGTACCCACCATGATGAGGATGGCAAAGTACGGTAAGACCATGTTGACTTCGGTAATTCTTTGAATCAGCTCATCGAGCCAACCGCCGAACCACGTTCCTATGGCCGAAATAAACATCGTAATGATCGCAGATCCTAAGGCTGCCGTCAGTCCGAACGCTAGCGCGATCGGAGCCCCCCACATCATCGCGACTTTTAAATCACGACGCAGATGGTCAGTGCCGAAGAAACCGAAGACTTTGCCGTGCATGATCAACTCGACGTCGACATCCGATCCTTCCTCAAAAGTGGTCGCTTGAATCGTAAGTTTATAAGTTCCTTTATCAATCTCAAAAGGATCTGAACCAAGTTTGCTAAGTAGACCTTGCATTGCCGTAGAGGGCTCATTGCCCTTATGCAAACGGTTCAGACGCGTTCGCAATTTCTCATCCTGTTCGAATCGGTAATTCTGATTTTTCGTAATACCTATGTCAGCAATTTTTATATCTTCACCGGATGGTGTCAACAGAGTCATTGAGACAAACGGATTCTTCGATTGGTAATTCGAAGTGAAGTACAAGAAAAAATCCTGCGGAAGCTCGTTGTAGTCATAATCAAATGAATAGACGAATTCAATGGAATTTCCGCCGGAAGCACGTGGCTCTGAAACTTTAGTAAAATCATCGTCTTCACCGGCAATTACGTCGACCGAGACAGGCAACTTATCCTTGCGGAACCAGTTGACCCATGTCGGTCTCGCATTTTTCGGGTTCTTGTAGACGATACTCTCGCTCGCCCGCCACATTTTAATCGCTTCATGATATGGAATCTTCCACATGGTGTAGAAGGAGAAAGCAAAGAGAGCTAAAACAATGATCATTCCGATGATTGCGGATGGGTATCTGGCAATATCTCTAAAAGAGTCCTTTAGTCGCTTCATTTTGTTTACTTGCCCCCCCCTAATTTAACTCTGGGATCCACGATGGCATACAGGAAGTCTAAAAGGAATACGGTAATGCCCAGCAGGTAAGCCTGAATGATCGTAGTTCCAACGATAACAGCCGTGTCATATCGGCTGACTGCTTCATAAATGATCGTTCCTAACCCCGGCCAAAGGAATACCGTCTCCGTTAAAGTCGCTCCGGTCCAAATACCGACTAACATCAGCGCAAAACTCGTGATAATGTTAGGTAACGTAGGTCGCAAAATATAACGCCTCTCAATGGCCCGTGAGCCCAATCCCTTAGCCTTGGCCATATCAACGTAATCCTCGCTGGAGTATATGAGAAAGAACGTTCTCCAAGAGTACGTACTGATCATGAAACTCGAAATGAAAAGCGAGAATGCCGGTAAAATCATATGTTTTAAAACACTTAAGAAATATCCTATCTTCGTAGGAGGCGGAGGCGCTGCAACCATGCCGCCAAAAGGCAATACCTTCAGCCATGCCGCAAAAATAAGTATTAAGAAAATCCCGTAAAACCATGGAGGAATGGAAGATGTCGGCGACAACGTGACAATAAGTTTGTCCCAAAAACTTCCGTAATGGCGTGAAACAACTAACGCCAAAAACAATGAAATAGCAAATAAAAGCAGCTGAGATGTTCCCATCAACAGCAGTGTCGCAGGTAATCGCTCCAATATTATGTTGCGTACCATACGAGAGCCGTGATCGCTGATCATAAATCGAGCACGCCCGAAATTGAGTGTCAGAGCATTCTTTAAGTGTGTAAAAGATCTGCGAATGAAAGGCTGATCAAGTCCGGCGATTTTTTCACGCTCTTCGATCATTGATTCAATGAGCTCTCTTCGCTCAGACTCCGGAATATTAGACTTGGCTGACATCTCCGCGACTTGCATGTTCACTTCTTCTCTGATCGCGGACTTCAGAATGGTGTCGACGTATCCGCCCATATTGGCGACGATAATGGTGATATACACACCAACGACGATCGTGATCATCAGCAATATAAGCCGTCTAATGAAGAATCGAATTAGCCGCTTCGCCGTCGCACGCGACGCTTGTTTGCTATATTCGACCGTTGATTCTAAGGATATATTTTTTTTTTCAGTTGTCATATGCACAACCTCTTAAAGATCCTAAGAGGGGCAAGCATTAGAACTTGCCCCTCCCGGTGCCTATCTATCTAAGTCGCGTAGAGATTTTACTTGTTGGTAATGAACTCTACCGTTTGGAAAGTAGGCTGTGCGACAACGAGTGAAACAACCGCGACTTCAATCTTGGTTGCACCGTCACCGAACTTATTGGTGTCGTCAGCTGTGAGGTTGATCACAAACTTGCCATCTTCCACAGCTTCAGCATCGTCGATCAGTACGACGTTGTTCTCAGCATCATAGGCGAGGAACTTAACTTTGCTGATGTCGTCAAGCTTGTAAGGCTCGCCGTTGAATGTGACATAGACGTCGAATACAGCTTCTTCACCCGCAGTCACCTGGCCCGGACCTTCGATATCAACATCGGCGATCATGGGCTCGGAGTAGCGATCCCAACGATCGGCAGGATCCGGATAGTCTGCGAAGTGAGCCATGACGAGCGACTTACCGTTCATATCAACCGATTTGAGGAAGTACGGACCCGTACCTTGCCAGTAGTTGCCGTAATCATCAAAGTATGCTTTGAGTGCCTTGTAGCGCTCAACTGCCTCATCTTTGGTGATGTATTCGCCGAGGGTCGGCTCGTAAGGGATGGTTCCTTCTTCAATCAGCTTGTCGAGGTGTTTGCCCAGAATTTCAAGGCTCGGTCCGCCGATCAGGCTCGTCTGTTCGATTTCCTTCTCGTTTGACTTGCTCTCGGTATAGGCAAGCTCACCGGCGATTTCAGCTGCATTCATCATCGCAAATTGCGAGAATGAACCCTGGCCTTGGTGGTGGTTGATCCAAATGGTACCGGCATCATAAGCTGTAAGCTCAGCATCGGTATAGAAAGAATTGGAGTAGCCTTCAATGGTCAATGGATCTGTGGAGATGATCTTGATGCCACGGAAGTCCTTCATAAACACGTTCTCAAAACGAGCGACAGCTTGCTTATCAAAGATGGCTGAGGCTTCTTTCGCACGATCAAAGCCCATGATGAAGGACATGATGAGGTCAGCCATCGTAAGATCGCTGCCATCGTGCCATTTCACAACGTCAAAGAGATCTCCTCTGTAGGTAACGACGGACTTAACGCGTGCTGTTACTTCTTCGTCTCCATTCTTTTCAGCGGAAGTGATAAATTTCTGTGCGTCGGCATCCCAATCTGCCCAAGCATCATCGGGAACGACAATCTTGTCCTCAAACTTGAGGTCTACCCAATCCAATGTCTTCTGAACAGGCAATCCTGTCTCAACGGTCAGTTCCGCTTTCTCGGCAAAGAAAGGATGGACCAAGCCGGTGTAAGGATCATATGTGAAGGCATAGGAGACGGACATGCGGGCCGCGCCCTGGTCACTTGTCGTGTTCGAACCCTGAACAGGATTCCACGGGCCGTTGAATAGGAAGGGCTGGGTTGCCCAGCGCATTGTTCCACCTTCTTTGCCCGCGTAGCGAAGTGTATAAGGTGTGATTTGAGCAGACTCAACGCCGGCAGCAAGGTCGGTTGTTGCGACGACACCGTCTACGTAAGGAACGAATTGCTTGCTGTCAACGACGAAGACTTGGAAAGAGTCTTGCAGACACAGCTCGAGTGCACGAGCCATCATGTCGTGACGCTCTTCCATTGATTTGAAGTCACGGCGATACAGACGGTCACCAAGATCTTGGAACTCAGGATCGGATACGTTCGCTTCGAACACGGGAATACCCTGTGCCGAGGTATTTAGATACATTTCTTGGAAAATATTGGACTGATCACGGTTCAGGACTGATGCGCCCCAACCGCCGGTATACATGTGCCATTCTCCTGCCGTAGGATCTCCATACATCCAGATCGGGCCGAGTTCTTGGCCGGTACCTTCTTGACGCACAACCGTGAAGCCGACTTTTTCCATCTGATCGGCAAGGTAGTTGCCCCAAAGTTTACGCGTTCCGTCACCGTCGCTGCGAATCAGGAATGTAACCTCGAGAGGCTCGCCGCCTTTTTCAAGCTTACCGTCTTTCAGTTCGTACCCATCTTTTGCCACTTCGTCACGAATGATCTCTGCTGCCTTATCGAAGTCGTACGCATACTCCGCCTCAAGACGACGGCAAACGTCAACCAAGTCAGCGTAATCACCGAAGTTCGTCATAATCGGGAACCACTTCAGCAACGAACCGCCGGCATAGTACTCTTGGTTGATGTAATTACGATCGATCAAGATGTTGAACGCTTCGCGGATCTTGCGATTGCGGAACGGGTTATAATCCCCTGATGCAAACTCGGCCGGGTTGAACTGAATGGAGTAATATGTGCCGTTCGATGTAGCGTAATCGAGGCCGGACTCTTGCAGTTCAGCTAAGCCATTTGTGCCGAAGCCGTTTACGTAGACGTCAATGGCGCCGGCTTTCAACTGAGCGACGACTGACGGCTGATCAATGACCGACACGACAACTTCGTCTAGCCAACCGCCCTTGCGCGGCTCCTTAACTTCAGGCTCAGTCGGTTTAGGATCAGTTGGTTTAGGCTCAGGCTCTTTGCTCTCCGAGGGAACAGGATCGGTCGGTTTGGCTGGTTCGGTCGGCTTACACGCCGTCAACATCAACGCCAATACCATGACCAAGGAGAACAAAACTAATGTAAATCGTTTCATACAAAACCCTCCTTATAGTTTTTGATGCAATGTATTAGGTATTTGTCGGGTTGCAACGAAAAAACATGAGCATCTCCACATGCCCAAATGAAAACGCTGCTAGAACAACTTTTACCTATGGCCTTACCCAATAAATAAATTGGGACAATTTGATGTTAACTTTAGCATTACAGATAGGTTGTGTCAAGCTGGCGGGTCTTGCCTTTGTGCATAAATTTGCGCATAAACAGCTGCCCTATAAGTTGATTTTAGACGCCGGCGTCTACTCGTATACTAGGCGATGGGACAGCTTTTTCACCCTTTTTGAGTAAAAATACCTCAATATGTGTTATGCATATTCTTCTGCCCCTTAATCCGCACGAAATACCGCAAGTTGCTCCCTGATGGCATGAACAACGTTTCAGAGGTGCTTGACCTTTAATCCGCACGAAATACTACAAGTTGCTCCGTTTTCTCATGAATGATGGTGATCGCAAATCATACCAAGACTAAAATGTCGTTATGTTGACAAAAATGATGTGTATGACAGGCTTTTGTTACGGAGAGTAACAAAGATGACACTTATAGTACATTGTCAAGGGATACCCTCTGCCTAAAACTAAAGTCAACATCTAACCTAACTGGAGGTAAAGAACATGACATTAGGAGAAAAAATTAAAGAAGCAAGAAAGCAGTGCGGACTGACACAGGAACAACTTGCTGAGAAGATGACACTATCGAGATCAGCCATCGCAAAATGGGAATCGGATAAAGGACTTCCAGACGTAGATAATTTGAAAGCGTTGGCTCAACTTTTGAACGTGAGCGTAGATTACCTGCTCGATGATGGAGAGACTATAGCGGAACATGTACTGCGTGAAGCATATAATCTATCTGATTACGGAAAAGGAAAGAAAAAAAAGAAAAAAGATCGCCTAATCCTCGAAAAATTCCCGGACACGACTATCCATGCCTTGATTGGACGACAAAAACTAACAAAAGCTGAAAAAGTAATGGATAACATGATCGGTATTTTAACTGATGCGCCCTTTGGCATTCCTGCAGTGATCAACAGTTTTAAGAATACAGACAAAGAATTCTATTTGGTTGAAAAAGGAGAAAAGCAATTCTTTGTCATCGTCACAGATGAGTTTATTGAAACGCGTCAGCTTACGAAGCATATCACGGCTAAAAAATTCGAGATTGGAAATTGGGAATTTATTAAATGTTCGTACGAAATAAATAAAACTTAGTTATCACTAATATCACTAAGGCATATAAAAAATGATGAATCAGGTTTTCCGCTCGCTTTTTAGATCGGAAAACCTGATAAAAACGTGCTATATCAAGTCATGTCAGACATTTGCTATCACTCGTGAGAACCGTCTTTGTGCATTTTCAAGGTAGATTTCCACCGGTGTAACTCGTAAAAAATCTCCCGATATGACAAAACAGAAAAATCCCCCCCCGATCACCGTATATCCCTTGTTTTGATCGTAGCAATCGTAACATGCGATAAAGAAACAAGTTCCAGAATATATTGCACGGTCACAAACGCTACGTGTATCCGACCTTTAATCAAGATAAAATGCTCCCAAAGGTTGACAAATTTGTACTATTCAGTATGATTGAACAGGATAACAGCAAGTTCTACGTACAATCCATAGCGTACCCCCTCGCTTGGAGTAATACGGACAAATTACTCACATGGCAGTCAAAGGTATTGCTTAATTGCACACTGTCTATAGCACGATTATGGAATGTCATCAATATGAAAAATAAAATTTCTGTGTTTTTTGTGGCGCTCATTCTCGTCGTTTTCGTGACTGGAAGCGTCCTCGTCTCACCTGCTCATGCCCAAGGAGAAGCCGGCGTCCCTGTAAAATATTTCGCCGCTGACGGTTCCCTTGTTCGAGAGGATCTGGCTAACTTGGGAGAATCTGTTCCCCAACCTCCCGTAGCTCCGGAAGTGCCGGAACAGGTATTTGCTTATTGGTATCTTGTCGATGATCAACTCAACGGCAATCCCTATGAAGCATATGATTTTTCACGGCCTGTTCAGGATGCGTTAAATCTTTGCGCGCTTTATCAGCCGTTACCGATGCCGGAGGAAACGGTTGCCGGGAAACAACCCAATGTCAATACGTCAGAGACCAATCTTCCGGAAGACACAAAGTCTGCAGAAGAAAACGGAATCCTCTTATCTGAGACTGAGGTCAATACTTTTCTAGTCCGTTTTTATGACCACGACGGCACGCTCCTCCATGAAGTGTCCGGTATCAAAGGCTACCCGGTGGAGAAGCCCGAAGAGGATCCTCAGCAGGAAGGACAGGTCTTCTCCCATTGGTATCTCGTAGATGAACATTTACAGGGTGACGCTCTTCTACCCTATGACTTTGAAGAAGCGATCACGGGGCTAACCTACCTAAAAGCACACTATCTGCCGCAGCAAGAATCGCAAATTCCGGAATATTCAAATAATGAAACCAAGCCTTCCAGAAACATCAGGCAGGAGACCGTAGTGCAGCTTTCAGTTGCACTTGCCGTAGAAGGCGGAGAGATAGAAGACGGCGCCTACCACGCTCTGCTCAGCGGGGCAAACTTGCCGGAAACAGGTATCGCTGTGACTAACGAGGGAGAGGCATTCCCTTTCCCTGAACTTGTTTTTACCGATGAAGACTTGGGTACCCACGTTTTTTACATAGAGGCTCTCGCAGAAGAACCGTTGCCGTTTCTCACGTATGACCTTGAACGATATGAGATACGGGTGGAAGTGCTCATGCAGCAAGACGGCCATATCACAGCTCTTGTGGACTATCCCCAAGAGGCGGACCGTCTCTTGATCACACACAGTGTGCAGACTAAGCTGCCCACAGTCCGGGTGTATACAAACCTTCAACCGGATCAGATCATCAACTACGGTGATGAGGTGGTTTTCACAGCTGAACTAGAAAATTGCGGCGATTCTCCCCGCTTACAATGGCAGTATTCACCTGACAACGAGACGTGGACAGACATCGCCGGAGGCAATGGCAACACGTTTTCCGTTCTGATCACTCCGTCTAACGCAACCGGTTACTGGCGCGTAGCCGTCACGATCACCGACTGACTTATTGACTGAACTTTTCAAGGTTCGAGGACTTTTAAATCAACTTTTAAATCATAGGGATTATTTGAATGAAAGTTAAAACAAAGAAATTTTTTGTCCTGTTGCTGGCAATCCTGTTGACGTGGCAGATTTTGCCTTTCCAAGTACTGGCGGAGCCTCCGGGGCCCGTCATTTCCGACCCCGTTACCCTTCAAGGCAACTTGGGAGGGGGTGTTCGAGGCGGCGCGCCGGTGTATCATACCGTTCATTTTAAGGATCATGATGACACGCCTTTACACACTGCCTATAACGTGCTTGACGGTACACGACTGGACAGCATAGAACTACCGGCACAGTATAATCCTCCCACCAGAGAAGGCTATACTTTTGTGCAGTGGTCGCCTCCGGAAACGTACATCACCGGTGAAACAGCGTCATATTTCGAATTCACCGCCCAGTACCGCTCCACCAACCTGTATGAACTGAACATCAAATACGAGTATGAAAACGGCTCACCTGCCGCTCTCTCATACATGGCCACTTATGCGTACGGTGAACCATATAGTGTGGATTCACCGGAAATAGTGGGTTTTGAGGTTGATGTTGCAAATATATCCGGCACAGCCGGCACCACACAGGGCGGCGCCACCGAGTTAAATTACACCGTTACCTATACTGCCAGCACCGGTACCCCCTATAGAGTGGAGCATTATAAACAAAACATCCATGATAATGAATACACCATAGTTGGAACGGATACCCAGACGCTACATGCTACCACCGGTGCTACGGTGACGGTCAACAGCAATGACTACCCGGGCTTTATCGCTCAAACACCTACACAAGAAGCAACCATCGCTCCGGACGGCAGCACAGTCGTCAAGATGTATTACGACCGCATTAGCTATATACTCACCTTCGACACGGCGGGAGGAACCTTCATTGCGCCCTTCCAGGGACGCTACGGCACCGCCATCCCCCCCATTACCGAGCCCTCCCGTACCGGCTACACCTTTGCCGGCTGGTCCACCGCTATCCCCGACACGCTTACCGAAAGTCAGACCATCACGGCCCAATGGACACCGCTTAACAATGTACACTATACCTTGGTGTACTGGACTGAAAACGCCGATCCGATCCCCGGCACCACAACCTACGAATACTCTTATCACAGTTCTTCAGACCGCACGGGTACAGCGGGAAACGAAATCACTCTCTCTGCTACAGATGTGATCCCAATTACTCGTTTCACCTACAGCCACTATGACACCGGCCAAACGATCGCCGGTGATGGCAGTACCGTCATCAATATCTATTACACTCGTAATTCCTACACGGTGGAATTTAATCTGGACAGGAATAACGCAAAGCTGACTATCGGCGGGGTAACTTACACACATCCTCAACGCTATTCTTTTACAGCTAAATATGAATCGGACATCAGTGCTTTATGGCCGATAGCTGAAAATGTCCCTCCGGTTGGCACATCGAATTTCGCCGGTTGGCGCATAGGCACCTCAGGTACAACTTGGATAAGCAAACAGACGAGACTGACCGATGAGTTAATCAACCCCACCGGCACGAGAACATTTACCGCTAGATGGGAATGGTTCGTCTATCCCTACGACTTAAATTATATGTTTGAAAGTTTGGACGGCACCGGCGAATTATATGATGGCCGTTACTACAAGCGGGACAATGCGTTAAGCGGGATCGTAAACGCAGGTTCTTACAGTAGTTGGACAGCTAAACCGATTCCCGGATTGACCAGCGTTGGTGTGGTTCGAAATCTTAACCCTTGGGGTCAGGGCGGCACCGTCTATTTTTACTACACCAGAAATCCTTATACATTGGACTTCTATAGCCACGGGCAGGTCGTTCCGGGAAGTGCCAAGACCGTTAAATATGGTGACACCATTGAGATTTACAATTTTACTCCGGAGAAACCTGCCGATTTACCGGATCATTCTTTCGGCGGATGGTACACCACAGCAGACTGCACACCGGGTACGGAGTTCGTGTGGGCAAACGCTACAATGCCGGCTAACAATCTGCGCTTGTTCGCCAAATGGAATCCGCCAATATATTACGTATACTTTAACTACACAAAGCCTGACGGCACTGTCGCGCAACTTGACGTGCAGCAGGTCCCGCAAGGACAGAAAGCCGTTCGTCCTGCTGATCCTGCTTCTATTCCAGGCTATGACTTTGACGGCTGGTATTACTCCGGCACTCAAACAAAGTACTCCTTTGACGCTCAGGTATTTTCAACGCTGACTCTTACCGGACGCTACCTGCCGAAAAACGACCGAACTTATACGGTTCAATACTTGTATGCTGACAACACCCAAGCATCTTCGCCAAAAACGGTGACCGGGCAAACGACCGGCTCAACCGTCACGGAGCAAGCTGTGGAAGTGTCAGGTTACTTACCTGACGCACTAAGCAAGACGATAACGTTAGGTGCGGATAATAATCTCATCACATTCTACTACGGCGCGCCCAACGTGAATTATACGGTTCGCTACCTAGAACGCGATACCGGCACAGAACTCCTTCCTCCTGTCACCAAGAACAGTGAAGGTCACAATGTGGTGACCGAAACGGCTCCCGCAATCACTAATAAACCCTACCAAATGCCCGATAACAGCTGGGTTATTGTGGACTTCACACCGGATAGGCCTCAAAAGTCCCTCACGCTGACGTCTAATCCCGAGTTGAACGTTATCACTTTCTACTACGAGTACATTATTAAGAACCATTATGAGGTGCGCTACCTGGAAATAGACACCGATCCCGCAGTTATCTTGTCGGAACCGAAACATGTCATCACTGCCAAGAACGAAGTGGTTGAGCTACCTAAATCGATCACAAACTATCGTCCGCACAGTGTTGTAAGTACCTATCCGGTTCTTGTAAGGGGCAGTAGCGCTAATTATATCTCTACGGGTCTGACGGTCAGTGATCCTGTAAGTCAGCCCCCGCAGGTGATCACGTTCTACTATATGCCCGAACGCATCGAGATCACCGGAACTAAGACTTGGGTAGATGCGGGTATTTCTGCTCCGGATGAGCGGCCGCAATCCTTGTCGCTCACTCTTTACGCCAACGATGTCGCCCTCTCGCCACAGCCCGTGCCGAATTGGACGGATAATGGCAACAACACTTGGACTTACCGATACATCAACTTGCCCGCTGCAGTAGGTGGAATAACGCAAGTCTACACCGTAAGGGAGACTGTTCCCAACAACTATATTGCCAACCATACTGATGTCAATCTAAACGATCATGGCGGCACCAACATTATCAACACCCTAGATGGCGGCACCACCACTTTCTCCGGTACAAAAACGTGGGTCGCAGAGCCTGACTCGTTCGGATTTGCCCCCCGACCGACCGATTTGGAATTGACTTTCTACCGTCAAGGTATAAACGACACCGGCTGGGTGAAAATGAACCCACAGCCTGAGTATGATTGGAACAAAAACGCGAGTGAAGACACATGGACGTACACTGTCAACGGTTTGAAGAAGTATGAAGACGGCCATCTTATAAAATACAAGGCAGAAGAAACGGTACCACTCGGCTACGAACAAATCTTAGATAACGGTCAAGATTTCACAAACGAAATCATCTACACAACAGCTACAGTAACGTGGGTCAACGGCCCTGTAACCCGCCCCACCATTTGGTTAAAGATATACCAACAGGTAGGAGTGAACGGCACCCCCGAACCGGTCACCTATACCCCTTTGAAAGAACTTGATAGCAGCACAACTGAAGTGACATGGCGCGGCTTGTACGATAAAGATGAATTCGGCAATCCCTACATTTTCACGGTGCGCGAAGTAGATGCCGAAGGCAATGACTGGACACCGGATAATTACACCAAAGTAGAAAACGGCTTAAACGTAACCAACACCTACGTCATCCCTACCAATGGCAAAGCCACCGCCACCAAGACATGGGTCAACGGCTCTCCCACACATCCTGATCTGTGGCTACAGCTGTGGCGTAAAACGACTACCGGTACTCCCTTGATAGATCAACCCGTACCCAATCGTGATCCCGTCAAGGTCGCCTCGATCGGCAATTTCTCCCATGAGTGGACCGGTCTTGAAACGACCGACATCAATGGCAATGCCTACACATTCTACGTCAAAGAGGGTCAGTGGGACGGCAGTACTTTCACGGTGGGTCCTCCGCTTAACTACGAACTGACAACGACAGGCGACAGCCTGACTCTGACGAACACTTACAAGATCCCCACGAATGGCACTTTCACGGCCACCAAAATTTGGGAAGACGGCGCACAGGTACCGAAGCCTGCCGTATGGTTCCAGCTACACCGCAGAGTTGTCGACACCGAGACGTGGGAACCTGTGCCGGGTGTTACGCCTCAGGAAGTAACGGATGCAAACTCCTACACCGTCACTTGGAGCAATTTAGAAGAAACAGACTCCGCCGCCCAGGACTACGAATTTGGTGTGGTGGAAGGCATTTACGACGATACGACCTTTACATTTACACCCGGCAGTCCGAGTCCGTTTGACACGGTGACCGGCGAATACACCGATACGATCACCAACACGTATAAATCCCCCACCCTATCGATTACGGTGGGTAAGGATTGGGTATTCCCGCAAGGGGTGAACGGTGATTTGCTGAAGACGGAGGTCAC
>JGI24709J26583_10000460_pt1 | contig 34464 bp, 32 predicted proteins | sample BioPla2DNA1_FD_26583 | JGI IMG/M metagenome (IMG submission 26583) | reverse complement strand
CTCAAAAGAATACCCGTGGTATTCTAAAAGAATACTCTCGGTATTCTTTTCCCTACCGTACAGATTAATTCATATGGGAATGAATGTGACCAGCAAGCTAATGTTTCTACACTGATTATACACTCTCCATCTCTTCCAAGCAAGGTTACTATATCCCCTTGACTAACGTCATCTATGTCGGTTACATCAACCATAAAATAATCCATACAGATTCTTCCTATGATAGGTGCGTACTGCCCCCTTATAATAACCTTACCGACATTTGACATATTCCTGGAATATCCATCGGCATATCCCACAGGAATAGTGGCAACCTTAGTTTTCCTGTTTGTTATAAAGGTTGATCCATAACTTATACCTGTTCCAGCCTCTACTTCCTTGATATAAACCACATGACTCTTCAATTCCATAGCAGGAGTAAGACTGATGCTACTATGATTCACATAATCAGAAGGATAGATACCATAGGTAAGTATACCGCACCTGACCATGTCAAACTCAGCCTCTGGACATTCTATCATTCCCGCACTGTTTGAAAAATGGCGGGTTGGAATATGTATACCTTCTTGACTAAGAAGTTCGTTAAACTGCTTAAATCGCTGAAGTTGATGCTTTATACTTTCCTTATCTGCTTCATCTGCCTTTGCAAAATGTGAGAATATACCGTCTATATTTATACCTTCAAGAGAAGCTATTTTCTTTATCTTATCAATATTCTCTAAGGAATCATCAAATCCAAGCCTGGACATACCTGTGTCAATCTTAATATGAACTTTAGCTATCTTACCCTGTCTTAGGNCTTCTTTAGATAAATCCTCAGCCATTTCATATTGATATATGGTCTGCATAACATCATATGAGACTACAAGATCAAACTGCTCTCTCGGTGTATAGCCTAATATTAGGATTGGCTTTGTAATTCCTGCCTTTCTAAGCTCTATTGCCTCCTCAATAATGGCAACGCCATAGGCATCTACTATGCCATTCTCAAGGGCCTTTGCCACTGCCACAGCCCCGTGTCCATATGCATCTGCCTTAACTATGACCATAAGCTTAGTATCTTTTCTAATGCTCTCCCTTACATGGCTTATATTATTCCTGATTGCACCCAAATTAATATTAGCCTGTGCTCTATAATAGTCACATTTACACAATTATCTTCACCTGGTTTCTTTTTATTAATAAGAATGTGCCTTGCCACATTCTCAAAGTTTGCCATGCAAACTTTTGACTTGCTATACAAGTTTGGTTAAGTTCATCTTATCATAAGTTTATACCTCAACTAGTTTATAGCTGAGAACATCACTAATCGAATTAACTATATCCCCTGCCATTAAGGAATACTCTCCTATCTTAGTAGCTGCCAAATCTCCAGCCAGGCCATGAATGTAGACTGCAAGAGTCGCCGCTTCAAAGGCCTTCATACCCTGGGCCATAAGGCCCGCAATAATTCCAGTCAGAACATCTCCGCTTCCAGCAGTTGCCATGCCATTATTACCAGAGATATTTATATATTTCTTACTGGAATAAGCCACTATAGTCCTAGCATTCTTCAGTACATATACTAATTCATTATTATAAGAACATTGTTTTACAATGTCAAATATATTATCAGATATATAGTCCATAGGAAGGCCAAGGAGCCTGGATAGTTCCATAGGATGGGGGGTCAAAATCGAAGTAGTAGGTAAAATGGATGAAAGCCTATCTATTCGCTCATTAATAGATAGATTACCGCCAGCATCTAGCCGATTTGCTAATATATTGATAGCATCTGCATCAATAATCAAATCTGCCTTTACTTGGGGCTTGATTACTTCATCTAGTAGCTTCTCAGCTTTATTTGATAAACCAAGCCCAGGGCCAATAACTATGACATCAGCCCAGCCTATAGCCGACAAAATATTATCCTCTGTATCGTATGAGGCAAAAAGCGCTTCAGGTAAAAGCGTCTGAACAATGCTACGATTAGATGAAGCTGAAAAGACCTTCACCATGCCTGCTCCGGTCTTTAAGCAGGCCTTCGCAGACAGATATGCTGCCCCGCTCATACCCTCAGATCCTGCAATCACTAATACCTTTCCAAATGTCCCCTTATGCCCATGCTTTAGTCTCTTGGGGAGTAAGCTTAAATCTTTTGTACTATAATAAAATGTATCCGGCTTAACACTATCTAATGCCACAGCTGGAAATCCAATATCAACCACAGATATATTTCCTGCAAAATCCGCACCTGGATAGAGTAATAATCCCTGCTTCATATATCCAAAGGTTATTGTATAATCCGCCTTTACAGCAGTATTCATAATCCTTCCCGTATCAGCTGATATCCCTGATGGCATATCGACAGAAAACACTCTGAGATTACTCTCATTAATCTCCTGTATCAAATCAGCAAGTTTTCCCCCTATTGGTTTACTTAATCCTATACCAAACAGAGCATCAATTATTATATTATATTCACAGATGGTATTACTGTTATCAATACTTATACCTAAATTTTGGGCAATAGTAAGCTGCGTCTTCATCTGCTCGCTACAATTTTCTCTTTCAAATGTCAAAAGAATTGCAACATGGTAACCCTGTAAGAACAGGATTCTACCAGCTGCAACTCCATCTGCACCATTATTTCCAGGACCACATACAACCAGTATGCGATCTTCTTTTTCTATATATAGCTTTACTTTTTTAGCAATCTCTAATGCTGCTCTTTCCATAAGAACAAGCGGAGGAATTTTAATTACCTCCATAGTATATTTATCAATACTTTTCATTTTATCAGAATCTACTATATATTCCACGTCTTGCCTCACCTATGTCTTCAATGAGTCTATACACCTATGGGTTCTTATTCATCTAAGTTCTTATCTTCTCACCTACAACAAATGCATTGGCATAATCCTTAGTGTTAGTAATGGATACATGGATAGTTGATATCCCCTTATCCTTGGCTAGCTTCTCTGCCTTACCATATAGGTTTACATANGGTTTACCTAACTCATCCCTAAGCACCTCAATATCCTTTAAGCCAATTCCCCTAAAGCCTGTACCAAGCATCTTCACAACTGCTTCCTTAACAGCGAAATTTCCTGCAGCCTTCTCCCATTTGCTACCTATNAGCTTAATCTCTTCCCCTGTAAAGCATCTCTTTAAAAAACCGTCCTTTTCACAGGCCTTACTTATTCGGTCTACTTCTATTAAATCTACTCCTATACCTGCAATCAAGCTCATCATTCCTTATTAAGGGTTCTCACTGTTCTTTTTAATATTTATATCAAATAAATCGATAACTTCTGATCCTAAAATATCATGCATATAGGTATATATCAGGTTGTTTTCAGTCTCAATATCATGCTTAGCAAGGATTTTCTTTTTTAATTCCTCTCTNGTTTTCTGTATCCAGTCAGAAATATCATCTAGTTTATCCTGATTGTCATAGATTTTATTATAGCAATTTTTTATACTTTCTAACACAAGTTCTTCATTTGCTTCCTTGATTTTATATGGAAGTTCTGATAGCTTATCTGAAGCCTTATCNATCTTTTCATTCAGTTCATTAATANATCTTTTGTTCCGATCTAGCTTCTTCTCCTTTGCCTTGCCAAGGAGATCATCCTTAATATCCATATTGACCACGATATCTGATACAAGAGTTTTTTTTAGCTTCTTCATATCCTTGATGTCGTGAACCGTTTTACCTTGCTGTTTCAATAGCTGATTAACCTTCTGTTCCAGCTCCTTTATTCGAACTGTTTTTACCTCATCAGGAAATAACTCATGCCATCTGGCATCCAAAGTAAGAATAGGCAGCTTTTTATCTTTAATAAGCTTATCATAATCAAACTTTTTTCTTTTTCTCATTTGTTAACCTGCCTTTCTTAATACATATATTTAATTATCGGCTGGTTTATGCTTTTCAGATAGTTTATATGAGAGTTTCATTAAACTTTCTGCCAAATGAACATTTTCAACAATAACATTCTCATGTAAATGAAGATCTGTAGGCGCAAAATTCCAAATCCCTTTTATGCCCCATCTAGCAAGATCAGACGCAATCTGTGGAGCTTTAGACTTAGGTAAGGTCAAGGCCGCAATATCTACCTGATTCATTTTTATATATTCTTCCATCTCATCAATAGATTTAATCTCTATTCCACGAATTGAAAGGCCAACCAGCCTTGGATTTATATCAAATATACTTCTAACATAAAAACCTCTTCGCTCAAAATCTGCATAATTTGCCAGAGCCTGACCTAAATTACCTGCACCAATAATAATCAAACTATATCTTTTATCTAGGCCTAATATTTTTCCTATCTCAGTATGAAGATACTCAACATTATAGCCATAACCTTGTTGACCAAATCCACCAAAGTTATTAAGATCCTGTCTAATCTGGGATGCAGTTACCTTCATCCTCTCACTCAGTTCCTTAGATGAGATACGTACTACATCCTTCTCTAGTAAGTCACCTAAATAGCGGTAATATCTTGGTAATCTATTGATAACAGCCTTAGAAATTTGCTTCTTTTCCAATGCTTTATCCTCCTTTCGGTGATGAATCTATATGAAATATTATATTTGATTGTTAAGAATAAGTCAATTCATAGTAATAGATGATAATAATTATATTTATTATTTTAACCAAAGATAAAGCTAGCCAAAACCAAGCAAAATCAATGCTTGTGCAATTCTTTACTTGATTAAATTATTATGTTAGAATAATAAGGTCGTTACTTTAATACTGAAGTGATATGAAAGAGGTATAATGTCATGGTTTTATCATGTAATAATATAAGTAAATCATTTGGAGTAACCCAGATTCTCAAGGATGTATCCTTTCATATAAATGATAGAGAAAAGGCGGCCATAGTAGGAATTAATGGAGCTGGAAAAACCACCTTAATAAAAATCATTATAGGTGAGCTATATGCCGATGAGGGAAATGTCATCTTATCTAAGGGTAGTACAATCGGATATCTTTCTCAGCAACAAGATTTAAGGTCAGAGAATACTATCTATGAGGAAATGTATAGCGTAAAGCAGGACATAATTGAACTGGATAAGAGGATTCGTGAGCTGGAGCTTATGATGAAGCACGTAGAAGGTCAGGAGCTTGAGCAAATGCTTCATACCTATACTAGACTAACTCATGAATTCGAAATACAGAATGGCTACGCTTATAAAAGCGAGGTTATAGGTATACTAAAAGGTCTTGGATTTATTGAGGAAGATTTTAACAAAAATATTGATACCTTATCAGGAGGACAAAAGACTAGGATTGCCCTAGGAAAGCTTCTTCTTTCAAAGCCTGATATACTTCTTCTTGACGAGCCCACCAACCACCTAGATCTTATATCCATAGCATGGCTGGAAACATATTTGATTAATTATAATGGGGCTGTAGTTGTAGTGGCCCACGATAGGTATTTTCTTGACAAGGTTGTCACAAAGGTTATTGAACTTGACCATATGAAAGCTCAAACCTTTGATGGTAATTACTCAGACTACATTAACAAGAAAACCTTGCAGCAAGCTGCACTTTTGAAAGCATATAATAACCAACAAAGAGAAATCAAGCATCAGGAGGAGGTAATCACAAAGCTTCGCTCCTTTAACCGTGAAAAGTCTATCCGTAGAGCAGAAAGTCGCGAGAAAATGCTTGAGAAAATAGAAGTCATAGAAAAGCCTAGAGAAAATATGCAGATGCATTTTACACTAGAACCTAAGGTTATAAGTGGAAATGATGTGTTAAGCGTGGAGGGACTAGCAAAATCCTATGGAAACCTGAAACTATTCTCTAATCTTGATTTTGAAATCAAGCGGGGTGAAAAGGTTGCTATTATAGGAAATAACGGAACAGGAAAAACCACCATCCTGAAGATAATTACCGGCCACGAAGAAGCAGATGCTGGCAATATACGGTACGGCAGTAAGGTCCATATAGGCTATTATGATCAAGCTATGCAGCTACTTAATCCCAATAAAACAATCTTTGACGAACTACAGGATACCTATCCTCATCTGGATAATACTAGGATAAGAAACATCCTGGCTGCATTCCTATTTACAGATGATGATGTATTTAAACAAATTAAGGATCTAAGCGGTGGCGAGCGGGGCAGGGTTTCTCTGGCCAAGCTTATGCTCTCGGAGGCTAACTTTCTGATACTTGATGAGCCCACAAACCATCTGGATATAACATCAAAGGAAATCCTAGAAAAGGTCCTTAACTCCTATAGTGGTACCATCCTCTATGTATCCCATGACCGTTATTTTATAAACAAGACAGCCAGTAGGATTCTTGACCTTACTGAGGAGCGTCTGCTCAATTATATCGGTGATTATGATTACTATATGGAGAAAAAACCTGTGGTAGAGGCTGCTTATTTGAATAAAGTAGCTGAGAATACAGGAAATGATAATAAGGGTATGCCCTGGGCCTCCTCTAGTTCCAATAATGCTAATAGTAACGAGGCTAATAGCAACAAGCTTAGCTGGCAACAACAGAAAGAGGAGCAAGCAAGATTAAGAAAATTAAAAAATGATCTTAAAAAAACCGAGGATGAAATTCATGAATTAGAGATAAAGAACGAAGAAATAGACGCTCTTCTCATTAAGGAGGAAATCTTCACTGATGCTCATAAGCTAATGGAACTACATTCTGAAAAGAAGCAAATTGAAGCCAGACTCGAGGAATTACTAGAGGAGTGGGAAAAGCTTGCAGCCCAAGAGTTGACATAGGCTTCAAAATCCCAGATATGGTTACTGACATCTACAAAATACGGCAGTAGAACAACAGCTACTATAATTGTATGTCCTATTCGGATTAAATCCCCTAAGGAATACCATTATAGTAGCTGTATATTTTTTGAAACAACCTCACAATAGCCTATAGTCCCTGGTCTGTAAGGTTTTGTATAGTATTTATCATATGTTCATGGGCTAAGGCTTCAGCCAAATCCCCGTCTCTCTTCTTAAGTGCATCCACTATAGCCCCATGTTCCTTACTGGACTGCTCTGCCCTATAAGGTCTGGAAAGTGTTATCTTACGAACCCTTTCAACATACTGATGGAAATCAGACAATACATGGTTTAATATCTTACTTCCAGACGCCTTATATATTAGGTCATGGAATTTGTTATCAAGCTCGACTATCTGTTCAAAATGACTTCGTCTAGCATGAAAATCTGATAAATAAAGAATTTCCTCCAGGTCTTCAATCTGAGCATTAGTTATATTCTCACAAGCCCATCTTGCACAAAGTCCCTCAAGATATGAACGTATCGTATAAATATCATGAATGTCTTTAGTGGTTATGCCTGTAACAGAAGCCCCTTTATTGGGAATTATACTAACCAGCCCCTCAAGCTCTAATTGCCTCAGGGCTTCCCTGACCGGGGTCCTACTGACACCAAGCTCAGTGGCAATAGTATTTTCCTTCAATTCCTCATTCTCATGATAGTCTCCCGACAGTATCTTATCTCTAATTGTATTGTAGACTCTGCCTCTAAGTGAATACCTGTCTGCTATCTCTTTTTGAAGATTAAACTCTTCCAAGGAATACTCCTCCTTATTCAACACTAAACATTTCTGCTTAAGATAAATATCAAACATATCATTAAGCAATTATGCTTATTGACAAGTACATATCATTTATTTATCCAGACCTAGAATTTCTCGATCGTATCCATCAGATAATTAGCAAATTCCTCACCAGTAGCTCCCGTATCTCTACCTGTGATAACCAACTTCTTCTCTGTTATTGTGGTAATATCCAGTGACTTATAAAGCTTATCAGCTTCCTCCTTATATCCGATGTGGGATAAAAGCATGGCGCCTGCACGAATCATACTACATGGGTCTGCGTAGATATCTCTACCTTCCTTGACCATTCTCGGTGCAGAACCGTGAATAGCCTCAAACATAGCATAACGTTTTCCGATATTAGCGCTACCAGCTGTTCCTACACCACCTTGGAATTCTGCGGCTTCATCAGTTAATATATCTCCATAAAGATTAGGAAGTACAAGGACCTGAAAATCCTTCCTACGCTTTTCATCAACAAGCTTAGCGGTCATGATATCAATGTACCAGTCATCAGCTGTAATCTCAGGATACTCTTTGGCAATCTCGTAAAATATATCTAGGAATTTTCCGTCAGTGACCTTTATAATATTGGCCTTTGTTACTGCAGTAACTCTGGTCTTGTTATTAGCCTTGGCAAACTCAAAAGCCGTTCTTATAATTCTCTCACAGCCTTGACTTGTGACTACTGTAAAATCAACACCAAGATCATCTGTCACATTAACTCCCTTACTACCTACTGCATAAGCTCCCTCAGTATTCTCACGATAGAAGGTCCAGTCAATACCCTGTTCGGGAATTCTAACAGGTCTAACATTTGCAAAAAGATCAAGCTCTTTTCTCATGGCCACATTGGCACTCTCTACATTTGGCCAAGGATCACCCTTTCTAGGTGTGGTTGTAGGCCCCTTAAGAATAACATGACATTTCTTAATCTCCTCTAAAACAGCAGGAGGAATCGCTGCATTTTCCTCGGCTCTTCTCTCAATAGTAAGGCCCTCTATATTCTTAAACACTACTTTACCAGATTTCAAATCATCCTGTAGTAAATACTCCAATACTCTCTGAGCTTGTGCAGTAATAGCAGGACCAATACCATCACCACCACATACACCTATTATAATCTGATCTAAGGCTTTATAGTCGATAAAATCTCCCTGCGCCTTCATATCCTCTACTCTTTCAAGTTGTTCCACAAGTAACTGTCCAAATTTTTCTTTTGCCGCTTCAATTTGATCTGTTCTTAACATCATCATCCTCCAAATCATAAGTTATTGTAGGTTTCATTATTCCCAGATTTTATTGTATGTTAAGGAGTCTGGCTTGTCAACCTATGAGCTCCCTGAGACTTCGTTAATAATCTATCCTATACATAGGAAATAAGCCTTCATTGTCAACACCTATTATCTAGTTTAAATCAACTCCTACTTCTTCTCTGGCTTTATTTATAGAATTTACCATCTCTTCATCGGTAATAACCGTAATCCTTCCACTATCGTACTCCTCATCTATCCATTCCTTCACCTTATGGATTATGGGATGACTCTTGTCTAAAGCCTTATCGCCCTTTAAATTATAATAGCTATTAATCCAGTGAGCAATTCCTGCAAGTCCAGAGGTGTTGGATACCGCTACCCTAACTGGTCTGTTTAAGAATTTTTCCGTATCAAATATATTATAAATTTCCTCATTCTTCAGTAGGCCATCAGCATGAATACCTGCTCTAGTAACATTAAAATTCTGTCCTACAAAGGGGGTTCTTGAAGGAACCCTATAGCCAATTTCCTTCTCAAAATATTCGGCCATCTCAGTTATGACTCTGGTATCCATACCATCAAGAGTACCCTTTATCTGTGCATACTCAAATACCATGGCCTCAAGTGGTGTGTTACCTGTTCTTTCACCGATACCAAATAATGAACAATTGACAGCCGCTGCTCCATATAACCATGCTGTAGTTGAATTGGCTACCGCCTTATAGAAATCATTATGTCCATGCCATTCCAACCATTTAGAAGGAACTCCCGCATGGGTCATAATGCCGTAGATAATACCCTGAACAGAACGAGGTATAACTGCTCCTGGAAAATTCACTCCATAGCCCATAGTATCACAGGCTCTTATCTTTACAGGTAGCTGATACTCCTTGCTTAACTTCATAAGCTCATAGCAAAATGGGATGACAAATCCATGGATATCAGAACGAGTAATATCCTCTAGGTGACAACGGGCAGCAATACCGGTATCAAGGCATTCTCTTACTATGTTCAAATAATGCTCCATTGCCTCTCTTCTGCTCATCTTCATTTTATAGAAAATATGATAATCAGAGCAGCTAACCAGTATACCGGTCTCCTTCATTCCTATTTCCTTAACCAGCTCAAAATCCTTCTTGCTGGCACGAATCCAAGATGTAATCTCAGGAAACTTATACCCCTTCTCCATACACTGATATACCGCATCTCTGTCCTTCTTACTATATAGGAAGAACTCACATTGACGGATAATTCCCTTAGGACCTCCAAGTCGATGCATATAATCGTATAGAGTTACTATCTGCTCTGTACTGTATGGAGCCCTTGATTGCTGACCATCTCGAAATGTAGTATCAGTGATAAATATCTCCTCTGGAAGATTATGAGGTACTATCCTGTCATTGAATGCAATTTTAGGAATCTCATCATAGGGAAATAAGTTGCGAAATGTGTTAGGCTGATCAACATCAACCAAAGGGTAAATCGGCTCCTCCAAAGCGAGAAGGTTGTTCTGAGGATTTATAAATACTCTTCTCTCATCCATAAGATAATTCCATCCCTTCATAGATTATTATTGTAATTTCTAATTTTGTATTATTGTATACAATTATACACCCGATGTCAATCGCATTTTTATACAGACAATAATTGTCTTTGTCTTACTGACTTTCCATATGTCAATATAGGTGGACTGATAGATACTATTGCATAAAAATAGTGCTACACCTTATGATTTATTAGGACTGTAGCACCTTATCTGTTTGCTTGATAATATTCAAAATATTGTTCGTACTTATATGAGAGTTTCCATAGGCTAATAGATAATCCAAACCCTAAAGATATCAATAATGCTGTGTTCATATCTAGTCCAATACCTAATATAAGAAGAAGTATTATAATTATAATACCTATAACTATTCGTCTACTGAAAATATTTCTACTTCCCATTACATTTCCCCTGATATATTCCATATATTTACAATTACTTGCATGTATTATTATATCAAGAGAATATGGAAAGTCAAGATATTAATATAAATTCATAATTATCTCATAGGCTATAGGTACCAGAATCGCAGGAAGCAGATTTCCTGTTTTAATCTTTTTACCAAAAATCATATTTATACCGATTGCGAATATCAATATAGATCCTACAAAAGACAGATTACCAATAAGTCTTTCATTTAGGAGAGGCTCTACATATCTAGCAGCTAAGGTAATGATTCCTTGATAGATTCCCACAGGTATGACTGAAAAAAACACTCCTATCCCTAGGGTAGAGGCAAAGAAGATGGCGGTCACGCCGTCTATAACTCCCTTGGCTAAAAGCATAGAAGAATCTGCTGATAGACCATCTCTTAAGGAACCGATTAAGGCCATAGCTCCTACACAAAATAATAGGGAGCTGTTGACAAAGCCTTCTACAAAGCATTCGTCCTTTTCTTTATTAATCTTAAGCTTCTTCTTAAGCCATTCTCCTATCCTATCAAGTCTAGCTTCGATATTAATAGCCTCTCCTATAAAACCACCGATAGCCAGGGACACTATCATGAGCATTATGTTCCTGCTTACAATCTTCCCATCACTGATTATCAGGAGTCCCTCTAAGGCCCCACTTATTCCTATGAACATTACTGCGAGCCCTAGTCCGCTCATTATAGTTTCTTGAAACCTTTGCTTTAATCCACCCTTGATAATCATTCCGATGGTGGACCCTATTAGAATCAGGGCTATATTACCCAATGTACCTAAGCCAATCATTTATATATAAAGCCAATATATATCGGCTCTTCCTCCTATATACTTCATATGTTTTTCTCTAATTATCAACGATAAAATATAATCCCTAATACAATATAAATCTATACTAGCCCTGTTGTTTGTTCAACCTCACGTAGTGCAAGTATTGTTCTCCCGAACAGGTCATCAAGCTCCCATCCCAGCATTTCTGCTCCATTTCTAATAACATCTCTAGAACAGCCTGCTGCAAACTTAGGAGTTTTGAATTTCTTTCTTACTGAACTCACTTCTAGATCCATAGTGCTTTTTGACGGACGCATAATAGCACAAGCACCTATTAAACCTGTTAATTCATCAGTCGCGTAGAGAACCTTCTCCATCTCATGCTCAGGCTTGATATCCACGCAGATTCCGTATCCATGACTAGCCACCGCATGTATGATTCTTTCATCTAAGCCCCGTTCCCTCATAATCTCCTGTGTTTTAACACAATGCTCCTCTGGATACATTCCAAAATCAAGATCATGAAGTAATCCAACTAAACCCCAGAACTCTTCCTCTCCATGTCCTAGTTCTCTGGCAAAATACTTCATAACTCCTTCCACTATCCTAGCATGCTTCAAATGAAACTCGTCCTTATTATACTCGCAGAGAAGCTCCCAGGCTTCATCTCTATTAGGTATCTTTCCCATTATTCCTTCCTCCAAAATTTTAAGCATAAGCTTATAATCCAACTTATGCTTAACATAATTAGTTATTTGTTATTAATAAATATACAACAGCAAGTAAATAAATACAAGTATCTTAACACAAATTTTCAACTAAAACTAAGTCTCTGTCTATAACTCAATATCAATTCCCTCAGACATTACATCACAATACCCACTAACATCATACTCCCGCAATATCCTTTATAACTTCACCTGCAATGATAAGTCCAGCAACCGAAGGAACAAAGGACACGCTCCCAGGTATTTGTCTTTTATCGGTGCATTTTCTATCTGTACCAGGTGGGCAAATACAATTTCGTTTACAACTATTACTAGTTTCCTCCTTGGGCTTCATAGCCGGTTCCTTCGAATAAACTACCTTTAGTTTTTTAACACCTCTGGCTGACAGCTCCTTACGCATAACCTTAGCAAGGGGACAGACTGATGTCTTATATATATCAGCCACCTCAAATCTGGTTGGATCCAGCTTATTTCCTGCTCCCATACAGCTTATTATTGGTACATTCTGCTCCTGACACCTTAATACCAGCTCAATCTTACCTGATACAGTGTCTATAGCATCCACCACATAATCATATATGGAGAAATCAAACTGATCTGCTGTCTCCTTGGTAAAGAAACACTGATGCATAACTACCTCTGCCTTAGGATTGATCTCAAGAATCCTATCTCTCATAACCTCAACCTTGTATCTTCCTATCGTCTTTCTTGTGGCTATAATCTGCCTATTGAGATTAGTAAGGCATACCTTATCATCATCTATTATATCAAATCGGCTGATACCACAACGCACTAAGGCTTCAACTACATAGCCTCCTACCCCGCCGACTCCAAATATGGCTACTCTTGCCTTGTCAAGCTTATCCATAGCCTCTGCACCTAGCAAAAGCTCTGACCTTGAAAATTGGTTCAAAATCTTATCCTCCTTAATGACCTAACCTATCCATCATCAGATGGATTACTGCCTTGGACATTTTATCACACTCCACTTTTTTATTCAATAATACACATACAGGGTGTCATCATATTTAGGAAAGTCCTAGTATGATAACACCCTGTTCATTAACTTATTTCTTCAAAATCTTCTTTGCCCACTCCACATAAGGGACAAACCCAATCTTCGGGAACATCCTCCCACTTAGTTCCGGGAGCTACTCCACTATCAGGATCACCTAATGCTTCATCGTAAATGTAACCACATGCAGTACATTCAAATTTTCTCATAATAAATACCTCCATATTGTAGTTTTTCCTAAAGCTACATAATTATGTATACCACATTTTAGGGGAAATCTCAACATAAAGTTTTTATTTTGCATAAGCCTTATAATCCTTTATAGTCATTATAACCCTTTTGAGTTGATTAATACAAAATAACTTCTCTCCCTCATAGATACAATTGCAATTTTTAATTATCTCAATATTTTTTGAAAGGATTTCTATAGCTATATTACTGTTTCCTGCACTTTCTTGTTTGTATGCATCATATACTAGCCTAACCCTTAATGAGTGGATGTCTCCATTCTTATCATAACAACTTATTTTTTCCCCTACACTATTTAACAAAGTATTATTATGTAGGCTATCTAAGGGCCTAAGACTTAATAAAAGTTCTAAATATATAAGCTCTAGCTCTAAAGAATATAAAAGTTCCTTACTGATATTATCCCGGCTCCTGATTTTATTAAGCGCTTGTCTCATCATTATATGGTTATTAATATCTAGGTAATAGTAATACTCAAGCATCGCTTGATATGCCTCTATATCGTTTTCTGCTATATCTGGACATAAGCATATTATTTCCTCTCCTATCTCACTATAGGATAATCCGTTCATAAGATGCCTGGCAATAATAAGCTGGGCATTATGACAGAGTCTACTATGTTTATCTACTCTTAATAAATTAGAGCAGGCCTTATCATTACATACTTTTTCTATTCTTGCTATCCCATTCATTATGAACAATCCTATCCCAAAAGTAAAAAAGGACCATATATATAGCCACATCACCAGAGTCACTGAAGCAAATACAAGGAATAAGAGTCCGACAATAGAGGAAATAAGATTCATTATACAGCCACCCATGGTATAAAGCTTTGCCCCTTGACTTATGGATATAGGATACATAATACACCTATAGCCTACCTCTCCAACAATCATTATTTTGAGTCTATGCTTCTCTCTTTTTATGATCAGTTTATATATTTGAAGATATAAGAACTTCCACCCAGTAATAAGTCCCCCTATTAAATGACCTAGTTCATGGAGAATTATCTGCACAAGAAAGCCAATAGCTATCGCCGGTATAATATGTATTAGTATCTTTCCCATAGTTTTANCTCCGGCACCCTCGCCCCATGCTCTATACATTCACAGGTATATGCCCCCAGCCTTATACATTCCTCTATGGTGTCAAAGGTCTCTTCTAGCACCAGGTCATTGTCTTTAATCTTCTCACAGCCCTGTCTATGGGCAAGATAGTACCAGCTTTTTTCTTCTACATAGTAGCTTGACTTTTTTATTATGTTTGCTCCAGCTGAAGCAATCTTATTATATGTATAATTCCTATCAGGTCCATAAGGATAGCCTTGAAACACCACCAAGATATTCACATCATCTATATACTCTGCCCATTCCTCACCCTTACCCGTAGGAAATGAGAATGAATAGGTTATTCCTTGTCTATTGGCCATATAATTATGTCTACTTGTATAATAAGCCATCACATCCTCTAGCTTATTCATTATAGTTGTTTTTCTTATTAGTTCATATTCCTCATCATTAAAGAGGATGCACCCTCTATTATTTGCTCTAAAATCTGAGTATAGAGGACTTATCCCTAACTCCTTATAGTCACTTACTACTACTGACTCGTCAATGCCTAGCATATTATTTTTATCATATAGATAGGCCATATCCGTAAGTGTGAAGCGATATATAAAATACTTATCCTCATAGCTATAGGGTATCTTTTCTGTCCAAGTTCGTTCTATATAGGTATTCCCATCGCCAGCCTTATACTCATCATAATAATACACATAGTATCCATCCACATCGCAAAGAAGTATGACTGGTATATACATCTCTATCTCAGCCTGGGCCGCCGGATCAGATATAATACCTAAGGATGAATACAAGGAAGTAAATAATGTATTAAGGACTTCTTCCTTATTTATGGATTCTGCCCCATAAGAACCGGTCTTAGTTAAATAATTGACTGCATCCGATGTAGCAGAGATTAAGCTTTTTGTTATCTCATCATTTTCATTTTCTAAAGCCTTTAGTTCACCTATGGAAATATCTGTCTTTATGACTATTCCTAGAAAGAATATAAGAAATAAAAGCGCAAAATGATATATTTTCATTGTTATCACCCTTACTGTAACGATACTTCATCAATAAATCACATAAGATGCATATTCTTAAAATCATGGCTAAATTAATTCTCATTTCAACTACTTACTCATCATGTGTTCCTTCTTTTCAATATGAAGCCACTTATCCGATATAGATGGATATATCCATCTAAGAAGCCTTCTGGATATAGACGATGATTTATTATGTACTGATACACTAAACACATCATCAAGGTTAAAGATATACTTCTTTTTCTTATATAAGATATCTAGTATTTCTTCAGTATGATTTATATGCTCATACACCATAACATTCCCCGTAAATACGGGAATTTTCTGAATACATCTTGGACAGCCAGGGTTTGTCCCATCAGGATATAGATTGTACTCATATCCACATATGTCACATATCATAGTTGCGCATACAGTAGTTACAAGAACTGTTACAGATGCCCCTTTATAGCCTATAGTTACAGGCTTTGTACCAAGATAACCGGTATCAAGATTATCTATATACTGACTTGTTACTTCCTCGGTATGGCCATCCATATATGTAGCAAGCAGCCTCACATCATTTTCCTGAAGGGTAGTTCCTATAGTTATTACTATAGGTGATGTGGTTGGATTTATTACCTGCAAGCTTTCAACCCATTCTCTGCAATAAGGACATCCCGGATCACTACCATTATCATTAAGATTATAGCTATGTCCCTTTATACAGGTTTTGTTTCTTGGTATGACAGTTACTTCAATAATGCAGCTTTTAGTATATGTAAGGCCATCTATTATATAGTTATATTCCAGTATGACTGATTGATTTTTCCCTATTACAGAAGTGGTAAAGTCAGTAGTACATACTACTGTTTTCGTAGAGCCATCCTTATATGTTGCAATCGCTGTAGTTATTAGGGAATCATCGACATAGACGGTCTGCTCTGTATGGGTNGCNTTAAGAGATNCTATTATTTTATTGCAATCTAAAGTATTATCCTCGTCGAATCCACAATCGTTGTACCATACATTTGTTGGTCCGTCATTGTTACAGGTTTTTATATAACTTCGACTCCATCCTCGGTGAACCTTACAATATCCATAATCGTAACTACGGCCCGTTGCCGCTTTGATAAATGGAAAAAACTCATATTTAGAAGAATAAAGATTAGCAAGCTCAGCTCCTGTAAGCACCTCAGGAAATCCTGGATTATCCGTGGAAAGACCACGGGACATTATCTCATATCCTCTATAATAAAATTCCACCACATCATTCTCATTATCATAAATCGTGCTATAAGAAACAGAGAATTGAGGAGATGCGTTGTCGGGACTATTAGGATTACTAGGATATGTTGGATTGGCTTCTTCACTTATTACCTTTATTGTAAATGATGCGGGTATTTCACAAAAGCCTTGAAAATCACTTTGCAGTAATGCTTTAAATACACTACTTACACTTGCATTTGTATATATGTCCGAATAGGGGATGTACTCAAGATATGATTTGAATGTATGTTCTCTATGGTATGTATAGCANCCATTATTATAGGTAGCTTTATTAACATCTTGAGGGAAGGACACTACATATTCATAAGGCACACCATAAGGTGTCTTTTCTGGCAATCCATTATAACCCCCACGGTCGTATCCGCAGGAATATCCGTAATAATTTATTTGCTCCTGACTCATTCTACTCTGGCTCCCACAGTGAGGACACAAAACATTATAATTATTATCATAATAATTTACAGCGCTTTGATTTGTATTTCCATCCCAATAGTAATCAACTATTCGTCCTACATAGCTTTCATGGCATGAATTACATCTATAGGGATATTCAATATATGTTATATATTCTCTACATTCACTTGAATGTGCATGGGTATGGGTGAAAGAAGGCTCTCCCAAGTGCTTATGTCCACCATAACAATCCTCATCATGAACATGGTTAGGATCAGCAGGCCCATTAACCGCCTTTGCTAGTATACTTTCATTAGTCTCTATATTTAAATTACCATCATTAATAGGATCATCTACATGAGGCCTTTCTGTTATCACATCTCTATAATGGTAGTCATTAGATCCTTTATAAGCATTATTAATGTCTTCCAGGATTTCTTCTAATGTCTTGAATCGATACTCAGGTTCATAGAGTTTATATCTATGTTCAAAGGAAATATCAAAGAGGCCGTTCCCCCTTCCCATTCTTCCTATATAGCTTTCATACTCATCTAGAGTTAGAACTCCATTCCTCTTTACATCAGCAATGAAATCTTCAGTTATGCCCTTATACATGGACTTTTTCACTGATTCTGTCCTAAGTCCAAAATAAACAGCCACCGACACAAATATAATGAGAATCCCTATAAATAAATCAAATATAACTTCCCACACCTTATTTATGATTAATTCACCTCCCCGCCATAGATAAAACGTTTCTTTCTTCCAAGCATGGAGGTTGAAAAAAATGTGTTCTGTAGATCGTATAGTAAAGACTTATCCTTTTTAGTCACAATAACAGATATATAATTTCCTTCCTGAAAATGATAAATACCAAGAGAATATATCCTATCAAGAATTTCACTTGTATAGGTAATATCAAAATAAGCAATATTACCTACATCATCACCCTCATGACAAAAGGGACATCCGGGGTCAGTTCCATCTTCATGCCTGTTATACACATGGGCATTTGGACAAGTTATGGTATCTAGGATATTTACTAGCTCGATTATAATTGTGGTAGCAAATTCCTTATACAATACTCTTATGGTCTGAACTCCCAGCTCATGTGGTTTGTAGTTTTCAAGCCTAATGCCCTCACTGGCAAATTCTCTATGCCCATCACGAAATATTACGATTACAGCTATCCCAGGCCTAGTTCCTAGCTGGACCATATTTGTTCCGCTTGTAATATATGCTTCTATCCCTATAATTTCCTCAGAACATATGGGACAGCCCTTTGGACTATCTGAAAGGTCATATATTGTTCCACATATAGGACATTCGGTAGAATTAATCGATAATACCCTTAATGTGATAGTATCATACACCCCTTTATAACTAACTGTTGCATTAAAGGTCCCAGCTGCTACCGATGTTCTATCTATTGCCCATTGATCAACCTCTCTGCTTGTTCCATCAGCATAATAGGCTGTGACATTAAGGGATATAGGCTCATACTGCATAACTGTAATATCCTTAGGCGAGGCAACTATTCTTATAACCTTTTCTGCACATACAGGGCAACTTTCTTCCGAAGCAGGATAATCAGTATTACAAGTAGGGCATTTTATAAGCCCTTCATTTACCCATACTGATATATCAGCTGCATATCCTCTGTATTGAACGGTCACTATCTGTAAGCCAATCCTTGTGGGGTTATAATTACTTGTCCATTCCTTTACTTCTTCCCTAGAGCCATCTTTATATATAGCATTTACTGTTATAGGAAGAATATCACCCTGGGTCAACTCTACATAATTAGGAGTTACTTCAATACCGGCCACAAGCTCTCTACAATGTGGACATCCCGGATCAGAATCATCTATATTTAGCTCATAATACTGATGGCATCTCGGACACTCTTTAAGTAATACTGTCACCATTACGTTTACGCTAGCGGACTTTTTTATCCCATTCTCTGTATAGGATATAGTTACACCTTGTAAGCCAATATTTGAAGCATTAAATCCGCTTATACTATACTGCGAAGCATTTAATAGCTTACTATTTCCGTCATTATAGTTTGCTCTTACAGTGAAGCTTGGCCAACTATATCTATGTATGGTCTGTGATTCAGGTAATACTGTTATAGATAAGCATTCTCTTTCCCCTTCATTTGTCGCAAAGGACGTATAATTATAATTAGAATCTCTAGTCCATGTCACTCCATCTGAACTTGAATACACTAGATAGTTAGTATATCCACCAGAACCACTTGAGTATGTATCAGAGCCTGATAATATGTACTTTCCATTAAAATATATTAAATGATTTATATTGTCGATATTAAGGTTGTGTCCTGTTATCTCTTGCATATTGGTTATTTCATTTCCTTTAAAAACCCTATTATCAGAGACTCCTAGATATATACCTTGGCCATAGGTAATATTAGTTAAATACGCGCCCTCAGGCAATGGTATATCAACTATTTTACCACTCTCATTCAGCATCTTGGCGCTAGCTTGAGTAGATTGCCAAAAACTACTTCTCCTCAAGAAAACAGCATAATCCCCTACTTGATGAAGACTGTAATCAAGATACCAGTCACTATATAAGTCTAAACTACCGTTTTTATTTATTCGGGCAACCATATGATGTTCGCCTCTTTCTGCACTGCTAGCTGGTATATTTGCTACTAAATATCTTTGAGCTCCTACACGTGAAACGACTAGTTTTTTACTATATACTTCAAGCGGTTTTAGATAGCTCCAATTTATTAAGTCATTTGAACGATATAAAGCATCTTGAGTGTATGTTAACATCCCAACAGCATAGTAATATCCATTATCCCCATATACAATATCATGTATGCCATAAGCATTGGATCCAGCTGGTCTGTTATGAAAAGTGATTTCTTGCCCGCCAGTCCAGTTAATACCATCTATGGACCTATATATAATCGTTCTTATATTGCTCCCTGAAAATAAGATAAACTGGCCATTTTCATATTTAACTTTACCTGATATGGCCGGATTAACTCTTGTCCATGTGCTTCCATCATTAGAATAATATAAGTTCTTGTCCCTTACTCCTAATAGCACTGCTTCTCCATCATATTCATAATCTATTTCATTACATATATGGGGACTTCCAGCATAATATTCACTTGAATGTGTATAAACTGCTAGGGACTCTATCTCCTTAGTGAACTTAGTAGACGCCCTGTCACTCTTATATACAGTTGTTGGCAAAGCAGTAATTTTGGTGTTTTTATTTGTTTCTGATATACTTATATCTTCACCCATAACTGGTCTTATGTCCTGAAGCTCAATTTCATATCTTTCGCCAGCGCTATCAAGAAATCCAATGTATTCTTCATACATCTGCTTATCAAGATATCCTTTTTCTCTGACAGAGTCCGTAAATAGATGAGTTCTATCATCTACTAAGTCATCTATGTTTTCACTATTTAACCCTGCTATGTACTGTAGCGGAAAAATCAATAATAGAACTACAGTTAATAGCCCTGCTATAAGCCTCCCCGGAAAATCCATCTATTACTCCTTTTGTACTACAAGCCCATGTAAGTATAGACTATCATTTCTATATTCCTGTATGCATCATACTGATATTCCTTCCTATAGCTACCAGTCCTTATATATGTAAAGTACAATTCATAATCTTGTCCCTTCAAAGGTATTATATTATCATCAATCATTATAGGATATTCCCTATATCCCATAAGGCTTGCATAGAGGTCTTCATCTGATATAAGCATGGTAGTAGCAGGATAATATTGCTGATACACCTTCTTATCTTCTATTATTTGTAGGCTAATAATATCCCTTAATCCTGTCAATGTTCTATTCTGCGACAGCAAATATAAGAGGCCCAAACCAATCAGCAATACTCCTAAAATTAATTCTATTGTATGGGCCACTGTCTTTCTCATAGCTTCCTCCGATAATAATTATTTCTGGGTGAATTTTACCCCCACTATAACCCTGTTTTTTGTTCTTATAACTTCAGCAGTAAAAAGAGCTGTGGGCTTAATGTAATATTCTATACTGGAGAAGTTTTTAATATGGTCGATGTATTCATTATTGGTGTACTTATTTGTAAAGTTGGAAGTTGAAGCCTTTGTAATAGTCTCCACATATATAGGGGCTATATCAGAGGACGGATAATCACCAAGATGCTTCTTTATAAAGTTAACTACCTCAGCTCCTCTCACCTCCTCCTTGTCATATTTGACAATATCATTCTCGGAGTAATCCAGGGCTGCTGTCTGTGTATCCAATAATATATTATCCGCTAGCTTCCTCGTACTATGAACAGAGTTCATAACATAATTTACTATGATACCTACCAGTATCACACCAACTACAGCTAAAAATATTTGAGGAACTAGGTCATTGTTTTTATTCTTCAATTTTTCTACCCCAATACTAAATATTATTCATTCTATCTTTATTGCTGTGTAAAAATAATTCCTGTGATGACTCCATTTGTATTTCTATTGACCTTTCCTTGAAAGATACCATTGGGATTAATATATTTTGAATCTGATTTACTAGCAATCGGTGTTGGATAGGCTGCAGGAGTAGGACTTTCTAAGGTAGCTACTGTGATTGCTACATCTAGTTTCCCATTATTTGCATTATCAATTAAATCCAGCAACAAGGAACCTGTAATATTCCCCCCGTCATATACAAGCAAGTCAAACTCTGCCATTGAACTTATAGCATTATTGATTCTTTCTGTTCCTTCATTTAGGTCATTTTTTTTATCCTTAAAGACTCCAGTGGACCAGGCTATAATCAGACCCACCAAAATAACTGCTACAACTACAAGAAAAATCTTTACAGCAATATCACTATTTTTTGTTTTCATAATTCCTCCTAAGGTTTCTTTTAATATTTTATATTAGTACCAGGCTATATCTTCAATCTCTTTTAGCAATTGGTTTAGCTCTCTCATAGCCGATACTAGAGCTGGCATCAGCCCATATGCAAATAATAATATAAAGGGAAGAGCAGCAAGAACATATGCCCTGATTACTCTCTTTCTTATGGATTTTTCATTTGCCAGCTTCCTTTTTGATATATACCCATCCTGGTCTAATTGTATTTCACAAAAGGCCTGGCTTATGGGCATGGCATCACAGCGGATTAGATTATCTATTATTCTCCTAAAGGGCTCATAAGGCTCTCTTTCCTTCAATTCATTAAGGGCTATAATATCTCCGGACCCATAATCATCTATACATATCCTAAGGGATTGCTTAAAAATCATAGCGAATGATTCCATCTCGACTAATATCTGCTTTACTGTTATATACTGGTTATACATAAGCATCCCTATAAGTGCATTGAATTGATTTACCTCATCCTCCATGGCATCCCGTGATACAGATGAACCATACTTTAATATAACTTTAGGAATATAAAAGGATATAAGACTGATGCAAAGACATATTAGTAAATCAAGAAATGATAAATAATAACCCCGATATTCATCCACTCGACGGAGAATATCTTCTGCCAGCACTCTATTAATTTGAGGATCATAATAAATTCCATCCCCCTTAAGTACATTGATTAGGTCATCCACATCCTTTGGTATATTATCAGGTCTTTCTAAATATCTCCTTGTATAGTCTTCAATAATATCTGCCATTGCTTCATCTTCCCTCGTCTTTGCCTTTGTGGCTAAGGACTCAAGCTCATGGCTCTTAACTGTAAGCAGCTGCTCCCTACTGTATCTATGAAGATAAAGGGTTATACCTATAGATAAGATGAACATTGATAAGGATATTAGAAAGCTACGAAGCATAAAATGCCTTGCGCTAATACTATTACCACTATTTCGTAGTTGTCTATGTAATCTCTCCTGCTTTGAGGCATTCTTATCACAGTAGTTATTCATGGCTCTCCTTATGAGTCCAATCCTTTCTATTTTGTAGAGCCACTTAAGATTAGGAAGCTGGAATTTAGGATATTCTGCACTCTTATGCAAAACATAATATATTATCCAAATTACTAACAAAAGGCCTATATCCAATAAAAAGCCTTGACGTCCATAATAAAATTCAGCCATATTCTCCTTTAGACTAATGGCAAATCCTTTAACAATATCTATACAAAATACTGGAGTGATAACACATAAGATTACCCCTGTAAATTCCATGTTTAGCCTCTGCAGCTTGTCTATTTCAATATTTATCTCCTTTTGTAGATTTTCCAGATTTCTTACGAGGAGTAGCTTACCCTCATATATCTGATCACCTCCCTCCATAATACCTACACACAAGCTTACAAAAGCGCGTAAATATTTATTTGGTACGTTGTCATAATATTCCCTCAATCCTTCTTCTCTGTCTGCTGAAAGTAAGAGTGTATATATTTGATCTACTGCCGCCTTCATATCATCACAGAGGTAATCCCTTGCCCTATATAAAGCATCATCTATACGATATTCCATATAATAAAAATGAATAACATCAGCCAGCATTTTCTGCATTTCTATCAATATCTTTATTTCATGATTTTTAGCTATACGGCTTACAACCTCTGAATTTATGAAATATATAGCAAACCCAATTGTAATAAGGGAAATTAACCTTCTATTAGAAAGATAGATTATAAGAAATGAGACAAGGCTAATAAGCCAGGATGTCAGACATGTGACTACTGTCTTACTAGCAATAGTTTTACTGTCACAGGGGCTTATCATTCGATATCGATAAGATATTTTTTTGATATAGCTAGAAGTGAGTGGGAAATTATTAAGATAACAATATATTTTTAGAACTAGGAGACTTCTACTTTTATGTCTATTACTGATACCATTTAAAGTCATCATCTAGCTTCTACTACACCCCCTTCTATAACCGTATTAAACTCAAGAAAGCCTTGTCTCATATCTGGTGGCAGATTATGTAGTATGATTTGAGCAAGGCCATCACTTATGGGATTTATCATTCTATATCTACCATCTTTGTATATGATAATATCTCTAGTATAATATGTCTTCTTGCGGGCAAGTTGCTTTAGATAGTGGGAGATCTCCCCAAGCTGCCCAATTACACCCTGCTCCCCATTGGGTGCTCTCTCGTCACTATCATATGGGATTATCTCAGTGATTCTATCAATATGTCTATGTCCATCGTTATCCTTTACACAATGTATATCAAGGTGTATAAGCCTCGCCACCATGGACTGGATATTTGTTGAACTACCATTATCATATCCACCAAGAGAATGGACAAAGTAAGAGAGCAAATCATCTGATGTGGGCCAATGGCCCGTTGTTATAATTCGTTTAGTTCCTGCCAATAGAAGATTAATTAGATGCTTTGCATGTTCTAGACTGGCCGTTTCGCCAAATAGAATTGTATGAGCTTCAGAGCTTTTTAGTAGCTCTATTAGCTTTGGAAAAGGAAGTCTTTCACTGGGTCTGGTTGCCAAGATATTTTTGCCAGAGTAGGCATTATTCAAATACAGCTCAAAATCAGCCTCCAGTGTTCTGATTGGTTGCCTTTTATCAATCTCCCTTACCGCTGCTCTTGTATAGGTAGTCTTACCTGAGTTCTGGTCACCTGAAAAGAACAGATTAACACAGCCATGAATAGCCCACTTAATAAGCTCAATAGGATAGCGACTTCCCTGATCTGTAATCAAATCCTTCAACTCAAAGGATGCGGTATTAGCAAATTTACGAACAAAGAAGGCCCATTGTAAGGCATTATTTGGTCTAAAGACTGTGACCCTACTTCCATCTGCTAGATGCGTCCTAATCCCTCCCTCTGCAGAGGTTAAATGTCCCATTCTCCCATGCTCCGCCAGGTTCTTACATATGCGACTCATTGTGGCAGGCGAATCAAAGGATAGAAACTTAAGGTGGATAGGTTTTCCTTGGTATACCACCCATATACTGTCATGGGTACTTGCTCTTCTAGGTTGATCCATAAGAATTTCATCCTCAGTATACCTAAAACTATTGTTGGTCATTCCAGATACACCAGCCGATACACTATCCAGGGATATATCCTCCATAATTAGCATATCGACTACAGATAAGCCATAGGTTTCCTCGTAGATTCTTTGTGCCAAAATATTTAGCTTATCGTCGAAGGACAGGCTATGAATATTATGATCATATGCTTCATGAATGTTTTCTTCAGTGATACAATAATAGTAGCCATCAGAATCCTTGTAAAGTCTATCCAACTTAGTAGCCTCACATATACCCTGAAACATCCTTTGATTTCTTTTGAGTTTTTGAAGGTAGAGCATTATCTCAAATTTATCCTTGGCAGTCAGTTTTTCCTTCTTATTAAATGGAATAATGTCATCAATATTATCCTGATTGACCTTCATTATATTAAGTATGGTATGTTTAGCTCTAGCAAGTACTATTATTTTTGCATTCATATCTCCTTGTGAGCATTTACGTATTGCATTACTCAATGAACGTTTAAGTTTTCGTCTATTTTCAAGATCCTTTTTATTTAGATTTAAAGCATCCAAATCCATATTTATGATTTCATTTATTGTTGTCCTAAAGCTTCGACATATTTCATCTAGAGAGTTGTACTTACCATTATATTCATCAGGCTCAACTTTTTCTTTGAAGATAAAGTAGATTGTTATGGCCATACCAGTTAGAAATATAATCGAGAGTATCAAATCCATTATCTTCATTACCCTCTCCTTGCTATCTGAACCATGTTGTCAGATGAATTAATCATATTCATGATCTTCATTGCACTTTGAATTGCTTGATAAAAAAAGTAGTCTGTCTCCATGTATGTTCTTTTGACCGTCCTATATATTCCATTAAATTTGTCTCGAATCATAGCCATATCTCTCATATTATTGTAGCTAAGACCTGCTCTTGCCATTGCTAATATATCACAATCATTCTGAGCATCCATGTATCTTGTACAGTAGGGTATTGTACCGGAATTATTCTTATTAATGTATTTTCTATATTTTATCAGGCAGTTGTTTATGTTATATCCTGAATTTCTATCATAATTGCCAAATAGATAGAAGATGTTTTTATGTTTATTAAGTAGATCCCCATACTCTGAGAAAAATCTATTAAGTACATACTTGCTCTGGGTTAGATTAATAACAATTATATCTGCTAATGACATAAGTCTAATTGACAGGTCTTCTCTCCCACAGTCAGAATCAATCATTACAGTATCAACACTTTTCTCCGCATCCAATATCATCCTACATAATACACTGCAAATATCTCTTTCATAGGTTTCACGGTTCTTCATCTCTGTTCCAGGCAACAACAATAAGGATGTATTAGGAAAAGTAACACAGCAGCTCTCAAGAATATCATCCATTAGCATGTTCATTCTGCTATACATAACAGCAGCATCAAGGCCTATGTCTTGGAAGATAGAACTATCCTCTGTATCAAGGAACCCCATGCTTTTGCCTACTAAAGGTCCTTCCAGGTTGTTCATGGACATATGTGTCTGCATCATCAATACTTTCTTTTTGTACAATAGGCTAAGCACTAATGATATTATATGTAGGTTACTAGTCTGTCCTTGACCATGTAGAGGTGACCAAAACACTATTTTGCTCATCTATAATATTCCCCTTTCATAGCTCGGTTGATTGCCCTTCTAATTATGAACGGCTTAATACTAGGAAGAAGATCAGCTATCTCACTCCTTATGTATTTTCTCATGCTTGCTGATACTTTTCTGAAACTTATAGCCTGGGACACTTGACATTTGATAGCATTTTCATAATCATTCATGTCATAGTATATGTATCTGCTACTTATTGAGCGAATCTCTGATAAAATAGAGTTTTTTACCCTATCATAATCATCCCTTGTAATAATATTACGAACTAGAAGCCTAACTTTTATATTATCTATTTTTATATTACTTAGATATTCATTCACTTTTTTACCACTAGATGGGAATGCGTCTAATACGATATTAAGATAGTCCGGTGAAAGGGAGGTACTCCAGTTATTATTTAAGCCATATACTATAAAAATTACCCCATCCTTATAATCAGCCAACTCCTTATCCTCAGGTAGTTTCCTTGTATAATTGATATCCCTATAATCAATAATATTTGATTTACTATCAAGGCCCATGCCATGATATAGGGTATGAGTTAGGGTTCCTGTATCAGATAAATCAATTATCAATACAGGATAATTAAGTATGGTAAGGGTCTTACTTATATAAAGAATAATATCAAATGCCTCTACTCCTATATAACCTATACATATCATCAATTAGCCCTCCGTTGCCATGTCATAATTCTTAGACCTATCTAATACGCCCAAATCAGGAAAATACCAGGATTCATCTTCTTCAAAATCCACACTATTAATATCAGGGAAGGCCCCAAGCTCAACCTGCCCCTTATCATAAGGCTCTGATTCTTTGCCATCCTGATTAGGTCTACTGCCTGTATCTTGGCAATCATTCAGATTAGCTTCTTCCCCCTCATGATAGGCGGGTGATATATTATACATACGTCCTATAAAGGCATCATCAAGTTCCCAGTCTATCATAGATACATCTAAGCCTAGGCTCTCTGCCAGCCGATTTTCCATAGCCTTTCTAACCTCTTTATTAAGAAGCTGTGAGCATCTTTCAACTATATTAGGGTCCTCTTCTATAAGAGATAATACCGAGATATTAGGGGTATAAGTAACTATTGATGCATCCTGTATATTTGGTTCAATATATTTTGTCATAAATAATTTGGAGCCCCTATATAAGGCAGCATCTACTATAGCTGCTGACATACGTAGTATCTCTTCTTCCTCCACCCACATAAAGCATAATGGGCTATCAGGCCATATACCCTTAAGTGGTTTTTTCGATATTACAATATAATTTTCACCATTTGGATATAGAATTCTTATATCTACATAATCATTTACTTCTATATTCGGGCTCATATGTATCACGTCATATCCAACCTCTCTAAGAACGGATGATACTAGATTTTTAGCCAACATACCCTTAACAATATGAGTTCCCTTAGGAATATCAATCATGGCTGCTTTGCCTATTTCATCCTTAGTAATATAACTGTCCGATGGCTGGGCAGAATAGACTGTACTTAGTTCTACCTTATCCATAGTCAGAATCTCACCTCTACTAATATCAGATTGAGATATATAGACAGTCCTTTTATGCTCTTTCAACTCCTGCTGGGCTTCATTAAGCATATATTCATATTCCTCACGAATCTGCCCTGTTGTAATGATAAACGTAATTATAGCTGCAGAGCCTATTACAGTAATACAGATTAAAGCTACAATGATATATTGCTTTGTTGTTCTTTTCAATCTTCTGATAAGCCTCATATTTCACCCCTTATCATATATTTTATTAGCACAAAACCAAGCATTATAAGGAATGCTAATAGAATATAATATCCCAATACTATTAAAGTTTTGTGTTTATAGCAGTTCATATCTCTTCTCTTTTTAAATCTTCGTAATCTTCCAGGTATCCTCCAGCCGATAATATGCATTAAGATGCTGTATACTGTAACACCCAGCAGTATCAGACAAAGACCTCTAATAATAGTTAAAAAACGCAAGGCTCCATCTCCTTAGCTGATATAAGAAAGGACTTTTCTAGTCTTCTAGATATCATATGAACAAAATGTCTAACTCCATGAACAAATAGAAAATTTGGATTTTCTCGTGAGCAGAAATAATTGTTGTTCAAAAACTCCTTTGCACTACCATTATTACAGGCCATAAGAAAATTCTCATTATATGGTATAGCTGAGATATTTTCTAATGGTATGTCATAAAGTCTAGAGATTCTTTTACAGCTCATGATTGATCTAGATGAATAATTTCCTAAGATAAATAAGGATTTGTGAATAAGAGAATGGTAGTTTTTGAAGAAATCTTCAAGATAAGCGAGATTTTGATATAGATTAACGACTATTAGATCTGCCTCCTGCAAAATTGCATTGGAGCTAAGATGATTCTTATGAGTTGTATTTATAAAAATGTGGTCGGTGTTCCTATTAATAAGGTTTAATAAACCTTTGAGATTATTAAACAATTCAAAATCGAATAGCTCACTATTAATTACTCCGCCCTGAGGTATATAGTAGAGATGCCTTGGTATAACCTCTTTTTGGTACTCCCTTAATAAGCTGGGATAATTATCTCCACGATAAATTCTTCGAATTAGCCCTTCAATTCCCCTACCTTCATAAAAACCTGTTCCAATATATCTTGGATGGATACTATCATAATTGACGAAAAAAGCCCTGCCCAGATTCTCCCTTCCAAAATAATTTTCCATTACAGTAATTTTGTATGAATAGCTCATTACACTAGCAATACTTACAGCTACAAAATTTAAATATGCACAAGACTTTTCATTTTCATTGCTCCAAAAAGCAATCTTCACATAAAACTCCCCCTCTCTATAGCAATTATTTAATTCAATTAATTGGTTTGGGATAAAAAGAAAAAGCGACAAAAAAGAAAATTACTAGATAGACCTATTATACAGATAAATACATATTTTGTAAACAATCTTGACCCAAATAAACCTCACAAAAATTATGTAATATTTTGTTTATTTTGCACAGTATCATGATGTTTATCGTTTATCGATAAATATTTATTGACATTCGTTGGGTGATGTGATATAGATAAATTAAGCTAACATATTTTCAGGAGGATATGGGTTATGAAAAAATCTAATTTAGTATTGATTACAAAGGTTCTATTAGACATTATGTTCTATAGTGGTGGCTTAATTTGTCTAAGTGTTCCATACCTATTTAGGCTGGCTGGAAGATATTACAGTATATTTGACAGTTATTATATACCTTTTTGNATTATCTTTATGCTGGCAGGGATATTTGCATTGGCTATACTTAGAGAACTCCGCCTAATGTTTAAAACAGTTATTAAAGAGGATCCTTTTGTTAGGGGAAATGTTATATCTCTAAAAAAGATGGGGTATTATGCCTTTGCAATTGCCATATCCATGATAGCAAAGCTATTTTTAGTTGTCACTCCTGCAACTCTTATATTGGTTCTAGTATTTATCATAGCTGGCCTATTCTCTCTTGTATTATCGCAGGTGTTTGATCAGGCTGTTACTTACAAACTTGAAAATGATTTGACCATATAGAGGAGGTATGAAGTGATAATTGTAAATCTAGATGTGGTTATGGCACAGCGTAAAATTGGACTCACTGAATTAGCTGAAAAGGTGGATATTACCCAAGCTAATCTTTCGATTTTAAAGAATAATAAAGCAAAAGCAATTCGTTTTTCTACATTAGAGGCAATCTGTAGGGCTTTAGAATGTCAGCCAGGAGATATATTAGAATATGTAGATGAGAATCAAGCACATAATTGATATAAATGTAATCATAATTATTGACCATTCAAGGGGGTTTATTGATGAATAAAATTCATACTAAGATCAGACAGAATTTCGGACTTTTTGGTGGCTTAAGTATTATATTCGGTATAATAGCTACCATGCTCTTCTATAAGACAGGGATAGGACTAAATTCTTTCTTATTTACAGCCACAATGATTCTAATCCTAGTAATTATATCAAAAAAGTTAAAAATAACTGTTACTAAGGGAACTTACCTTTGCTTTCTAGGGGCAATACTACTAGGATTATCTAATGTACTTACTTCAAATGAATACCTACAATTTCTTAATAGTATAGGAATACTCCTACTTCTAGATTATTCGCTTAATAGATTGTTCTCCACCAAGAAAAGCTTAAGCTTTATAGAAAATTTAAAGAAGATATTTAAGCTTCCTTTTAAGGCTTTATCCTCTATAGGAATGCTTTTTGTAGATGGTAATAGATTTATTAAGGATAAGAAGCTTATAAAAAATGAAAGATTAAGAAACATCTTTATAGGATGCCTGATAGCTATACCCCTAATGTTAATTATTATTGCTTTATTATCCAGTGCGGACATAGTATTTGCAAGGTTAACATTGTCATTATTTGAATGGCTCTTATATCGTGATTTCTATCTTATAATTCTAATGATATTATTGGCTACCCTTTTTTGCTATTCTCTTCTATGTGCGGCTTCTAAAGATAATGAAGCTAGCCCAGAGGATAAAACAAAGGCTAATTCAACTATAGGTATTACAGTATCTACTCTTCTTCTATTTGTTTATCTTCTCTTTTGCGGGATACAGATACTTTATCTTTTTTCTGGTGGTTTGTTTAGCCTGCCAGCAGAATATACCTATGCGGAATATGCAAGAGCTGGCTTCTTCGAGCTTTTAACGGTAACCTGCCTTAATATTGTTTTTATCCTCGCATGCGAAAATATATTCAATGAAAATAAGTGGCTTAATGCTATTATGACAGCTATTACTGGCTGTACTTATATTATGATAGCATCTGCCACTTACCGAATGTGTTTGTATATAGGTGCCTATCAGCTTACCTTCCTCAGGCTTCTGGTATTATTATTCCTACTAATAGATGCCTTACTCTTGCTTGGTGTTATAATATCCATATACAAGAAAAAATTTCCCTTGTTTGAATATTCAGTAGTTGTTATATCCCTATGCTATATACTGTTCTCCTATAGCAAACCAGATTATTATATAGCAAGATGTTTTATAGCGAATGTCCAAGAATTACAAGAAGAAGATCTTGAATTTCTGACCAGGCAGCTGTCCTATGACGCAGCTCCAGTGGTGGCCCCCCTACTAGAAGGGCCTTATGAATATAATAGCCAATCCATTATCGGAAGATATTATAAAAAAGCAGCGGATAAATCCTATTCATGGGATATTCGCGAATATAATAACTCCAATCAAAGGGCTATAAAGCTGATGAAGCAACACTCAAGCTTTAACTAACTACGTTTCGTTTTTCTCCATTTAAATAAGCTTTTATATTCTTAGATACCTCATCAGTTACTCTTTGCCTGGCTTCTACTGTTGCCCAGGCAATGTGTGGGGTAATGATAAGTTTTGTGCTATCCTTAATCTTTGATAAGGGATTTGAAGCAGCCATGGGCTCAACAGTTAGTACATCAAGTCCTGCCCCTGCTATCCAATCCTCACTTAGGGCCTTATAAAGAGCATGCTCATTAATTATAGGTCCCCTTCCGAGATTAAGGAGTATAGCACTTCTTTTCATCTTTCTAAGCTCATTCTCACCAATGAGATCCACGGTTTTATCATTTAAGGGTGCATGGATAGATATTACATCAGCCTCACTTAATAGAGTATCTAAATCCACTTTCTTATAAGCACTATTATCATTCCTACCAGAGGTAGAATAATAAACTACTTTACAGCCGAAGAGCTTAGCTATCTCAGCAACTCCTCTGCCTATCTCACCAAGGCCAATGATCCCCCATGTCTTACCATAAAGCTCATTAAACTTCATCTCAAAATGACTGAATATATCAGAGCGAATATAATTCCCCGACTTGACAAATTCATCATAATAGCTGAGCTTCTCGTAGACATAAAAGAATAAAGCAAATGTATGCTGTATTACAGATTGTGTGGAATAACCCTTTACATTGGTGACAGTTATATTCCGAGAATTAGTATAATCAAAGTCTACTATATTTGTACCTGTTGCTGTCAGGCATATTAGTTTCAAATTGGTCGCCTCAGCCAGTGTCATCTCATTCATGGCTAGCTTGTTAACTATTATTATATCTGCATCTTTGATTCGTTGTGGAACCTCAGCTAAGGCTGTCTGAGGGTATCGTATAACCTCTCCAAGTTTATCAAACTTAGACAAATTAACATCCGTTCCTAGGGTGTCTGTCTCTAAGAAAACTATTTTCATGTTTACTCCTAATTCTGTAGAAAGTCTACCTGATTCTCTCAGGAAAACCTATCTTTTTCTGGACCTTCCTTAATGTCTTGTTGNCATAATAGGAGGCTTTTTCAGCATTATTTTTAATAATACTATCTATATATGCCTTATCCTTGCTAAGCTCTACATATTTATCTTGTATAGGCTTAAGCATAGCTGCTACGGACTCACCAACAGCAAGTTTAAAGTCTCCATAGCCCTTACCTTCAAATTCCTTCTCTATATCTGCTATGGATTTACCGCTAGCAATTCCATAGATCTCAATAAGATTACTGATACCTGGCTTATCCTTAGAATGACGGATTTCATTATCTGAATCAGTAACAGCCCTCTTGAACTTTCGAATGATAGTATCAGTATCATCTAGAAGGAATATGCTTGCATTCACATTTTCATCAGACTTGGACATCTTCTTTGTAGGCTCCTGAAGACTCATAATTCTAGCCCCTGTCTTCTTGATATAAGGCTCTGGAATAGTGAATACATCTCCATATATCGAATTAAACCTCTGTGCTATATCTCTTGTTATCTCAATATGCTGCTTCTGATCATCTCCAACGGGAACTATATCGGATTGAAATAGCAGTATATCTGCTGCCATAAGGACTGGATAGGTGAACAGTCCTGCATTGATATTTTCAGCATGCTTGGAAGCCTTATCCTTATATTGAGTCATGCGGTTAAGCTCTCCCATATAGGTAAAGCAGTTTAATATCCAGCTAAGCTCTGCATGGGCTGGAACATGGGACTGGTAATATATACAGTTCTTTTCAGGGTTAAGCCCTGCTGCAATATAAAGTGTTAGCAGCGCCCTTGCCTTTTTTCTAAGCTCTGCTGGTTCCTGTCTTACTGTTATGGAATGTAAATCCACAACACAATAAAAGGTCTCATATTCATCCTCAAACTGTACCCAGTTTTTTAATGCCCCAAGATAATTACCCAATTGAAGAGTACCTGTTGCTTGCATTCCTGAAAATAACGATTTTTTTCCGTCTAACATCTTCTCACTTCCAATTCAGTTATTTACATCTCCATCTCCCGCTTACCTTGAAGATATAGGAGTGTATCATCTTTTTCTCTTCTTTCCAATATATAAATAAAGATCAATATTGTCAATGTTTATAGCTTTAATTTATTTACTAGCTCTAAAGGTGCATCTATTACAGCATCGTATTCTTCAACCTGTCCAAAACCATATCTTGCAAATATAAATGGTACACCAGCCTTCTTTGCAGAAGCTGCATCTCCTGCCGTA
>JGI24709J26583_10000458_pt1 | contig 34559 bp, 35 predicted proteins | sample BioPla2DNA1_FD_26583 | JGI IMG/M metagenome (IMG submission 26583) | reverse complement strand
GGATATAATTTATCGAAATTCCATAACAGGAAGTATCGAATACTGCCAAAGGCATAGTTGGATTATCGTAAAAACAGTAGAAGTTCTTTTAATAATGCTTAAATTAGAGCTTTCCTAGTAATAATTACCTAAAAATTACAAATATTTCATATAATTATTAACCTTATAAAAAAAGAGGCCTAAACCTCTTAATAGAACTAATTCAAATTGTTTGAATTAACTATTTCGTTACAGCCTCTTTTGCCTAAAAACAATTTCTGTTTTTAGGTGCAGGAGCGTATTAGAAATCCAAAACTGTTGTTCAAATCACAGTTAATGTCTTTCTAAGACCCATATTTACCCCATTCTCCTTTTTTTTATGACCAATAATCATATCATCTTTACAATTACCAGTTCTTATCTATTCGTTCTCCCAAACTGTTATATAAACCAAATAGTTCGGGTTTATTATCTTTTAACCCCTTTACAACTGCTACATGGCTTCTAGTAGTAAAAACCTGTGTTCTATAACACATAATTACACCATCTCCAACTTTCTGTTTACCTTGAAGTTTGAAATGATAATCAATATTGTTATCTGCTGCACTGCATTTAACTTTTTTGCTGTTATTTAAACTTGTGCCCACTAAGGCACTTTCCAGATTTCCTCTTCGATAAAAACCACCTCCATAGCAGAGACTGTCCTCTTTGTATGTATGTGATACTTCACTTACATATACATAACTTATTTTTTCTGGCTGCTCTGTATCTTTGTGTATAGGTGTTGTTCCGGTTAGGCCATGCCCTGGTTCTCCGCTATTTCCGCCATGTTTATGGATTAATTCCATTGCCTGGCAACATGTTGCTGATGGCAAATTGATTAATAAATTGTTGTATCCCTTTTCTTTAGTAATTTTTATTGCCTTTTTCATCGCCTGCATATTTGCTGTAGGTGCTATTTCAGTTTTCTGTTTATCATATAAAAATGCTGGGAAGACAGTTAAACCTGCAAATCTGACATTTTTCAATTTTGAAACACGATCAATTAAATCACCCAGATTCTCTACATCAAAGCCTCCTAGTTGACTTTCATATAAAAATGAATCTTCATCTACAACTCTAGGCATAATGTTTTGAATATGATTTTGTTTTTTGGCAACTTCATTAATTGTTTCAATCATCTCAAAATTATAAACTGTCATAATTTCGGGTTTATTTTTTATGACAATCTCTAATGCTGACTTAGGAATCTGTACTAGATGACCAACATTTCCTAATTTAATATTGTTTTTTATCATCGTTAACGCTTCTTTAAAATCTACCGCCACAACTCCATCAAAACCTATTTCCATTAATCCTTTGGCAATCTCAGGATTTCTTCCTATTTGTTTTGTCATAAAAAACAGTTTAATATTTAGAGGATCTGCTACTTCTTTCATTTTCTTTCCATTTTCAATTATTGCATCATAGTCTAAAACGTAAGTATCAGGCAATATTTTTCCTTCTTGCTGTAATTTAAAAGCAAAGTCAATAAGTTCTGGATTGTTCTTTTTTACTTTTTCTAAAAACATCAGGTCTCCTCCCTGTTTTAGTTCTTTAATATTAATTGTACATTAGTTTGTCTTTTTAATCCTGGCAAATACGGAAAACTTTCAAAAATATCAATAATATATTATAAAAATTAATAACTTGGTGTTATTTTCCCTTTTAACACAAGTTGTTGAATTTCAATCACTGCTTTTGGATCAACAATCTCATTCAGTAAGGTTGCCAATTCTGGTCTTTCTTTTGAAACAACTAAAACTGCTTCATTGGCTTCTGGACTCAATATTTCAATTGGATAATATTTCACATCACACAATTTTTCTTCAATTTCATCTTTATTCCAAATAGCTGCATCTATATCTCCCTGAATTACTCTTTGTAATATTTGAGAGTAGTCATAGTTTACATATGTTACATTTTTTTCTTTACAAACTTTTTCAGTAAGAAATTTCTGATCTACATATTCGTTATCAATCCCCACTCTCATACCATCTTTAATCTCTGTATGTTTTTCATCACTAAAAATTACAACATACTCACTTAAATATGATTGTGGGCCAAAACTTAAAGCAATTATTATATTGTCGTCTTTATCAATTATATGTTGAGCTGCAATTTTTGAAATAATGGCGAAATCATATCTATTGGTTAAAAGCATCCTGGTTCTGTTTTTCGCCCCTCGCATAAAAGCCATCGCTGGCGATATATCAAAATTATTCTCTAAAGTAACCATTAATCCTGATGCTAATCCTTCATATCTTTTTGAATACGGCAATGGCATTACTCCAACAATTGAATTAATTCCAATAAACTTTAATAAAATTGCTACATTCTTTTTAACCAAGTACGATCCCTTATGTCCCTTAGCATCAAGCTTTATAGCATTGCATTGTTGCAAAGATGTGAGCGCATTTTGAACCGTTCCTCTGGCCAGCTGATATTTTTCACTAAATTGGGAAACTGTTGGAACTCTTTTACCAACCTGGCACTTCAAAAACTCTTTTGCAAGAGTTATTGTTACATGTCCATTTTTTGATAATAACACATCAGAAATTTTCATAACTTTTCCTATATTTGTTATAGCTGTATAAAAATATTACTCTTTTCACTTAAAGTGAAGAGTTTAAAACTTCTCTAACTGATAGACAAGTTTTACATTACCATTAATTTTGGCCCCCTGATCAACAACAAGATTCCTGCAGATGATGTCTCCTGCAACATTAGCACTACCTCTAAGTATTACTGAATCTTCTGCTTTGATATTGCCTTTAATATTTCCGTAGATTTCGATGTTTCGACAATCAATATTTCCTTCAATCTTTGAGTTTTTGTTAATGAATCCATCATAAAGTATATTGATATCTCCATTAATTGTACTGTTGTTTCTAGCTATCAAATCTCTTGTTTCCAAGTTGCCATTAATAAAACCATAAATACTACTTAAACCATCAGTTTCTACACAACCATTAACTCTTCCAAAAACTTCAAGCGCACCTATTGTTTTTATATTTCCTTCAATGGTTGTATTCAATAATATCAAAGTTGTATTAGTATCTGTATAATCAATAAAATCAATCATAATTAAGCCTTAATAAACTGGTCAACTTCCAAGACAAAAATTGTTGCTCCACCAACATGGACTTCCACTGGATAAGCAGCATATTGTCCGATATCGAATGATGTGGTAGCTGGAATGATCTCTGTTCTCTTTTTACTTTCTTCCTTGATTAATTCAATCGCCTGTTCTACTTTTTCGTCTTCAGTCCCTATTAGCATCGTAGTATTTCCTGCTCTTAAAAAGCCGCCAGTAGTAGATAATCTGGTAACCATAAAACCATGTTCTGTCAAACTTGCACTTACTGCTGAACTGTCATCATTTGAAACAATTGCTATAATCAACTTCATGTTTTTATCCTCCTTAAACATTAAATCTTACAAACATTACGTCACCGTCCTGGCAAGCATAATCTTTACCTTCAACTCTAATTTTTCCTGCTTCTTTTAAAGCTAACTCGCTACCATAAACTATTAAATCATCAAACTTGTAAACTTCAGCTCTAATGAACCCTTTTTTAAAGTCCGTATGGATTAATCCTGCACAATCAGGAGCCTTCATTCCTTTAGTAAAAGTCCAGGCTCTTACCTCATCATCACCAACCGTAAAGAAAGTGCATAAATTCAACAGTGAATAGGTTTTTAAAATGATTTCATCTAAACCACTGTTTTTAATTCCTAAATCATCTAAAAACATTTGCCTGGATTGTTGATCCAGTGCTGATATTTCTTCTTCTATTTGAGCTGTTATAGCTACAACTTCATTATTTTCATTTTCTGCAAATTTTTTAACTTTTTGGTAATAGTGACAATCATCTAAATTGATAACATCATCTTCCGCAACATTAGCCACATAAATAACAGGTTTTGATGTTAACAGTTGATAATTTCTGAGGATTTCTTTTTCCTCCTCTAAGATGTCTATATTTCTTACTTTTTTTCCTTCTTCAAGAGCTTTTTTGAGTTTTTTCAACATTTCAAATTCTCTGATGGCTTCTCTTTCTTTCGTCGTCAAAGCCCTTCTTTCAACTTTAGAAATACGATTATTAACTGTTTCTAAATCTGCTAAAGCCAACTCCAAATTCACTATTTCTATATCTCTGATTGGATCGACTGTATCTTCTATATGAACAATACTATTATTTTCAAAACATCTTACTACATGTACGATGGCATCAACTTCTCTTATGTTTCCTAGAAACTGATTTCCTAATCCTTCGCCTTTTGAAGCTCCTTTTACCAAGCCAGCAATATCCGTAAATTCAAAGGTAGTTTTAACCGCTTTTCTTGGATGAAAAATTTCCGCCAACCTGTCAACTCTTTCATCAGGTACTTCAACCGTTTTAATGTTCGGTTTGATTGTCGCAAATGGGTAATTTGCTGCTTCTACCTGAGACCTGGTTATTGCGTTAAATAATGTTGATTTTCCGACATTCGGCAATCCTACAATCCCAGCTGTTAATGACATATCCTTAATCCTCTGTTTCTAATTCGCATGGAATAATTTTCTTAACTCTTTTTTCAAATTCACTTCTAGAAAACAAAACTGATGCTCCACATCCTAAGCATTTAACTCTTATATCGGCACCCATTCTGATAATTCTCCATTGTTTGGATTTCTTACACGGATGCATTTTTTTCATTTCTATTATATCATTTAACTTGTATTCCATACTTACCTCTTTAATATTATATCACTATCTAAGATTACCGTCACAGGTCCATCGTTAATTAATTCGACTTCCATAAGTGCCTGAAAAATCCCCGTTTTAACCTTAAGCCCACTCTCTTTTAAAATATTGTTGAATTTATCATATAATTGGCTGGCTTTTTCTGGAGAACAGGCACCTGTAAAAGATGGTCTTCTTCCCTTTCGGCAATCAGCATATAAGGTAAACTGAGACACTGAAAGAATTTCACCGCCTGTATCAAGAATTGACAAATTCATTTTACCTTGATGGTCTTCGTTTATTCTTAATTCCAATATTTTTTTCGCCATTAATGGCAATATTTCTTCATCATCAGTTGATGAAAAACCAACCAACAGTAAATAACCAGCATCAATTGAACTGTATACTTTGCCTTCTATTGTTACAGAGGCTCTTTTAACTCTTTGAATCACTATTTTCATATTTCTATTCTATACCATTTTGATTAATGTTAAAATATCTTATAAGGAGAAAAATTATGCAACAACCATTAGCTATCAAATTAAGGCCCACAAAACTGGATGAAGTGTTTGGTCAACAACATTTAATTGGTGAAAACATGTTGTTAAGACGTTGTGTAAACCAGCAGCACTTGTTTTCAATGATTTTTTTTGGACCTCCCGGTTCTGGAAAAACGACTTTAGCACTAGCTATTGCCAATGAACTTAATCTTCCTTATCGATTGTTTAGTGCTGTTACTGGAAATAAAAAAGATTTAGTTGAAATATTTGAATATGCCAGACTATCCAATGGTTTAATAGTGATAATTGATGAAATTCATCGTTTAAATAAAGATAAACAGGATTTACTTTTGCCACATATAGAAACAGGGCTAATTACTGTAATCGGTGCAACTACCTCAAATCCTTATTTCGCTATTAATCCAGCAGTAAGAAGTCGCTGTCATTTGTTAGAAGTAAAACCATTATCTATTGATGATGTTGAAAAAGCTATTGATTTTGCCTTAAATAGTGAAAAAGGTTATAACGGTACTATTACAATTGATGAAAATGCAAAAAAACTGATTGCCTATCATAGTAATGGTGATTTAAGGTATGCCTACAACCTGATTGAAATCTGTGCAATGGGATGCTTTGATAATCAAATCGATATTGAACTTGTTAAAAAATACTCTTCTATGGCAAATATGCATTATGACCACGATGAAGATGGACACTATGATGCTGTTAGTGCTTTCCAAAAATCAATTAGGGGAAGCGATGTAAATGCCGCTTTATTCTATCTGTCTAGATTAGCGATGGCTAATGACTTGGATTCTATCGAAAGAAGACTTTTAGTTATTGCCTATGAAGATATCGGACTGGCCAATCCAGCAGCTTGTGCCAGAACAGTTAATGCTCTTGATGCCGCTAGACGCATAGGCTTTCCAGAAGCCCTGATTCCATTAAGTGTAGCAGTAATCGATTTAACTTTGTCGCCAAAAAGCAGAAGCGCTACAGACAGTGTTCATAGTGCTTATGCGGTTGCTGAAAAATCTCCATATGCCGTTCCAAATTATCTTCGCTTAAATCCTGTTGGATTAGCTGAAGAAGATAAATACGATTATGATGCCTATCATAACTTCCATAAAATCCAATATCTACCAGATGAGCTTAAAGATATGGAATTTTATATTCCGAATGCTGCCAGCAGTTATGAAAAAAACCTGGCTGAAAATTACAAAGAACTTAAAAAATATTATCGTACCAATAAATTAAAAACCCTAAAATAATCGTGATCTCACGATTATTTTTGTATTAACAGGTTTCTTTTGTATTTGTCTGAACATTTAACTGTTAAGGTGATTATTGTTAAAACTACCAACATAAGGGAAATCAGTGAACCCAATATATTTATCTTTGAGTTAATAATTCTTTGAGGTATCAATACCATTGAAAATAGTGGTATATAACTTATATATTTAACCAGCTTATTTTTTATCAATTGTTCGCTGATAATCATTGTAAGATAATAAATAATCAATAATCCTACATACAACAATCCCTGAAAGGATGCCATTTGTTGTCCATTGGTGTATTTACTGGTTATCAGAATAATAATTAGCTGAATTAATAAAAGGTTAAAAACCATAATTAACACCAGCATTATCATTTTTTCTATGTTTAACTCAACACCATTGCCTTCTGTTGCTATTATTAAAAATTTGTTTATAAAAATTTGTAATCCTGAGCATCTGTCTTGAACAAATCTGATTAAAAAACTTAACAATAGCTGAAAAATTATTATGATTATTTGCACTATAAAGATAGTATAAGAAACGATAATTTTTCCCAGCAAATGTTTTTTGGCATCAATATTAGTTAAGAGAATATTTAAAACTCCATTGGATTTTTCAATTATAATTTCATTGCTGGATGTACATCCATAATTAATTATTAAGAAGAATGAAATAGCCAGGATAATGACTATGCTTCCATCAATTATCTCTTGATTTGTTATAACTGTTTCAGGGTTAACAGTTACAAACTCATCAATAAAAGAACTTAAAAAATGATGAGATGATTTATATTTTCTTATAATTACCTTTTTTATATCACTGATTATTCTTTCTTTTGTTTTTTGATCTAATTCATATTTAGTAATTATTTGCCATTTTTCGTTCAGATGCAAAATAACTTCATTTTCCTGGTTTTCTTTATCTGAAATCTTATATGTTAATTCATCATCACTTAATTCAATAAATAACTCTTTATAATCTATCAAACTGGTATCAATAAGTACTGTATCAATTAATATCTCATCTTGTAAGATAAAATCAATATGAAAACAACATAATATCATCACAAAAATCAAAATATTAACTATTATGGTATTTTTATTGAAAAATCTTCTTCTTAAATCAAACTTTATCAATTCTATCATATTTGCTTTATTTTATCCTCGATTGTTAATGGTCCATAATAGTTTATTGTCCTGTTCTCTTGTATTAGTCTTTCAACTATTGTTTGAGCTGCCTTGTTGTTTTTTATGATATATCTTACCATTTTGTCGTTGCTTACTTTTGATAATATCTGCTCATCATACAAATAATCTTTGTCATTAATTTCTATTACTTTTTTATTTTCTTTAATTAAATCCTTTTTTCTAATATCTAATTTTATTCTAGCTTTTTCCAAATAAATATACCTGTCACATATCTGATTAACAGGTTGATAAATATGTGAAGATATCAACACTATTTTATTTTCTTTTTTTAATTTTTTTATCTCCTTTAAAAAAATATCGATATTTTCATAATCCAGTCCTGTAAATGGCTCATCCATAACAACTATTTTTGGTTCTTTTATTAAGCAAACAATTAAAGCCAGTTTTTGTTGATTTCCTTTTGATAATGTATAAACTTTTTTATCTTTATATTCGTATAATTTCATTTTATGGAGCCACTTATCTATTTTTTCATCTTCATTTACTATTTTATTTATTCCTGTTATCAACTTTAAATGTTGATAAACAGTGCAATCCTGATATAAGCTTCTCTGCTCCGGTAAATAACCAATTAAGTGTTGTTCTATATTCTTTTTTTCAAACTGAACCTTTCCGTTATCTTTCTCCAGTAAATTTAATATCATTTTAAATAATGTCGTTTTACCACTTCCATTTTTACCTAAGACAGATATTATTGTTCCTTTTTCAACTGCAAAGCTTATATTTCTTAAAACTTCTTTTTCGTTATACTTTTTTGATAGATTAATAACTTCAAGCATAAAAAAACACCTCTACTTATTTATTGTAAGCGAAGGTGTAATTTCCTAATTATTTTTTTTTGAATCGTAAATGATTTTAAGTCTACGATTGTTTCCTTCTCCTTCAGATTCAGTTTTAATATTTGAGAAGGTCGATAAGAACTGATGAATTACCTTTCTTTCATCGTTAGTCATTTGTCCTAATCTAGCTGAAACTTTTGTTTTTTGAACTGTTTTGGCAATTCTTCCAACCATTGCCTTTAATTTTTCATAACGTTCTTCTTTATAATTGTTTACATCAATCAATAAGTTTACATGCCTTTTAAACTTTGAGCTTGCCGCTCCTTTTACTACATTAGTGATTGCTTGAAGCGTTTGACCTGCTTTGCCAATAATTACTGCATTGTTTTCAGCATTTAATTTGACATCAAATCCTTCGTCGGTTGATTCAATCAATATTTCACAACCCATATTGATGTTTTCAAAATATTGTCTGATATATTCAAAAATAAAATCTTCAATGTCTTTGTTGCAATAGGCTTCAATTATTGCTTTAGCTCCTATTCCGAAAATCCCTCCTGGTTTTTCTTCTATAACAAAGTAATTAATTTCTTCTTTTGCTATTCGTTTATCAGCACAGGCTAATTCAATAGCTTCATCAACTGTTTTTGCTTCGTATCTATTCATTGTCAATATACCTCTTTTGAATATATAACGTTTTAGCAATATTTGCCAATGCGTTAATTAACCAGTATACGGTCATCGCTGCAGGCCAGTTCCAACCTAATAATGCAACCATGATAATCATACTGTACATCATCATATTGTTGTTAGGACCTTTTTGTCCTTCTTCTTTATAAGCACGATAATTTTTGGCTTCCTTCTTTTTCTTTTCCGCTAATAGTTGTGGAATTTTAGTTGATAAAAATTGGCTTATAATCATAAATACAAATAATACAATAATTGGCCAGCCATAAGCTAAATCCTTAAATGCTGCTGATGGTTTAATTGATAGCGGAATACCAACAAATGAACCATTACATACAACATCTGCTCTTTGAACAGCATAAAACATCGAAATCATAACTGGAATCTGTAAAAACGGCGTTACTAGCGATCCTAAAGGATTGATACCGTGTTTATTATATAAACTTTGCATTTCCTGAGCTTGCATCATTCTCGCGTTTTGGTCATCTCTTCCTTCATACTTAGCTTGAATTTTAGCTAATTCAGGCTGAATCATTTGGATTTTTTGAGTTGATACAGTAGATTTTACTGTTAAACTTAATGTTATAACATTGAATAAAATTGTTGTAATAGCGACACCTGAAAAACTGCTATTTAATTTTGTTCCTATGAAGTTAACACATTGAGCTAATGGATAAACAAGAATGGCGGTGAAAAAACTTTCATTCAACATGTCTTTCCATGGAGTAGACAAATATATTATCTTTTCTGGTAAAGTAGCACCACTTGGATCAACGTTTCTTTGACATCCAGCAAGAACGGCTATCATAACTAATACAATTATGATTAATATTTTCTTGTTAGAAATTATTTTTTTCATTATTCAAATTCTCCTTCATTCAGATTGCCATTATCTATTATAGACTGAATTATATAGTCGTGACAAATCTTTTTTGTTGTTTTGGTAATCTGACTGCAAATATTTAGCTCTTACAATGAATATATAGTCATAACCTGTTTTAAAACTGCATAACTGTTGAATCATCATTCTTACCTGTCTTTTTACCTTATTTCTTATAACTGCGTTACCAATTTTCTTACCTACAGAAATTCCAATTCGATCATGTTCTTGCTCTGCTGGATAATAGTACATAACAAAACTACGACTTGTTTTACACTTGCCACAAGTTATAATTTTTTGAAAATCTTCATTACTTTTGACTCTTAATTCTTTTCTCATATTCTCATAGGTAAAAAAAGTTGCCAACGACAACTCTCTTTATTCAGATATTACTTTTCTGCCTTTAGCACGTTTTCTTGCTAAGATTCTACGTCCGCCAACAGTCTTCATACGCGCTCTAAAGCCTACTACTCTTGAACGTTTTCTTTTGCTCGGTTGATAAGTTCTCTTCATTATAGACACCTCCCGAAATTTAATAATACTAGAGCAATTGCCTTACTATAATACTAAAGTTTGACGGCTAAGTCAAATAAAACATCAGACAATTTACTAACTGTTTTTCGAAAATCTTATAAATCAAAAGGGCTAAATAGATAAAAGGAATTAAGGCAATTTCCTCTTTTTTATTGCCTTCTTTCTTTAGTCTATATATTCCAAACAGGCTGGCAAAAATAATTGTTAATAGATAAATTATTACTATTCCTACAGTCTTTGTCAATAATCCTAAAGTAAAGAACAATTTTACATCAGCTCCTCCAATTGATTTTGTTATTATCGCAAGCGACAATAACGGCAAACTTATAATTGCCATACCAACACAATTTTCTAAACTCCATTTTTTTATTGAAACAATTGCTATTACAGCCATTAATAATAGCAGTTGATAGAAATCGTTTATTTCTTTTATTTCGATATCTATCAGTGATATCAATAATAATAAATTAAAGATAATGAAAAATAAGATTTTTACTCCATTTACTTCAATTAAATTCCAACATATTATCGCATTGATACCACCTATAAATTCTGTAATAAAATACCTTATACTAATTTTATTTTTACAGTAACTGCATTTTCCTTTTTTTAATAGATAGCTGATTAAAGGAACCATATCCATAAAGGACAATTTATGATTGCAAACCGGACAATATGATCGATCGTAAACAAAATCTCTTTTTCTAACAATTCTATATGCTGTGGCATTAATAAAACTTCCAAATATAGTCCCAATAAAAAAGACAAATATTTTTCCCATAACCCATATTTGTCTTTTGTTACTATTTTTCCTTATTTTCTAAAGAAGCAATTATCACATTGGCAGTTATATCGCCGCTAACATTTAATGTCGTATACAGCATATCTAATATTTTATAAATCCCACTGTAAAAACCAATAAAATCTAATGGGATTCCTAATAGTTGCAGATAGGTTGCTCCTATTACAACTCCTCCGTTTGGTATTCCTGGAGCAGACATATTAATTAATAGTGCAGCTATAATCATGATAACATAGGTAGTTAAATTTACTTCTACACCAAACAAACTACTACAGAACAATCCCAACAGAGCAAATGATACTGCCCCTCCACACATATGAATTGTACATCCTAAAGGAACAACTATATCGCTTATTTCTCGATCAATATTTAAATCTTCCTTACATAATTTCATCGTTGCTGGTAAAGTTGCGGCTGATGAGCAGGTTGTAATAGTTATAATCCATATTTTATATGTCTTTTTAACAAATTCAATTGGATTAATCCTGGCAAAAATCCAAACCGGTAAAATCATCACTACAATCATAGTAATAAATCCAGCAAAATATGCGGTCAAGATATATTTAACTCCTACTGCAAAGACAATCGAGCCATGCTTGGCAATAGTGTTGGACATCAGTGAGAACACTGCTAACGGGGTCATATACATAATATATTCTAATATTTTAAACAGTATTTCCTTAAAACTTTTAACTACATCAATAAAGATGTTCCCCTTTTCAACTTTTGTAGCACCGAATCCTACCAAATATGCAAAGAAAATAATCGCAAACAACTGATTTGTTTTAAACATACTGATAATATTTGTTGGAAAAAGATTAATTATAATTTCTTTAATGCTTAAATTATCCAACGTACCCTCATAATTTGATAATTCAAAAACAAATCCTTTAGCTGGATCAATAATTAAAACAACAATTGAAGTTAAAAAGAAGGTCGCTAAAAACATCAACGTAAAAATTACAACTGACTTTACTATCAAATGTCCTCTTTTCTTTGAAGAATCATAAATTGTTTCTGCAATACTGGTAAAAACTATTGGTCCAATCATAAATTTCAGTAAATTGATATAGATTGTTCCAATAAAATCTATCGCTACTACCTGTTCTTTAAACAATAATCCTCCAACTATTGCTAAAAGCAGTGCCGTTAATGTTAGAAAACTAACCCTCTTTTTCATCTTTCAACATCCTTTCGATACATTCTATGCTATTTTCTATTTGTCCTAATGCTGATATTCTAATATAATTATCTCCTTCTGTACCAAAAATGATTCCAGGAATTACTACAATGTTGAGTTCTTTTAGAAAATAATCAAACATTTGCCAACTTGTTTTTTGATCTTTAGATTTCACCCACATAAATGGAGCATCTTTCCCGCCAAATACTTCATATCCGGCTTTTTTGAAACCTTCTTTTAATATTCTGGCGTTTTCTAAATAATAATCAATATTCTTTTTTAGTAATTTTTGTGTTTTTGGCAAATAAACTGCTTCTGCTGCTCTTTGAGCTATGTAGCTGGCACCATTAAATCTATTCATTGTTCTTCTTTTCCACACCACATTAATATCCTGATAAATTTGATTTGGAATTACATAATAAGAACATCTCAACCCGGTAAAAGAAGCGACTTTAGAAAAACTTCTGAGTTCTATAACGCAATTTTTAGCTTTTTCAATCTCATATATGCTGTCAGCCACCTCTCTACTTCTAACAAAACCCTGATATACATTGTCAAAAATAATCACTGAACCATTTCTTATAGCATAATTAACCCATTTCTCTAAATCTTTTTTAGTATAGGCATTTCCAACCGGGTTATTTGGAGAACAGATGTATATGATATCATACTTTTTATTTGGAACTTGCATTACAAAATTTTCATCAAGATTTGTATATTCTACTTTTCTGTTTAAAGCTGCTGCTCCATCGCGATAGATAGGATAAGTTGGATTGGCCAAAAGTATAGTACTATCTTTATCAAATAACTCTAAAATGCTTGTTGAATCTGTTTTTGTACCATCGGAAACATAGATTTCATCTATGCTAAAACCGTATTTCTGATATTCATTTTTAAGTATTGCTTCCCTTAAAAAATCATAACCATAATATCCACCATAACCTTTAAAAGTGTCCATATCTGATAAGTCATCTACTGCCTTATGCATCGCTTCAATTATTGGTCCTACAATTGGTAAAGAAACATCCCCTATTCCTAGCGAGATTACTTTGACTTCTGGATTTTTTCTTCTAAAAACATTTACTTTTTCTGTCACTTCAGCATAAACGTTATCAGTATCCATTTGCAGCAAATCTTTATTAAGCATATTGACACCTTCTTTCTTTTTTATTATATACTAATTTAGAGAAAGTGGTCTTTCTTTATCGTATAGGAGTTGATATCTATGAAAGATGAATTGCTAAATTTAAAAGACAAAATCGTAGTTGTCAGTAAAAATCGGTCTATTGAAGAAATTATGAAACTATATAACCAGGGTTTTAGAAATTTTGGCGAAAACAGAGTTCAGGAATTGCTCATAAAAGCTGATAATACTCCTAAAGATATCCAATGGCACTTTATTGGTCATTTGCAGAGAAATAAAGTTTCTAAAGTCGTCAATCTGTGCTGTTTAATTCATTCTGTTGACAGTTTTAGATTATTAGAAAAAATAGAAAGAGAATCTAAAAAGAAAAACACTACTACTAATGTTTTACTTCAAGTTAACATAGCTTTAGAAGATACTAAATTTGGTTTTAAAGAAAATGAAGTTCTTGACATAATTAAAAAATCGATCATTTTCAATCATATACTTATCAAGGGGATTATGGTCATTGGCCCCCATATTGATGATGAAAAAGAAATCTTAGCTGTTTTTAACAGGGGATATGATTTATATAATCAATGCCAAGAAATCATACAGCATAATGTGTGTATTGACACTTATTCTGCAGGTATGTCAAACGACTATAAATTGGCCCTAAAAGCTAACAGCAATCTTCTTAGACTTGGTTCAATTATGTTTGAAAAAACATTTATCAATGGAAAAAGGTGATTTCGAAATCACCTTTTCTTTAAACTCAAAATCATCATTAAACTTCAGTATTATTTTTTGTTTACAGCCTTGAAAATATTCAAAGGGCAAATGTTTCATGTTGATTATATTTTTTCTATCTCTGACTTACAAAATCTGGAAATAAGAAAGAATTAAACAAGTCACAAACGTCCATAACAATAGAGTTGTTGTTTTTATTTTCTTTCCTAGTAACCAATACATCAAAACAAATGTACATGCCGGCAAAAAGCAAGGCATAATCCAATCAATATACTCCTGAATTGGAGTAACAATTCCATTTATTTCAATTACCCAAGGAATTGAGACAGAAATCTGTGAAGCAGCCATAGAACCTACAACAAGTAATCCCAAGATTGTCGCTGCTTTACTAAGTTTATTAATCATTCCACTCTTTTCCATATTCGCAAAGAACGTTGTACCAGAATTATATCCTATCTTTAAACCATAATATCTTGATAAGAATCCAGGTACATTAATTGTCAGGAAAAACAGAATTGGTCCAATAATACTTCCTTGCGAAGCAAAAGATGTTCCGACACCAACAGCAATCGTTAACAGTGATCCCCAGAATATTGAGTCTCCAAAACCTGCCATCGGACCCATTAATGAAGTTTTAACAGCACTGATTGACTGTTCATCAAAATCCGGGTTATTTGCATTTTCTTCTTCCATTGCTGCAGTTATACCAGCAAGAAGAGTAACAATATGAGGTGTACATGCCATAAATTCCAAGTGCCTGTGTAGGGCTCTTTTCATTTTTTCTGGATCATCTGAATATAGTTTCTTCAAAACTGGAATCATTGTAAAACAATAATTAATATGTTGCTGACGCTCGTAATTCCAGCCTGAATCCAACGTACACGATCTTAAGAAAACTTGTTTTAATTCTTTTTCAGTAATTTTTTTAACCTTAGAACTCATTATCGTCAACTCCTTCCATTACCTCTTCCTTCTTAAAGAAGTACAACATAGCAACTCCTATTCCGAATAGTGCTATTCCAAATGTTGGAACATCCAAATATGCCGTTGCTAAAAACCCAAACATTAACCATGGCATTAGTTCTTTTGACATCATATTTCTTGCCAAAATTGCAACCCCGATAGCAGGTAGAATACCAGCTACAACGTCCATAGCATGGATAACAAATTCAGGAATACTTGCCAATATTTTTTCTATAACCGGAATTCCAAAGTAGAATCCAAGTGCTACAACTAATGCTAAAGCCACTTTATTTCCAATAGAAGCTACTCTGACAACAACATCAATTTTGTCAGCATCTGACTTATCTGCAAGTCTGTCGCAAAGATGCGCTGCTTCAGGTAAGACAAACATCATCAAAAAGTTGTCAAAAATAGCTACTAATGCTGCTACAGGTATAGCCAAGGCTACAGCTGTTTCAATGTCTGTGTTTTGTAAAACCACATAAGCAGTGCCAATAACCGCACCAGATACCATATCTGGAGGATTTGAAGCACCAATAGGAACGGCTCCTAAGAAAGCCAATTCAAGCATAGCACCAACCTTACATCCAGTTGGTAAATCACCTAATACTGCACCTACTAATGTTGATACTACTATCGGTCTGTTCCACATTGTTGAACCGACATAGCTATGCATATAGCCAAAAAATGCTACAGCAAATATCAGCAGGGTTTGTAATGTCAAATTCATTTATCTTTCCTCCTTAAATCAGTGTCATGACATCTATTTTCTGGTCATTTGGAACCATTCTGATTTCCAGTTCAATTCCTTTTTCATGCATTTCTTTAAATTTTTCAATATCGTTTTCAGAAACAAATACTGCCTTTGAAATTTGTTTTCTATCTTCAGCATTTTTCATTCCGCCAACATTGATACTTTTGATTGCAGGACAACCTAATGCTAATCTATGAGCATCATCTACATTCTCTACAATTATCAGAAGATTGTACTTGTCTGTTTCCCCTTCATTAATTGATTTTATTGAGTCTTCAACACTCTTCATTACCAATTTTACTCCTGCTGGTCTAGCCAGTCTGAGTGCGCTCATGCGTAAATTATCTTTAGCAAGACTATCGTTTGCAATCAATATGCAATCTGCTCCCACATTTCTAACCCATAGAAATGACACCTGTCCATGTAACAGCCTGTGGTCAATACGTGTAAGAACTATCATTTTGTTTCACCACGAATTTCTCTAACTGTTTTAAGCAATTCCTCAATATGTTCAAGACATAATTCACCATTATCTTGATAATTATCTTTGAAATAACTTCCAATTATTGCTCCATCAGCATATTCAAGCTGTTTAATTGCATTGTCTTTGGTCATCCCTGCAGCAACAATAAGCGGAAAATCATCTAATTCTTTTCTAAATTCAATGATTCTATCCAAAGATGTCTCCTCTCCTGTTTTGTTTTGTGTGACACAAACAGCATCACAACGCGTTTTCGCAATTTCAAGGTCTTCCTTTAATGTTTTCTCTGAAAGAACAGGTTGATATTTAAATCTTACCCCACCTAAAACATAACCCTCATAATCTTTTTTCATCATTTCAAAAAAAGCCTGTAGAGTATATTCATCACGTGGTTTTACATGTCCGACAACCGAATCAATCTGAATATAATCACAATCGAATTCTTTAGCTAAATAAAATCCCATATAGTCAACATTCAAGCAGTTTACCCCATAAGGAATATTAAAGCTGTTTGACTTGATATATTCTAATGCTCTTTTCAGATCTTCATAGTTTCCATAGTAATTTTCAACCATTACTCCATCGATGCCAGACTGAATGTAAATGTTCAATTCCTTTTTAAATCTTTCAAAAACTTCTTCAGGACTGTTTCCCTTTAAATGAAGCATTCCAATTATAGGTTTTTTATTCTTGAATACACCTAAAAAATCCCTTTTTTTCATTTCGTGGCTTTACCTCCTTTCTATTATTGTCAGCCTTATCAGCTGTTAAAATCTATTTTCTGCGAACAGTTGTATTTAGTTGTATTGTCTTAATACATTATAATACTTCTTTTAAAATTATGTCAATATCCTTCCTTATAAAACCAATGCTTATGTGCTATAATGTTGACATGGTATTAAAACATTTGAGCCCGATTACATTACAGGAACAGCTTTACAGCGCGCTATTGCAATCAATTAACAACGGCAAATATAAACCAGGTGATAAACTTCCAACCGAACATCAACTTGCTGAGATGTTTTCTGTGTCTCGAGTTACTGTTAGAAATGCTATTCAACGCTTAGTTAATGAAGGATATATTGTCAAAAAGCACGGAAAAGGTTCTTTTGTTAAAGAAAAAGTTTATCGTTCAAAATTACATTTTGATAACAGTTTTACGGCAAACTGTCTTAAAAATAATGCCAAACCATCGACAAAGATTATTGAAGCAACTTTGACTGCTGGAAGCGATGAACTTTTAAACAAACTCAAATGCAAAAGTGACAAGCTGATTAAATTAACTCGCATTAGAAAAGTTGATGACATACCATGTATTATAGAAATAGATTATCTTCCTGATAGATTCAAGTTTTTGTTATCACAAAACTTAACTGATACTTCATTAACAACTTTTATTGAAAATAACACTGACAATATACCTACTAAATTTGTTGATAATTTCAGTATCTCTTATTCTAATAAAGTAAGTTCTGAATATTTAAAATGCCCTTTGGGAACACCTTTACTAAAAATAGAACAAACTGTTTTAAATCAAGATGAAGATATTATTTATTTAAATACTCAATATATTCTTACTAGTAAATATATCTACACAAAAGCTTAATTTTAGTATAATAAAAAAAGATTTTTGCTAAATTTGTTAAAATATAAAAACCTAAAACTATTCATTGTACCTTAAAATAAAAATCTGGATCATAATTAACTAATCCAGATTTTTTAATACACTATCCAATTACACTCAATAGTTCTCAGCATTGTATGTGCTTGATATATCTCTATTCTGACATTTTATAAAACATACTTCAACCCTGTAAATTGCCTATTTCTTTTGTTCTAATTTAAGTATTAAAGTTAATGTGGTTTGTCCTCTTACTACCTCAATTTCTACTATATCACCAGCAGAATAATTACATAACACAGTTCTTAAATCAGTGATTGATTTTATTTCTTCTCCATCAAATTTTACAATTACATCTCCAATTTTTAATCCTGCATTTTTGGCAGATTCACCAATTACTTCCAATACATATACCCCAAAATTATTTACACTATAACTCCAGGCTTGTTGCATGGTCTCAATTGAAACTCCTCTAATTCCTAATTGTGGCCTTCCCTCAACGTAGCCATAAGCAATCAATTGTTTAGTTACATCAATCGCATAATTTACAGGAATTGCAAAACCAATTCCTTCAATATAGTCGCCAGCACTTTTTGCATTAACAATGCCAATCAGATTACCTGCAATATCAAATAATCCTCCTCCAGAATTCCCTGGGCTAATAGCTGTATTTGTTTGTAGCAGTACCATCTTTTGGCCTTCAATAGTTATTTCTCTACTTAAGGCACTAATAATTCCATCAGTAACTGTTCCACCTAATGTTCCTAAAGGATTTCCTATCGCAATACACATTTGACCTACTTTAATTTGATCTGAGTCACCAATAGTCGCAACTTTTAAACCTTCTGCTTCAATTTTTAATACTGCAATATCACTGACTAGATCTGATGCCACTATTTGTGCTTTATATTGTTCTTTTGATGTTAAAACTACTGTAATGTTAGTTGCATTTTCTACAACGTGATTATTGGTAATAATATATCCATCGCTTGAATATATTACTCCAGATCCTGCTCCTTCAGTTATATATTCGCCATAAAAAGAACTAAATTTAGTTGATTCCGTATAGACTTCAACAATTGTATCTTTGATATTGTTTACTACTTCACTGATATCTATTTTGTCTGATGTAATCACCGTTGGACTGGTAGTATTTTGATTAGGTTGCTCAATAACAATTGTTTTGTTTTCTACATTTCTTAAAACTAACTTAGCTGTCACATAACTGCTGATTGTAGAAACAAGAATTGTTAATACAAGCATCATCAAAATCAGACCTTTAGGAAAGCTGGTTTTTTCTCTGCTTTTATTTTTGCTTTTTATTTCATCAACCGTTTCAAAAACAGTTTCCTTATTTCCGTCGTTGTAAATGAGTATATACTCTTTTTCAAAACTTTGTTTTTCTTCTTTTTTTTCTTCTCCGTTATCAAATGATTCGTTCATAGAGCATCTCCTAACTTTCTCTTTAATAACTATCCTTCTTTTCTTTTTAAAGTTAATGCCATTGCTGCCAGCAGACTGACTGTTCCAGCAATTGCTGCTGTTAAATATAACATTTCTTTGATATCCATTTTTTCTTCTACTGAATATAAAGGTAAAGTAAACTTCTGTAAAGTCTTCTCGCTCATTTCATAACTGTAAAGAGCATCATTCCCTTCCAAATCCTTTAGATAAACCAGTCGATAATTATGCATGTTTTCAGCCAACGACATCCAACCATCAAATTGTTTTCCATCAATATTTACTTTTATTGGCTTATAATACTTTTCTAACTCGTTATATTCAGTGTAATCAACCTCGTTAATTAAATATTGTTTACCATCAATTTCTAATGGTTCAAATTTGTTTCCTACTACATCATTTTCCATATTATAAAGATAAAAAGCTTTGTTGTTTTCATTATCGGCCAAATAAATCAGATTCAAATTTGCTCTATTAAAGATGGTCAGTTGATTTTCATTTATCACAATCTCTTTTCTTTCAAAACCTTCAGGATCGCTTACTTTATCTAAATTAATAACTACTCCTAAATTTTTATCTTCATAAATTATTTTAGGTTTTTCTTCAACATATAATCTTATTATATAAGTTTTCTTTGTTTTATCTTGAGCAACACAGACAATAGAAATTTCATTCCATCCTTCAGTAACATTTTCATTTATTTTATTGATAGTTGCCTTCGAACTGCTTGCTTTAGCTAAAACTTTAATTGTTTCAGTATTAATTGGTGCATAAGCAACATATTCATAAATATCTGATGAAAATGGCTGTTCAAAATCTATGTTTTCAATTTGTAAAGATGCCAATGAAGCATCAGATGACAAAGGTGTTGTAGTTGTCGAATTATTTGTTGTTTTAGCTTTTATTTGTAATGTTCGAGTAATATTTTCGCTATAATTACTTATATACTCGCCATTATAATCAATAAATTGTGAAGTGTTTACTCCAATCTTTGTTGAACCTATTTTTTTTGTTGAAAAAGTAATGGTAAACGTTACTTTTTTATCTTGACTTGGTTCGACCAATATTCTGTTCCCTTCGATATGGCCACGTCCATTCAAATTACATGAAAGATACTCTAAATATTGTTTATCATAAGAAAAAACTATTATTCCTCCACCCACTCCTGTATCGCAAGACAACTTGATAGTCAGAGTTACCTTATTAGATAGCACTACCGAATTATAAGATAAAGAAGCAGTTACACTTCCTGTGGCTGCTTTAATTGGTTTTATAGTTGATAAAATTATTGTAAGTATCGTTATTAATATAAAAATCTTTCTTTTCATATAGTTCACCTTCATTGCTCAATATTTCCCGTTTGTAGCAAATATTTTCTTAAATATAAATATCCCACTGTTGACAGTTCTTTTTCTCCATTAATTTCAGCGGCTTTTTCTTCAATATTGTTCATTTTATAAGTATCTAACAAACTTCTTCGATATAACAGATAATCTGCTGTTCCAATTATCCCGTCTCCATTTATATCTCCTTTGATAATAATAGTGTAGGTACTTTCTCCTTCATCATCGATAATTATCAAGGTATCTCCTGTTCCAATTAAAGAACCCTTAGCCTTTTCTTCGTCGCCTTTTTTAATTTTAATGTTTACACCTGTATTCATTATCTCAATTCTATCTAATAACTGCTGATAGCTTGATCCAATATCAAAACCTGTCAAATGTCCTGAATCATTCTGTAAATCTAAGTCTAAGATTAAATCACCAGTATAATGTTCCTCATTAGGAATGTCATCTTCAATTTCTGGATAGACAACCTCTGTTGGTAAAACTGTTTTTTCAGGCATTTCTAAATAGATTGGAATACTGAAAGTTAATTCCTGATTTAATATACCAGCTAACAGATAGTTTGAATACATCATCCTTCCTTCTGTAAATGCTGCTCTGACATTAGTCGCATATTGATGCCAATATTTGCCTGTAACACAATTATATTTTTGATAATACAAAGTATCTTGGCCAATATTAATATATCCATCCGCAATCCATAGTGCCCCACCTTTAATAGATTTTTCAATGCTGTTCCAAGGCCTATCATAACTTCCTGTTTTAGCAGCATACACTAAACCATATTTCCAGTTATCTACCCCTGAATAAGCATGAATATTATAAAAATTATAAATACCAGAATAAACTACTCCCTGATATTCAAATTTTCTTCCATCTACCGCAGCTGATCCATTTACTCCTTGCTCAATTCTGACTTTGGCGGCTAAATAAACTGGAGATGTCTGAGCATATTGTCCTGCTTCATAAAAAATTGTCGCATAACTTTTCTTTGTGTTTTCATCTACCTGTACTTCTCCTGCCATGAATGTTCCATTTAATATTGGTTGAATAAATTCCGGTTTTTCATTTTCATTAAAAGACAATTTTAAAAATTGGAAAATATCTTTTTCATTAAAGAAATTTCTTGGATCTAGAAAATAAGCTATGGTAGCTGTATTGGCTTGAAACCAGTTATAACCATCCAAAGCAATATATTGACCTGTTGTTGGGTCATAAGCGCCTTTTTGGGTACTTCTTAAAGCCAAATTACTACCGTCAATTAAACTTTTTCCCAATACATCTTGTGCAGCTAACATCTCCGCGAAAGTAATATTGGTATGGAAAGCCTTAAAAATCCAGTTTGGATATAATGTGTGTAAATATCTTAGATATTCTTTGTATTCTTCCGGGAAACCTTCGTTTATCAGGTGTATTTCAAAAACTTCATCTAATTCATAATAGTGTAATAAAACATAATCTTGTCTAATCCAGGTATAATATTCAATACCATTGATTACATTAACAACGTTATACCATAGTTCATTTTTATCATTAGTTTCTTTACCTATTACCTGGTATAAGACATTTTTAAGATAATATTGGTTTACTCCATTTATTTTAAGTATTTCATAACTGGTTGAAGGTCCTGTTCTACATCGAACATCATTTTGTGTTGCCTCTAAATAGATTATTTCTTCTTGTTCCTGCTGGTTTTCTTCTGCTAAAACATAATTAAAACCCTTAATATTAATAAGTGTCGTTACAATTAATAAAGTAATTAAAATCTTTTTAAGCATAAGAAAAACTCCTTCGCATTTTTATTATATCATATTTGTTATTTATTCAATATATTTTCCACATGTTAATAACTGCTTTTCCCACAGATGTGAATATTGTGTAATATTATGAAAAATCTTTTAATTTAAAGCTTTTTTTTAATTTTTATTGTGGATAACTTTTGTGGATTGTTTATTTTATTCCAAGTTATCCACTATTTCCACCGTTAAAAGATCTTCTCCACAACTTATCCACATATAAAAGTCGTGGATTATTGTGGATAACTAAAAAAATGCTTTATTAACCGCTGTTTTTTCTATTATTTTTATTGTGGATAACTTTTTTTAAAAAAAATAGTAATAGATTTTTATCCACATTGGGGTTAATATAGTATTACTTGTAATGAAAGAGTGAGAAAAATGTATAGTTTAAATATCGTTTATAAACAATTAAAAGATAAAATCTATGAAAAATTACGCGAAAACAATAAATCAACCTATATTGATTTTTTTGAGGAAACAGAACTCGTTCAATTAGATGAAAAAGAAGCCATTATTGTAACACCTTATGGTTTTAATAAATCTATTTTATCTGATGTAATTACCGAAATTAACGATAGTTTTTTAGAACTTTTAAATCAAAATGTTTCTTGTATCATTGAAACTACTGATAATTATCAAAAAAATTATATTATTGACACTATTACTAAGGATTTATCTGATAATTTATTACCTGATTTTTCATTTGAAAATTTTATTGAAGGACCAAGTAATAAAGAAGCAAAAATGGCCGCTTTGGGCTGTGCGATGAAACCAGGAGAAAAATTTTTTAATCCACTAGTAATTTATGGTGATTCTGGTTTAGGAAAAACTCACTTATTACATGCCATTGGTAACTATATTAAACAAAAGGACTTTGATAAGAAAATTTTATACATCACAAGTCTGGATTTTGTTAAAGAAGTTGGTAAATCTTTGCGTGATAATACAATTGAAGAATACAAGAGTCAATTAAATTCTGTTGATATTTTACTGGTGGATGATATTCAATTTTTATCGGGAAAACAAAAATCAAATGAGATTTTCTTTACTATCTATAATGAACTCTTTAATAACAGAAAACAAGTTGTTTTGACTTCTGATAGACCACCTGTTCAAATAAAAGATATTGAAGATCGTCTTAAAACACGCTTTTCTCAAGGTTTATCAGTTACTATTTCTTCTTTAGAGTTTGAAACAGCAGTAAAAATATTAGAATTAAAACTTAAAAATCATCATTTAGATAAATCTTCAATTGATTCAGATGTTATTTCATTTATTGCTAAAAACTTTTCAACAGATGTTAGAAATCTGGAAGGAGCTTTAAATAGATTATTGTTTTATTCTATTAATTTTTCAAAAGGTCAAAAAATTGATTTACCTTTAGCTTTAGAAGCTTTTAAAGATAAATTAGAATATGTTTCATACGGTAATAAAGAACTTTCTTCTAAATTAATTATCAGAGCTGTAGCTGATTATTATAGTCTGACTGAAAAACAGATTGTTTCAAGAAGTAGAACAAAAAATATTACAACTGCCAGACATATTGCTATGTATTTATGTCGAATTCATTTAGATTATTCTTATGAAAAAATAGGAAATGATTTTGGTGGACGAGATCACACAACTGTACTTTCAGCTTTTGAAAAAATACAAAGACTAAAAAAAGAAAACGAATTATACAGAAAAATTATCAATGATATTGAAAAAATGTTTACTAATAGTTATTAACATTTTATTCTATTCAAATTAACATTAAAAAATGTTAAAATATACTTAAGAGAAAAGGTTTTTTTGGATTTATCCACTTTTCCACATAAGTATTAATAATATTTATACTTAATTAATATAGGGAGGAAACTATGTACTTCAAAATCAACAAAAAAACATTCTTAGACAATATTAATATTGTTTCTAGAGCAGTTTCTATGAATTCACCTTTACCAGTACTTCATAATATTAAATTATCTGTTAAAGATAATTATATTCAAATGACAGCTTCAGATGGTGATATTTCTATTCAAACTTCTATTTTTAGTGATGTAGAATCAAACCTTACTATTTTTGAAGAAGGAGATATCTTATTAGATGGTAAATATTTATCTGATATGATTAGAAAAATAGATGCTGAAATTGTAGAAGTAGAAACTATTGATGGATGTTTAACAAACATTAGAGGTTTACAGGTAAACTTTGAATTAAATGGAATAAAACCAGAAAATTATCCAGTTATTGATTTTTCTCAGCCAGCAGAATCTTTTGAACTTGAAGCTGATGTTTTAAAAAATATTATTTATCAAACATGTTTTGCTACTAGTGAAAAAGAATTAAGACCTGTTTTAACAGGTGTAAATTTTAATTGTAATGGAAATGTTTTAACTTGTATTGCTACAGATTCATATAGATTAGCTCAAAAAAGAATTATTTTAGATCGTAATCTTGATTTTAATATTACTATTCCAGCTAAAAGTCTTCAAGATGTTTCTCGAATTATCAATACTGATAATGATATTACTATTTCCTTAAGCGATAAGAAAGTATTATTTATTATTAATAATATTTTAGTTCAAACCAGGTTAATTGATGGTATTTATCCAGAAACTAGTAGACTTATTCCTACAGAATTTAATTATGAATTATTAGTTGATGCCAGAGATTTATTAAATGCTTTGGATAGAGCTAGTTTTATTAAAAATGAAGGTATATATTTAGTAAGAATGGAAATGGAAGAAGATGAAATTGTTATTACTTCAAGAAGTAGCGATGTAGTTTCAGTTGAAAGAGTAACTCCTATTGAATATATTGGAAATCCATTAAGTATTTCTTTTAAAGGAAATTATGTGTATGATGCAATCAGAGTTTTAAATGCTTTCCAGGTTAAAATTTCATTTAATGGAAATATGAAACCATTTATTTTAAAATCAGTTGATGATGAAAATGTACTACAATTAGTTCTTCCTATTAAAACTTATAACTAAAGGCCGAAAGGTCTTTTTTTTATGTTTTTATCATATAAGGCAATTTAAGACATTTTGAGTGGTTTTTCTATTTAGTGATTAGAAATGATAATTTTATTAAAATTATTAATGTAGTGCTTTTAAATAAGGAAAAAGCATTTTTTTGTGTTATAATATATAAGGTGGAAAAAATAATCAGGAGGAATTATATGATTGTGAAAATTAATACTGAGTATATTGAATTACAACAATTTTTAAAATTGACAGATTGGATTTCTTCAGGAGGAGAAGCAAAAATAGCTGTAAAAAAATTAAAAATTAAAATAGATGGAATAAAAGAAAATAGAAGAGGAAGAAAAATTTATCCTGGATCTATTGTGGAAATTGAAAATAGAAAATATGAGGTAAGATAATGTACGTCGAAAGTATCAGAGTTAAAAATTTTCGTAACTATCACAATCAAACAATTAATTTCAAAAACGGAATGAATATTTTAATTGGTCCTAATGGAATTGGAAAAACTAATTTACTGGAAGCTCTTTATTTATTATCAACAACTAGAAGTCATCGAAATAATGATGAAAAAGAAATTATTAAATTTAATGAAGAATTTGCTGCGGTTGAAGGTATTGTAGTTAATAAATTTGGTACAGATAAATTAGATGTAATAATACATAAAAGAGGAAAAACATTATCTGTAAATAATGTATTGGTAAAGAAAAATTCAGAATTTATAGGGAAATTAAATGCTGTTTTATTTTCGCCTAATGACATGGATTTATTTGATTCATCACCTCGTGACAGAAGAAGATTAATTGACATGGAAATGGGGAAATTATCTAGAGCCTATATGTTTAATCTTTCTAATTATCTGAAATATTTAAAACAGAGAAATGCCTATTTAAAACAACCAAAAGTTGATGATGTAATGTTAGAAACTTATACAGAACTTTTATTTAATCCACAAATACAAATAATCAAAGAAAGAAATAGTTTTATTAATTCTTTAAATGCTTATTTATCTTATTTTTATAGTGAAATAAGTGGAAATAAAAATAAACTTCAAATTGTTTACAAATCATTTATTAAAGAAAAAAATAATGATGAATTAATGAAGAAAGAAATGAAAAAAACATATGAGAGTATAAAAGAGAGAGATTTGATTTTGAAACAGACCAATATTGGTATTCATAGAGAAGATTATGAATTTTATTTAAACAATATGAATGTAAGCAAGTATTGTTCACAAGGGCAAAAAAGAATGGTAATTTTGGCTTTAAAATTATCAATTGTCCAAATTATTTATCAAATTAAAAGAGAATATCCAATCTTACTATTGGATGATGTATTCTCTGAATTGGATGGAGAACATCGTATTTGTCTATTAAGACTACTTCCTAATTCTGTACAAACTATTATTACAACAACAGATTTAAGAGAAGTAAATCTTATTAGAAGACAAGACGTTAATGTGATAAAAATAGGGAAAGGAATGATGAATAATGGATAAAAATATGACTATAGATGATTATTCATATACATCTGATGATATCCAAGTTTTAGAAGGGTTAGAAGCAGTTAGAAAAAGACCTGGAATGTACATTGCGACAACATCATCAAGAGGTTTGCACCATCTAGTTTGGGAAATTGTCGACAATGCTATTGATGAAGCTCTAGCTGGCTATGCTAATAAAATGATTGTCAGACTATTACCCGATGATGTAGTAGAAGTTAGTGACAATGGAAGAGGAATGCCAGTAGATATACATGAAAAGACAGGAGTTTCGGCATTAGAAACTATTTTTACTGTCTTACACGCTGGCGGTAAGTTTGGTGGAGGTGCATACAAGGTATCCGGTGGATTACATGGTGTTGGAGCTGCAGTTGTTAATGCTTTAAGTGAGTGGTTGGAAGTAACAGTAAGAATCAATAAAAAAGTTTATTTCATCAGGTTTTCCAATGGTGGAAAAGTAGAACAAAAACTTACTCAAATAGGACAGTGTAAAGAAAATCAGCACGGAACAACAGTAAGATTTAAACCAGATCCGTTAATTTTTACTGAATCAACAGAATATGATTATCATATTATTCATCATAGATTACAGGAACTGGCTTTCTTAAGCCCGTTTCTAAGAATTGAATTATTTGATGAAAGAAAAGAAAATGGAGAATCTGATGTTTTTGAATATGAAGGTGGCATTTCAGAGTACGTTTCTTTTATAAATCAAGATAAAAAAGTTCTATTTGAAGACCCTATTCATGTAAAAGGAAGCGAAGACGACATTATTTGTGAAGTAGCTTTACAATATAACGAGACTTATGATGCTAACATTTATTCTTTCTGTAATAATGTTAACACTCATGAGGGAGGCACTCATGAAGAAGGATTTAGAGCATCTTTATCGAGAGTTATCAATAATTATGCTAAAAATCAGAATTTATTAAAGAAAGATGACGAAAATTTGAAACAAGAGGATGTTAGAGAGGGTATAACAGCAGTGATTTCAGTCAGACACCCTAATCCTCAATATGAAGGTCAAACAAAAACCAAATTAGGAAACAGTGAAGTAAGAAGAATTGTATCGGGAATTTTCAGTGAACAATTTGAAAGATTTTTATATGAAAATCCGTCAATTGCCAGTGCGATTGTGGAGAAAGCAATAATTGCTTCTAGAGCCAGAGCTGCAGCAGTAAAGGCAAGAGAAGTTACTAGAAGAAAGAATTCATTAGAATCAGCGAATTTACCAGAAAAACTGACAGATTGTTCAAGTAGAGATGCTTCTTTAAATGAACTATATATAGTTGAGGGGGATTCAGCTGGTGGTTCAGCAAAACAGGGAAGAAACCCAAGATATCAGGCAATATTGCCTTTGAGAGGGAAAATATTAAATGTTCAAAAAGCAAGAGAACATCAAATTTTCGATAACAATGAAATTAAATCAATGATTACAGCTTTCGGTTGTGGAATTGGTGATGAATTGGATTTAAGCAAACTTAGATATCACAAGATTGTAATTATGACTGATGCCGATGTTGATGGATCTCATATTAGAGTTCTTTTATTGACATTCTTCTATAAATTCTTTAGAGAGGTGATTGAAGCAGGACATATTTATGTTGCTCAACCTCCTTTGTATCGTGTTCAAAAAGGAAATGTAAGTAAGTATGCCTATACTGAAAGTCAATTAGAAAAAATTAAGAACGAATTTGGCGATAGAGTTAACATTCAAAGATATAAAGGTCTTGGGGAAATGGATGCTAAACAGCTATGGGAAACAACAATGAATCCAGAAACAAGAACATTGCTTCAGGTAACTATTGATAGTGCTAGAGAAGCTGACAAATACTTTGAAATGTTGATGGGAGATCAAGTAGAACCTAGAAGAAATTATATTATGGCAAACGCACAGTTTGTTAAGAATTTGGATATTGCATAAAAGGAGAAAATCGTGGAAAAAGAAAAAGAATCAGTAATTGAAAATGATGAAAACAAAACTTATGACAATATAGAATATATAAACATTTCTAGTGAAGTAAAAAGTTCGTTTTTAGATTATGCGATGAGTGTTATTGTTGCAAGAGCATTGCCGGATGCTAGAGATGGAATGAAACCAGTACAGAGAAGAATTTTATATGGGATGCATGGTTTAGGAAATTATGCAAATTCTTCATATAAAAAGAGTGCTCGTATTGTTGGTGAGGTTATGGGTAAATACCATCCTCATGGTGATAGTTCAATATATGAAGCAATGGTCAGAATGGCTCAGCCATTTTCGTATCGTTATCCTTTAGTCGATGGTCATGGTAACTTCGGTTCAGTAGATGGCGATAGTGCAGCAGCACAACGTTATACCGAAGCAAGAATGTCTAAACTTTCAATGGAAATGTTAAGAGATATTCAAAAGGATACAGTTGATTTTGCCGATAACTATGATGGAGAAGAAAGAGAGCCAGTTGTTTTACCAGCAAAATTTCCAAACTTGCTGGTCAATGGTACAACAGGCATTGCTGTAGGAATGGCAACAAACATGCCTCCACATAATTTAAATGAAACAATTGAAACTTTAGAAGCATTGATTGATAATCCAGAAATGTCAGTTATTGAATTGATGGACAATTATTTGCCAGGCCCTGATTTTCCTACTGGTGGGATTATTTTAGGAAGAAGTGGCATCAAAAAAGCTTATGAAACCGGAAGAGGAACAATCTATATTCGCTCTAAAGTTGAAATTAATGAAGTAGAAAACGGCAGACACGAAATTGTGATTACAGAGTTGCCATATGGTGTTAATAAACTAAATCTCTATCGTAAGATTATTGATTTAGCAAAAGATAAAGAAATTGATGGCATCACTAATACTGTTGATGAATCAAATATGGATGGCATTAAGATTGTTATTGAATGTCGAAGAGATGTTCAACCAGAAGTATTGTTAAATCAACTTTATCGTAAAACACAACTTCAAGTATCTTATGGCATAAATATGTTAGCTTTAGTAGATAATGCCCCAAGAGTATTGTCAATTAAAGAATTATTTAAAGTATATTTAGATCATCAAATCGAAGTTATTACTAGAAAAACAAGGTTTGACTTAAATAAGGCCTTAGATAGAGCACATATTTTGGAAGGTTTAAGAATTGCAATTGATCACATAGATGAAATAGTTGAAATTATTAAAACCAGTTCTAACGATGATGAAGCTTTAAATCGATTGATGGAAAGGTTTGGTTTGTCTGAAATTCAAGGTAAATCAATTTTAGATATGCAGATGAGAAGATTGACAGGCCTTCAAAGACAGAGATTAGAAGATGAATACAATGAACTTCAGCTTCAAATTGCTGATTTTAGAGATATTCTTGCTCGTGAAGAAAGAGTATTAGATATCATTAAAACAGAATTAAATGAAGTTAAAGCAAAATTTGGAGATACTAGAAAGACAGAAATTAATGACTCTGAAGGTGATATTGATGATGAATCACTAATTCCAGTAGAAGAAGTAGTTATTTCCATCACTCACAATGACTACATCAAAAGAACTACTGTTGATACTTATAAAACTCAAAATAGGGGTGGAAAAGGAATAAAAGGAATGGGATTAAATAGTGATGACATTGTTGATGAAATGATTATCATGTCTACTCATGACGATTTATTGCTGTTTACTAATTTTGGCAAAGTATATCGCATAAAGGGGTATAACGTTCCTTCGGCAAGCAGAACAGCAAAAGGAATGCCGGTAGTTAACTTATTGAATTTAGATGAAAACGAAAAAATTAAAGCACTAGTAAGCATTACTCCTGATAGTGAGTTAGAAAATTGTTATTTATGTTTTGTTACTAAAAAAGGATTAATAAAAAGAGTCGAACTTTCAGAGTTTATTTCCATCAGACAAACAGGGAAAATTGCTATTTCATTAAGAGAAGGCGATCAATTGTTTGGTGTCCAAGTGACTTCTGGAGAAGATGAAATTATTATTGCTGGAGATAACGGCAAGGCCATCAGATTTGATGAAAGTGATGTAAGACCTATGGGCAGAAATGCATCGGGGGTCAAAGGATTTGATACTGATGGTGGTGAAGTGGTTGGAATAGCAACCAGTACCGCTGGCGAGTATATTTTATCTATTACCGAAAAAGGATATGGCAAGAAAACATTGATTGATGAATATAGAAAGACAAAAAGAGGCGGGAAAGGTGTAGCTACCATTAATATTACAGAAAAGAACGGAAAACTAATGTGTTTAAAGGCTGTTAATGGCGATGAAGATGCGCTATTAATGAGCAACGATGGTACAATAATTAGAATTTCGTTAGATACGGTAGCTATATATGGCAGAAATACACAAGGTGTAAGACTAATTAATGTAGATGATTCCACATTGGCAGCTGTAACAATTGTCGAGCATGAAGAAGATGAAGATTTGGATGATAAGTCAAAAGCACAAGAAACAGGTAAAAAAGAAACTAACGAAAAAAAGTTAGAAACAGAAGACATCGAAGAAAAACCTGAATAAGTTGAATACAAATAAATAATAAATTATAATACTTATAATAGTGATGAAGAGAACCAGTAAATGAGGTCAAGTTACAGAGAGATGTTGGCAGGTGTAAAACATTACGTAAACTCATTGAATCTATCTTGGAACTGGAAGTAAAACTTCCCGGGTAAAACCGTTATCCAATTAAGAGAGCAGTTTTAAACTGATCAAGAAGGGTGGCACCACGAGACATCGTCCCTTTGGATGATGTCTTTTATTTTTAGGAGGAGAAAAGAGAATGCTGGATATGAATTTTATTAGAAACAATCCTGATTTAGTGAAAAAAAATATAAAAAGAAAATTTCAGGATGAAAAATTGCCTCTGGTTGACGAAATAATTGAATTGGATAGGCAATATAGAAACTATAAAGTGATGGATGATGATTTAAGATATCAAAGAAATCAATTGTCAAAAGAAATTGGTGTTTTGATGAGGCAAGGAAAAAAAGAAGAAGCTAAAGAAATAAGAGAAAAAGTTTTAGAAATTGCCAGTCAATTAAAAGATAATGAACAAAAAGAAGAGGCTCTTTATGAAAAAGTAAATGAAATACAAATGATGATTCCAAATATGGTGGCTGATGATGTTCCTTTAGGAAGAAATGATGAGGAAAATGTTGAAGCAGCTAGATTCGGAGAAGCAATAGTGCCTGATTATGAAATTCCATATCATTCAGATATTATGTCTAGTTTTGATGGACTGGATAAAGAAGCTGCCGGAAGAATATCAGGTTCAGGTTTCTATTACTTTATGGGGGATATAGCTAGACTACATTCAGCTGTACTGGCTTATGCTAGAGATTTTATGATAAACAAAGGTTTTATCTATTGCATTCCTCCATTTATGATAAGAGGGAGTGCTGTTGATGGAGTGATGTCATTTGCTGAAAAAGAAGGGATGATGTATAAAATTGAAGGGGAAGACCTATATTTAATTGGAACATCAGAGCACTCTATGATTGCCAAATTCAAAGATCAAATACTGAAAGAAGAACAACTTCCTATAACTATGACATCTTATTCTCCTTGTTTTAGAAAGGAAGTAGGTGCCCATGGCATTGAAGAAAGGGGAGTTTATAGAGTTCATCAATTTGAAAAACAAGAAATGATTGTTATTTGCAAGCCCGAAGAAAGTGATATGTGGTATGAAAAAATGTGGGAGTACTCTGTTGAGATATTGCAAACATTGGATATACCAGCAAGACAACTAGTGTGCTGTACAGGTGATTTGGCAGATTTAAAGTATAGAAGTTGTGATATAGAAGCTTGGTCTCCAAGACAAGAAAAGTTTTTTGAAGTTTGTTCTTGCTCTAACTTAACTGACGCCCAAGCAAGAAGACTGGGAATCAGAGTGCAAGGAAATGAGGACAAATATTTTGCTCACACCTTAAACAATACAGTGGTTGCTTCTCCAAGGATGTTAATTGCCTTTATAGAAAATAACCTGAATGAAGATGGAACTATAAAAATCCCGAAAGCATTACAACCATATATGGGTGGGAAAGAATTAATTGTTCCAAGTGTGTAATTTTAAAACGACCTGAGAGTCGTTTTTTTATGTTTCACGTGAAACAACATATTTTGATGCAATAAATGATTGAAAAAAAGAATAGTTTTAGTATAATAAAGTTAATAAAACATATAAAACAATAATTTAACAAGTGTAAAACGAAGTAAGTGCGTAAAAGAGTCATACGCAACTGTTTTAGTGGTTTAATGGAAGAAGTTGAATTTAAAACCTTTTATAATACCAAAAAAGAAAATATAAGAAGAATAAACCGTAAAGGCAAACAAGATCGAAAATCAATATTGCCAATCAGAGACAGAAATAAAAGCTCAGGCTTAACAAATATAAAAAAGGAGGTGAAAAAATGAAAAAAATATTTAGAGTATTATTAATTGTGATGTTGTTGATAACAGCAGGATGCGGCAAAGAAGGTAACGGAGGAGGTAAACCAACATTAAAAACTACTGAAATTGGCGATGGTTTAATTAACTCATATCGTGCAGCGGGAAGATATTCAAAAGTTGAAAGAGATTACTTGCCAAAAGAAATTGCTGATATTGGATTAGACTATATTGTATATGAACAAGAAAGCGATTATGGAACTATTAAAGGTTTCACAGTAATCATTAATGACAAAGATAAAGATGCAATATTAGCTTATATGGATAACTTAGCTAATTCAACTTATGAAAACTTAGAAAAAGAAGATGCTGGAATGATTGTTATATACTACAATAATGAAATACCTATTGCAATTTCTGTTGTTATAATGGACTTTTCTGATGAATTTTGTGCAATTATGTATGAAGCTATGCCTGCTACTATAGATGAGTTTTATCAAGAGAGGTATGGCTAGTTAAAAAAGATTAGGGACAGTTTTTAAAGATTGGGGCAAACTTCAGCTGTCCAATCTTCTTTCAGTTGTCCGATTTACGAAAGCCACCTTCAGACAGGTGGTTTTTACATGACAAAAAAGGGGGAAAACAACTATTATTAAATATATATAAATTAAAAACACTCAAAAAGTGAAGAATGTTTCACGTGAAACATTTTGGTGGTATAATAACCAGAGAGGTAATAAAATGGTTAAAAAAGCATTAAAATACATATTACTCATAACTCTTGCGGCGATAATATTTTTCTATGGCTACAGCAAGTTTGAAGATAAAA
>JGI24709J26583_10000457_pt1 | contig 34588 bp, 27 predicted proteins | sample BioPla2DNA1_FD_26583 | JGI IMG/M metagenome (IMG submission 26583) | reverse complement strand
TGTTTCCCATAGTGAGTATTTGCATTCGTCAGTACTTGGGTCCTGTTTTATAGGACCTTAGGTACTGTTACGAATGGAACTAAGCGAGAGCGTCTCATCCATGGGATCATTTCTCCCCTAGCCTCTTCAGCACCTATAAGGCCAAATTGTAACGATAAATAGTTAAAACTAATAGTTTACAATATTAATTTAATGTGTTAATATGTTTTAGTACTTATATTAGCCAATACTCAGAGCTAGGACACTCCGACCTTTTTCTTGGTATTAGGCGTTTAATTGAAAGGAGAATTTACTATGATTAGTAAAGAGAAAAAGCAAGAAATCATTAAAGCTTATGGAAGAACACCTGAGGATACAGGTTCACCTGAAGTTCAAATCGCTCTATTAACTGAGAGAATTAACGAGTTGACAGAACACTTAAAAGCTAATAAGAAGGATCATCACTCAAGAAGAGGTCTTCTTAAAATGGTTGGTCAAAGACGTGGATTATTATCTTATTTGATGAAAACAGATATCGAAGGTTATCGTTCATTAATTGAGCGTTTAGGCTTAAGAAAATAATCATACTTGCATTTAGGGCTGTCCCATTATGGAGCCAATTGGCTTTGGTGGGGCGGCTTTTTGATTATGAGATTATGAGAGGTACATAATATATGAATCAATTTGTTGCATTTATTAAGGATAAAGAATTTTTAAGAAAGACCTTGGCTATAACCATCCCTGTTGCTATTCAGAACTTATTAAATACTGCACTTAATATGATTGATACAGTAATGATAAGTCAGCTTGGGGAAACTGCTATTGCTGCGGTTGGTCTTGCCAATAAATATTTCTTTGTATTTGCCCTTTTAATGTATGGAATTTGTAGTGGTTCAAGTATTCTTGCAGCCCAATATTGGGGGAAGAGAGAACCTATAAATATCAAGAAAGTGCTCTACATTGCCTTAATCATAGGTGTTGGTGGAGCTATGATTTTTATGCTAGCAGCTTTGTTTGCCCCTGAGTTAGTCATGAGAATATTTACCCCTGAAAGTGATACTATAGCAGACGGAGTAAAATACCTGGTTGTAATTGCCTTTAGTTATCCACTTACTGCTATAACAATGATTTTTATTTCAATACTTAGAAGTATGAACTATGTCAAGCTTCCTATAATAATCACCTCAATATCAATAATTGTTAATGGCACACTTAATTATGGATTGATATTTGGTAAGCTTGGAATGCCGGAGCTTGGAATAACAGGGGCAGCCCTTGCGACATTAATAGCTCGAATTGTAGAGTGTGCTTCATTATTAATATTAGTGTATATGCATAAAGCAGGTGATGGAGCTTTAGGAGATTTCGTACATAGTAAGGTAGAGAAAGCCTCTGTTAAGGAAAGATTTATTAATAAAGGAATTGCTTATAAATATGCTACAACAGCAGCTCCAGTAATGCTTAATGAATTTATGTGGGGACTTGGTGTAACCATGTATTCCCTTGTATATGGAAGAATGGGCAATGCAGCCGTTGCGGCAATTACCATTGAAAGTACTATTGAACAGATACTTACAGTGTTTTTCTTTGGTGTTAGTGCTGCCGCTGCAGTTATTCTTGGTAATGAGCTAGGATCGGGGCAGTTAAAGAAAGCAGAAGAGTACTCTAAGAAGTTTATCATGCTACAGCTAAGCCTAACTATAATAGCAGGAATTATCGCACTGCTTGTTAAAGAGCCTATTATTGCATGGTTTGGTCAATCAGAGCAGGTTAGTGGCTATGTTAGTAAGATACTTAACATATTCGTTGTATTACTACCAGTAAGAATGGTTAATCACATTTTGATTACTGCTGTTTTTAGAAGCGGTGCTGATACTAAGGCATCTCTCTTTATCGATGTATCTGGGGTGTGGTTTATAGGTATTCCTATGGCGGTTATTGGAGGGCTTGTATTAAAGATGCCTGTTTATGTAGTATTCGCCATGGTTGCTGTGGAAGAGGTATATAAGTTTATCTTGTCGATACTTAGATATAGGCAGAAAAAGTGGGTAAGAAATATAGTAGCAAATGATTAGATTTAAGACAATTTGTACTCCTTATAAAATTATCTAGGATTACAAATTGTCTTATTATTAGTAAGAGTTTTAAAATGATGTAGCATATTATTCTTATTAATGGTATACTTTAGTAGTTAGAGTAGTGGGAGGACAACCCGAGACTTCTGAAAAGCTTATCCATAGTGGTAATTTTTTCAGTTGTTTCGGTACCTCCAGCTCTATAAATAATACAGTGATTATTTTAATCAAGGATCCTAGTTCGGGTATAAACAAGGTTTTTGATGAAGATAATAATCCAGTAGGAGTAGAAAAGGAGAAAGAATATGTACAAAAGTTTTTCAATGGAACTTGCGGGTAGAACTTTAACTGTTGATGTAGGTAGAGTTGCTGCACAAGCCAATGGAGCTGCATTGATGCATTATGGAGACACTGTTGTATTATCAACAGCTACAGCATCAGAGAAACCAAGAGAGGGAATTGATTTCTTCCCTTTAAGTGTTGAATATGAAGAGAAATTATATTCAGTAGGTAAAATTCCAGGAGGATTTATTAAAAGAGAAGGTAAGGCATCTGAGAATGCTGTACTTACTTCCCGTGTAATTGATCGTCCTATGAGACCATTATTCCCTAAGGATTATCGGAATGATGTTACTTTAGATAATCTTGTTCTTTGTGTTGATCAGGATTGCTCACCTGAGCTAACAGCTATGTTAGGTTCAGCTATTGCAACCTGTATTTCTGATATCCCATTTGACGGACCAATTTCAACAACACAGGTTGGTATGGTTGATGGAGAATTGGTTTTTAATCCGACTCAGATTCAGAGAGAAAAGTCAACCTTAACCCTTACTGTTGCTTCAACCAAAGAAAAGGTTATTATGATTGAAGCAGGAGCTGAGGAAATTCCTGAGGACAAGATGATTGAGGCTATATTTGCAGCCCATGATCTCAATAAAGAGGTTATTGACTTTATTGATAAGATTGTAGCTGAATGTGGTAAGCCTAAGAGTGAATATGAGCATATGGATACACCTTCAGATATGTATGAGGATATGGTTAACTTCATTACTCCTGAAGCTATGGAGGTTGCTGTATTTACTGATGAGAAGCAAGTGAGAGAAGCTAATATTAGTGAAATTAAGGACAAGCTAGTTGCTCGTTATGAAGAAAGCAATCCTGATTGGCTTCCTTTAATAGATGAGGCTGTTTATAAGTTCCAGAAGAAGACAGTTCGTAAGATGATCTTAAAGGATCATAAACGTCCTGATGGCAGAGGTATGGATGAAATACGTCACCTAGCTGCAGAAATTGATATCTTACCTAGAACCCATGGTTCAGCTATGTTTACCCGTGGACAAACTCAGGTTATGACTATTACGACCTTAGGCGCTTTAGCTGAGACTCAGAAGCTTGATGGTCTTGATGAGAATGAGACAGGCAAGCGCTATATGCATCATTATAATTTCCCTTCCTATTCTGTTGGTGAGACAAGACCTTCAAGAGGCCCAGGAAGACGTGAAATTGGCCATGGAGCATTAGCTGAAAAGGCACTTGTTCCCGTACTTCCTTCTGAGGAAGAGTTCCCATATGCAATCCGTGCGGTATCAGAGGTTCTAGAATCTAATGGTTCAACTTCTCAAGGAAGTATATGTGCTTCAACCCTATCCTTGATGGCTGCAGGTGTTCCTATTAAAGGAATGGTTGCTGGTATCTCTGTTGGTCTAGTAACAGGTGATACTGATGATGATTATGTTCTTTTAACAGATATTCAAGGTCTTGAGGACTTCTTTGGTGATATGGACTTTAAGGTTGCAGGTACTCATAAGGGTATTACTGCAATCCAGATGGATATTAAGATTAATGGTCTTACACGAGAGATAATTGAGAAATCAATTTATCAAACTAAGGAAGCTAGAACTTTCATCCTTAATGAGGCTATGGCTCCTTGTATTTCTGAACCAAGACCAGAGGTTGGACCTTATTCACCAAAGATCACACAGATTAAGATTGATCCTGCTAAGATTGGTGAGGTTGTTGGACAAAGAGGTAAGACAATTAATGCAATTATAGAGCAGACTGGTGTTAAGATTGATATTACTGATGATGGTGCAGTATCTATCTGTGGTGTTGATAAAGCTAGTATGGAAAAGGCTCAAGAAATAATTGAAATGATTGTTGCCGATTTTGAAGAAGGAAAGCTTTACAAGGGTAAGGTTATAAGCATCAAGGACTTCGGTGCATTTATCGAATTTGCTCCAGGTAAGGAAGGTATGGTTCATATCTCCAAGCTTGCTAAGCATAGAGTTGAGCATGTTGAGGATGTATTGACTTTAGGTGACGAGATTACAGTTGTTTGCCTAGGACAAGATAAGATGGGCAGAATAAGCTTTAGCTTAAAGGATGTTAAATAATTTAATTATAATAGGTTCGCGATTATAAGTCGATTTTAGATTAAATATTAATATGGGTGTATAATATTCATTTGGCTGCCTTTCCCTTCGGTTGGTCGACGCCAAATGAATATATACACCCATATTATTGCTACATTTTGATGCCTTATAGTCGCGAACTTACTTTATAAATTAATTAATCAGTTTAGTGAGGGAATGTATGATAGATATTAAGACTTTATCTAATGGTATTAGAGTTGTTATGGAGCCCATGCCATATTTAAGGAGCACTTCCTTTGGAGTATGGGTAAAGGTTGGCTCTAGATATGAGAATAAGTCTAATAATGGGATTGCTCATGTAATTGAGCATATGCTTTTTAAAGGGACTAAGAATAAAAGTGCTAAGGACTTAGCAGATGAAATGGCCAAGATAGGTGGCAATGTCAATGCATTTACCAGTAAGGAATGTACCTCATACTATGGAACCTTCCTTGGTGAGCATCTACCTTTAGCAGTTGATATTATATCTGATATGATTAAGAATTCTCTCTTTGATGATAAAGATCTAAAGAAGGAAAAAGGAGTAATTATTGAAGAGATTGATATGTACAATGATTCTCCAGAGGATTTGTCTCATGAGATGCTTCAGATGAAGGTATGGGATGATCATCCTTTGGGATATCAGATATCTGGAACAAAGAAGATAGTCAGATCCATTACCCGTGAACAGATAAATGATTTTATGGATACATATTATGTTGGGGAGAATATGATTATCTCTATAGCAGGCCAATTTGACCAAGAGGTCCTTATGGAGCTATTGGAAGAGAAATTTGGGGATATTAAGAGTAGCTCTCATAAGGAGAGTGCTATAATAACCAGACCTAATTATCATAAGGTGTTCTATAAAAAAGAGAAGGATATTGAACAGCTTCATCTTAATATTGCATTTGACTGTGTATCATCCCTGTCAGATGAGCAGTATACTTTCTCTATTCTAAATTCTATACTTGGAGGGAGTATTAATTCCAGACTATTCTTGCAGATACGAGATAAAAGTGGTTTAACCTATAGTATATACTCTTATGAAAGCTTATATATGGATACGGGACTATTTCAGATATATGCAGCTATGAATCCATCTCAGACTACAACAGTAGTAAAGAAAATAGAAGATATTATTAAGGATATAAAGAAGAATGGCATTACCCCTGATGAACTATCTATGACTAAAGAACAGCTTAAGACAGAGATAATCCTTGGTAATGAAAGTGCCAAAAGTCGCATGAACTTCAATGGGAAGTCCTTGCTTTTTAGAGGACGTGTAATCACTTTAGAGGAGATAATAGAAGGTATTGATAGGGTTAGTCTTGAGGATGTTAAAAGTTTTGCTAATAAGTATCTAGACTTATCAAAATCATCAATTTCTATAGTTGGAAATATCAAAGAAATAGATGAAATTTATATGTTGTAATATTTACTACAATATTATACAATTATATAAAACAAATATAAGAGTATAATTATGACAAAATTATACAAGGAAAGGTGGAGTGTAAGGTATGAAATATCAGATTTATGGTGAACCTCTTCCAGTAGTAACATGTAACCTTGAAGCTGGAGAAACTATGATAACGGAAAGAGGATCTATGTGCTGGATGAGCCCCAATATGAATATGGAAACCTCAACTAATGGTGGTATTGGTAAGGCTTTTGGTAGAATGTTCTCTGGGGATTCATTCTTTCAAAATAGGTATACGGCTATGGGAGGAGAAGGAATGATTGCCTTCGCATCCAGTTTTCCTGGTTCTATACGGGCTTTTAACATAAGTCCTGGTAATGGAATGATTGTTCAAAAGTCTGCTTTTCTTGCTTCAGAAGAAGGGGTAGAGCTTTCAGTACATTTTCAAAAGAAGCTAGGAGCAGGATTTTTCGGCGGTGAAGGTTTCATAATGCAGAGACTGTCTGGTCATGGAATTGCATTTGTTGAAATTGATGGTAGCGCTATTGAATATGAGCTACAAGCTGGACAGAAGATAATAGTGGATACTGGATATGTGGCTGCCATGACAGAGAGCTGTCAGATGGATATACAGACAGTACCAGGTGTTAAGAATATGATCTTTGGTGGTGAAGGTATCTTCAATACTGTCATTACCGGTCCTGGCAAGATTATACTTCAGACCATGCCTATCAGTAGTGTTGCAGGAAGCATTCGTCCATTTATTCCAACCGCTAAGTAGAGATCTTATTATTCAATTCTAATAGTATAAGAAGCTTCAAAGTGTTGACTGGCTTCTAGTTTATTGCCCCATTGCCTATCTTATAAGGACCCTTCAAAATCGCTAGTATCACAGCGACCATACCAGGGTTCTATGAAGATAAATGGGGCATTCTTTTATATTTCATTATGCGTTTTGCTAATTAGGTAGAACATCATGTCTCTTGCAAAACCATGCTGTGGCCTGAAAAGGTCTTTCCACTATATTCAGGTAGAAGGGATCCCTAATTTCAAAGGTATTTGATACCCTATGGTTATATAAATCTGTAGTTGGGCTAGAATATTAGGATGAAAGGGTTTTACATTTTTACTAATTTGTTATATAATGAACGTTTGGAATTAACTCAGTCAAAAAGGCAGAATAAGATTACTAATGAGAGGATGAATTAATTTTGAATGAGCAAGATACAAGAATGGGTAATGAAAAAATTGGATCTATTGCTTTAACTGGTTTGGGTGTTAGTGCACCATTGATTTTAATTATTTCAGCATTTAGCATGTTTGTCGGTGGTGGAGGTGCACCTCTGGCCGCAATTGCACTAGGGAAAAATGATAAAGAAGAAGCTGAGAAAATTTTAGGTACTGGTGTTGTAATATTAACTGCTATATCTATTTTGTTAACGGCAATAGTATTTATTTTTAAGGAGCCCCTACTCTATATATTTGGAGCCAGTGAAGTTACATATCAATATGCCAATGAATATACATCAATTTACTTACTTGGTACTATATTTGTACAATTTGCTTTAGGATTGAACCTATTTATCACAAGTCAAGGTCAATCTAAAATCGCAATGTTTTCTGTGTTGATTGGAGCCATTACTAATATTATTTTAGATCCAATTTTTATATTTGTATTCAATATGGGAGTAAGTGGTGCTGCCATAGCAACAGTGCTATCACAAGCGTTAAGTGCTGTTTTTGTTGTACATTTTTTATGTTCTAAAAAATCATTAATTCGTATTAAAAAAGAATATTTGAGATTGGATTTAGATATTGCTCTTTTAAGAAAAGTGTTTTTATTAATTCCATTAGCATTATTGTTACCTCGATATTTTGGGGTTATGGGGATATTTTACTCAGAGCCAATTGCTGACATCATTTCAGCTACAACTTCAGGCTTCTTATTATTTTTTAGTATGAAGCATATTAAAAAAGTGTTTAAATAAGGTAATGAATTAAATATTCCTATCTTGACATTATATTTAAGAATGATATAATTAAATTTATCAAAAAAGCAACTATTATATAGTTGTGAAAGTTAATAATTTAAAGCTTTGATGAGAAGAGTAGTATATGAATGTTTACAGAGAGAGATATGATGTGGTGGAAGTATCTTATTCGGACATATATGAAGACCACCTCTGAGTGACCCTAATCCGGTCCGGCGATTCCGTTATAATCTAATTAAGTGGGTGAAAACATACCAATAAGGGTGGAACCGCGACGTATATGATATTACGCTCGTCCCTTTCGAATTGTATACGAACAAGTCGAAAGAGATGGGCTTTTTTGTATTCAATAATTAATAAAATATGAAAGCTTGGGCTATTGGAGATATGAGCCTGAGCAAGAATGGAGGAAAAAAATGATTATTACTTTAAAGGATGGCTCTAGTAAAGAATATGATAAGGCTATGACAGTGTATGAAATAGCACAGGATATTAGCGCAGGCTTAGCTAGAATGGCCTGTGCTGGTGAATTAGATGGTAAGGTAGTAGATCTTAGAACAGTGGTGGATAAAGACGCAGAGCTAAATATATTAACATTTAATGATGATGAAGGAAAGGCGGCTTATCGCCATACTACATCCCATGTATTGGCTCAGGCAGTTAAGAGATTATATCCTAAGGCCAAGCTTGCTATAGGACCCTCAATCGATACAGGCTACTACTATGATTTTGATATTGAACCATTTGACAGAGCAGCTCTTGATGAGTTGGAAAAAGAGATGAAGAAGATTATCAAGGAAGGTGCTAGTCTAGAAAGATTTACACTTCCTAGAGCTGANGCAATAGCTTTAATGAAGGAAAAGGATGAACCATATAAGGTAGAGCTTATTGAGGAGCTACCTGAGGATGAGGAGATTTCCTTCTATAGTATGGGTGACTTTGTTGATCTATGTGCTGGTCCTCATTTGATGTCTACTAAAGGAATTAAGGCAATTAAGCTTATATCCTCTTCAGGAGCATATTGGAGAGGTTCAGAAAAGAATAAGATGCTTACTAGAGTATATGGTACAGCATTTACCAAGAATGCAGATCTTGCTGAATATCTTGAGCATCTAGAGGATATTAAGAAACGTGACCATAACAAATTAGGTCGTGAAATGGAGCTTTTTGCAACAGTTGATGTTATTGGACAGGGGCTTCCTCTTTTGATGCCAAAGGGGGCTAAGATAATCCAAACTCTACAAAGATGGATTGAGGATGAAGAGGAACGTCGTGGTTATATGAGAACTAAGACACCATTGATGGCTAAGAAGGATCTTTATGTTATATCAGACCACTGGAGTCATTATAAGGATGGGATGTTCGTTATTGGGGATGAAGAAAAGGAAAATTCNGAGGTATTTGCCCTAAGACCTATGACCTGCCCATTCCAGTACTATGTATATAAGCAAAGTCAGAAGAGNTACCGTGACTTACCATGTCGTTACGGAGAGACCTCAACTCTATTTAGAAATGAGGAATCTGGGGAAATGCATGGTTTGACTAGATTAAGGCAGTTTACTATATCTGAGGCACATCTAATTATTACTCCTGAGCAAATTGAGGAGGAGTTTAAGGGGTGCCTTGACCTTGCTATGTATTGCCTAGAAACCTTAGGACTCCAGGATGATGTTACTTATCGTCTATCCAAATGGGATCCTGATAATCGTGAAAAATATCTTGGTAATGAAGCTGACTGGGAGAAGATGCAGGATAAGATGAGAGAGCTTCTTGTTCAGAATAAGGTACCATTTACTGAGGCTGATGGTGAGGCTGCATTCTATGGCCCTAAGCTAGATATTCAGGCGAAAAACGTATATGGTAAAGAAGATACTATGATTACCATTCAGCTAGACTTTATTCTCTCTGAGAAATTTGATATGTTTTACGTTGATTCTAATGGAGAGAAGAAACGTCCATATATCATTCACAGAACTAGTATCGGATGTTATGAGAGAACCCTTGCATGGCTAATTGAAAAATATGCTGGTATGTTCCCTACATGGCTATGCCCAGAGCAGGTAAGAATACTTCCTATTTCTGAGAAGTATCATGGTTATGCAGAAAAGGTAAAGAATGAATTACAAAATAATGGAGTTCTTGCTACCGTTGATGAAAGAGCTGAGAAGATTGGCTACAAGATTCGTGAAGCAAGACTTGAAAGAGTTCCATATATGCTTATTGTAGGGCAAAAAGAAGAAGAAGAGGGCTTAGTATCAGTAAGAAGTCGTTATCTTGGTGATGAGGGTCAGAAAGCTCTTGATANCTTTGTAGATGAAATAACTAAAGAAATAAGAACTAAAGAGATTCGTAAGATTGAAGTTGTAGAGAACGAGAAATAGTAATTATATAATGGCTCTTTCATAATTAAACTAAGGAATATTGACTATCACTTAGGAATATTTTGAAAGAGCCTTAATAGGTATATAATTAAGTTATAACTAGCAATAGATAATAGATATAGACCTTATACATTGAAAAAACCACTTATTTATTATAAGATTTATTAAACCTTGTAAAGGATGACAAGCTTGCTTGGAAATCCCATGGGGGTACTAAGGTGATAAACATGGTTTTTGTTAATGGTATATTAATTATATAAGGAGGATATAAGATGTCAAATTACCATATAGATACAAAATGTGTTCAGGAGGGATATGAACCTAAGAATGGTGAACCAAGAGTTCTTCCTATAGCTCAAAGTACAACTTATAAATATGATTCTAGTGAAACAGTAGGCAAGCTTTTTGACCTAACAGAAAGTGGTTTCTTTTATACTAGACTTGCCAATCCAACTGTAGATGCTGTTGAAAAAAAGATTGCAGCCTTAGAGGGTGGAATTGCAGCTATGTGTACTTCATCAGGTCAAGCAGCTAACCTAATTACTATATTGAATATCTGTAATACTGGAGATCACTTTATATCCACTAGTACAATATATGGTGGCACAGTTAATCTTTTTGCAGTAACTTTGAAGAAAATGGGGATAGATGTTACATTTGTTGATCCAGATGCTCCACTGGAAGAGCTTCAAAAGGAGATTAAAGATAATACTAAGTTAGTATTTGCTGAGACTATTTCTAATCCATCACTAGTTGTAGTTGATTTTGATAAGCTAGAGCAATTGGCACATAATAATGGTATACCGCTTGTGGTAGATAATACATTTGCAACACCAGTTAACTGTCGCCCGATTGAGTTTGGAGCTGATATAGTTACTCACTCAACCTCCAAATATATGGATGGACATGCTGTTGCTTTAGGTGGTGTAATAGTTGATAGTGGTAAATTCAATTGGGATAATGGTAAGTTCCCAGGATTATCAACTCCAGATGAATCCTATCACGGATTAGTATACACAAGGGATTGTGGCAATGCTGCATTCATTACAAAGGCAAGGGTACAGCTAATGAGAGATATGGGATCTACACCTTCTCCCAATAATGCCTTTTTACTTAATATTGGTCTTGAAACTCTTCACCTAAGGATGGAGAGACATTGTAGCAATGGTCAGAAGGTTGCAGAATATCTAGCTAATAATGATATGATATCCTGGGTTAATTATCCTGGACTAAAGGGTAATAAATACTATGATCTAGCTAATAAGTACTTGCCTAATGGTACCTGTGGAGTCATTTCATTTGGCATAAAAGGTGGAAGAGAAGCGGCTGTAAAATTCATGGATGGACTTAAGCTAGCAGCTATTGTTGTTCATGTGGCAGACGCAAGAACAGGAGTGCTGCATCCCGCAAGTACTACCCATAGACAGCTTACTGATCAACAGCTAGTGGAGTGTGGAATAACTCCAGATCTAATTCGTATGTCTATAGGAATAGAGAATGTAGAGGATATCATTGCTGATATAGAGCAAAGTCTAAAGAAAGTGCAAAACCACTAGGTTTTCTAATTATATATGATTAATAGTAAATTCTTTCGCTCCAACGCTTTGCCTAACTTATGCTCCAGAATTACTATTAATCAAACATGCTATATAGATGTTGTGTTTCGCAATTGTTTGACTTTGTGGTTTGAGGGGAGGGGATAGGTTGGCTAAACAAGTAGATAAATTTAAGTCTCTAAATTGGCTGTCATTGCTAAAGACGGGTATAGGTACAGCAATAGCTATTATCTTGGCTGAAGCTATAGGTCTTGCCTATAGTCCCTCGGCTGGTATAATTACCTTATTAACAATTCAGAACACTAAAAAAGAGACTATTCAGATTGCATTTAGAAGAATATTAGCCTTTGTCTTAGCTGTTCTTATAGCCTTTATTTTATTTACTACTATAGGATACACCCCAATTGTATTTGGTTTATTTGCATTAATATTTGTTGCCTTATGTAATCTCCTTGGATTACAGGATGGCATATCTATGAATGCAGTTCTAACTACCCACTTCCTTATTGAACAAACTATGGATATAGGGATGATTCTTAATGAGGTTGCATTGCTCTTTATAGGTATGGGAATTGGGATTGTGATCAATCTTATAATGCCTAGGAATATTAAGAAGATTCAGTTAGAGCAAAGGGACTTTGAAGAAGAAATGAAGGTTACCCTAAGAAGCTTAGCAGATGATTTGAGATATAAAGATAAATCCCTGGTCCTAGAGAATGATAAGGGACCATCAGTTATAAGAGAGAATAGTAAGAAACTAGGAAGTAAGAGAAAAACAACTGATTTCACAAAGCTTGATCGTAAGCTTAAAGTTCTAATTAATAAAGCTAAAGTTAACTCTGGTAATACCTTGCTCTCTGATACTAGCTATCTAATATCATATCTGCATATGAGGGAGCATCAGATTGATGGGCTTAAGTCCATAAGTAAGCTTATTAATCAAATTCCNGTTTTGCTTGAGCAGTCNATNCANCTAGCAGATTATATGGATCATGTGGCAGAATCCTTTCATGAACTTAATAATGTGAAGGNTTTACTAGCTGATATAGATGGCTTATATGATCATTATCGTAAGGATAAGTTACCTGAATCCAGAGAGGAATTTGAGTATAGAGCAATATTATTTCAGATACTTAATGAATTGGAGCATTTTCTTAGGATTAAAAGAGAGTTTGTCTTAGAAATAGAAAATAAAAATCTTAAATCATATTGGAATGAATAAAAAAACCGAACATTTATAATAATAATTAAGGAGAGTTACCCCAAGGTGATTCTTCTTTTTTATTACTGTGAATAGAAGGAGAAATTCTTATAATGAGTGGGNTTATGAATAATAATGATAATGATAATGAACAAAATAAAGAGAATATGCAGAATGGGGACAATAAAAGTAATGAGGAACAGGAAAATGAAAAATTAGAGAAGCAAAATGAGGAGCTGAAGGATAAGAAAATATCGGAATTCGGTCAGACTCTTTTAGAGGATAATGATAAAGATCATAAGATTCATCTCTTATCTATTATTGGGGAGATAGAAGGACACGAGTGTCTTCCTCAACATAATAAAACAACTAAATATGAGCATGTTTTACCTCAATTAGCTGCAATTGAAGATAGTAAGGATATTGATGGATTACTTATTCTGATTAATACTGTAGGAGGAGATGTGGAAGCGGGTCTAGCAATTGCAGAGATGATTGCTTCCTTAAGCAAACCCACGGTTTCCCTAGTGTTAGGTGGAAGCCATTCTATAGGTGTACCTTTAGCAGTGTCAGCAAACTATAGTTTTATAGTTCCTAGTGCTACTATGATTATTCACCCTGTTCGAATGAACGGAACTGTTATTGGAGTAACACAGACATTTGAATATTTTGAAAAAATACAGGATAGAATTATTAGTTTTGTTGTTGATCACTCAAAAATCTCTTATGATAACTTCCGCAATATGATGTTGGATACCAATAAGCTTGCTAAGGATGTAGGCACAATTCTTGTTGGTAAAGAAACTGTGGAGAATGGTATTATTGATTTTATGGGAGGAATTAAGGAAGCTTTAGCAAAGATCAATGAAATGATTGAGGGAGGTGGAAACTGATGTTATATACAGTAAGACCCTTGGAAAAGATATATGCTATTCCAAAGACTAAAAAAGATATTGAGAAGGAGGAAGCAGAAAGAGCTGAAAAAACTGAGTATCAAGAAATTAATCTACCTTATGGAAGGATTTTAACAAGAAGGGATGGAGAGAATAATATTATATGCAGGGTCAATTCAACAGATATGAGTGACTATCTTAATACAGATTATTCTCCAGGAAAGGCTTACAAGAAATAGAGTAAGCCTTATTTCAATTCAGAATGTTAAGGAAATCATTATTCCCTTGCCTAGTTCTTTAGATATTGAAGGCTGAATAACAACAAGACCTCCTTGTGGTAGTGAAGTTGGACTTGCATATCATTTTTATAATAGGTATAATAAAAGTTGATAATTAGCCATATTAAGGGGGATTTGGTAGTGGCTTATAACAAGAAGAAAAAAAAGACATCAAAATCAACGAAAAAACCTAATAGTAAGAATAATAGTAAAAAAACTGTAAAGCAAAATGAGATAGAGGAAAGTGGAATAATACAAGATGAGATTATCATTGTGATAACTTTTGTAGTATCTATTCTGCTCTTTTTAAGTAATTTCGATTTAAGCGGTGTATTTGGAGAATTTGTAAGTGGTATAACATTTGGTATGATTGGGGTTTTAGCTTATGCTTTACCCTTTATTGTGTTTTTTATAATTGCTTTTCACATATCCAATCGTGGGAATAAAAGGGCTGGTCGTAAGATACTTAGTGCTCTTGTGTTCTTAGTGGCATTTGCTGCATTAATACAGATGATTTCTGCGGATTATAATCCTGACATGAAGATATTTGAATACTATACCAATTCTTCGAAATACCGGACTGGTGGTGGAATTATTGGAGGAATTCTAGTAATGTTTTTCTGCGGCCTATTTGATACGGTTGCTACATATATAATATTGATTTCTATGATGCTAATTGCTGTAATAGTTATTTCAGGTAAGGCTTTCCTTACTCTGTTTGCAATGAAGGGTAATGAGGCATTTAAAGAACATAAGGAAAATAGTCGATTAAAAAAGGAGCAGCAGCTTGCTTATGAAGCTGAGCATCCTGAGGAAGTAACTAGAAGGCGTCCACCAAAGACATTTATATTTGATACAGGTAAAAAAGCAAAAGCTAATAAGTCTAAGGAAACTTCTGATGATAAAAGAATGCCTAATGAAAGTAGCTCCAATGAAAGTAGCCAACAGGCGGACACACTAAGTAACCTTAACCTAGATCATCTCTTTGAAACGGACGACCAGAATTATAAGGTACCTACATATGAAGATGAATTAAGAGAAAAGTTTGGTAGTGGTGATGAGGATAATGAAAAAGTAGTTAGTAATGTGGAAAATACAGCTACTAGCGCTGTAGAAAATCAGAACCAAGACGATACGACACCTGTAGATAGAACAGATGACAAACCCAAGAGGGATACATCATCTAATGCTACAGAAGTAGAAAAGCTAGATATTGATCAAAAACCAGATGAAAAGCCTTATGTTTTTCCTCCGGTTCAGTTATTATCTAGTCCTAAGCAAAAGATTAACAAGCATGCTGCTGAAAAGATTTTGAAGGAGACAGCAATTAAGTTACAAAGCACCCTTGATAGCTTTGGTGTCAAGGTTACTATTACCAATGTAAGCAGAGGTCCTGCTGTAACAAGATATGAATTACAGCCTGAACAGGGTGTTAAGGTTAGTAAGATAACCTCTTTATCAGATGATATTAAGCTTAATCTTGCTGCTTCAGATATTCGTATTGAAGCTCCTATACCAGGTAAAGCTGCTATTGGAATTGAGGTTCCTAATAAGGAAAACTCCATGGTTTCTTTAAGGGAGATGTTTGAAAGTGATAAATTTAAAGCTCAAAGCTCAGGTATAGCCTTTGCTGTTGGTAAAGATATCGGTGGACAAACCATTGTTACAGATATTGCAAAGATGCCCCATATGTTAATCGCAGGTGCTACTGGGTCAGGTAAGTCAGTGTGTATCAATACCCTGATAATGAGTATACTTTATAAATACGATCCTTCAGAGGTAAGATTGATTATGATTGATCCTAAGGTGGTTGAGCTTAATGTTTATAATGGTATACCTCATTTATTAATTCCTGTGGTTACTGATCCTAAGAAAGCCTCTGCAGCCCTTAATTGGGCAGTAGTAGAGATGACTGAGAGATATCAGAAGTTTGCTGATGCAGGTGTAAGAGATCTGAAAGGCTATAATGAAAAGGCTGGTCAGCTTGAACATCTTGAGGATGAGAGCGTACAGAGATTGCCTCAGATAGTTATTATAATTGATGAGTTGGCAGACCTTATGATGGTTGCCCCAGGTGAAGTAGAGGATTCTATCTGCCGTCTGGCCCAGTTAGCTAGAGCAGCAGGAATTCATCTTGTTATTGCAACACAACGTCCTTCAGTTAATGTTATTACCGGACTTATTAAAGCTAATATTCCTTCAAGGATTGCATTTTCAGTGTCATCAGCAATAGATTCAAGAACTATTCTTGATGGTTCTGGAGCTGAGAAGCTTCTTGGTAAAGGTGATATGCTATTCTTCCCTACAGGATATCCAAAGCCAGTTCGTATACAGGGAGCATATATCTCCGATAAGGAAGTTAATGCTGTTGTGGAATATATAAAGAAGAATAATAGTGGTATAGAATATAGTGAAGAAATAAAAGAGAAGATAACCAGTACTGTATTATCTGATGATAAGGGCAATAGTAATGCTGTTGAAAGAGATGAATACTTTGTAGAAGCTGGTAAGTTTATAATTGAGAAGGATAAAGCATCTATAGGAATGCTTCAGAGAGTGTATAGAATTGGCTTTAACCGTGCGGCAAGAATTATGGATCAGCTAGCTGATGTAGGGGTTGTTGGCCCTGAAGAGGGAACTAAGCCTAGAAGGGTTCTTATGACGGAGGAAGAGTTTAATACCTTTATAGAGGAGAGCCTATAAGATTTTCTTCATGTAGAAAGTAAGCAGTCATTGATAAAAGGAAGGGTCATTGAGATGATTAATGGATGGCTTGTTGTTAACGAATTTTTAAATTCCAACAAATTCAATGAGATACACCAATGGTTATCAGATGCTGGGAAGAGGCAGGGAATTAATCTAATATTAAAAACTAATAGTGAGCTCTTAATTGATCTGCCGGGGAATAAATTAGAGGAAGCTGTAGACTTTATTCTCTTTTGGGATAAGGATGTACTTTTGGCAAGATATCTAGAGCAGTTAGGCTATCAGGTATTTAATTCATCAGAGGCAATCAAAATCTGTGATGATAAATCCTTAACTCATCTTACTCTTATGAATAAGAATATCAGGATGCCTAGGACAATTATTGCTCCTAAGACCTTTGATAATATTGGGTATACTAATTTTGAATTTGCTAAAGAGGCTGGAGAACGGCTTGGTTATCCATTGGTAGTAAAGGAGTGCTTTGGTTCATTTGGTCAGCAGGTCTATCTAGTTAATGATTTTGTGGAGCTACAGAATAAGATTAAAACCTTGGGGACCAAGCCACTATTATTTCAGGAATTTATCTCTTCAAGCTTTGGTAGGGATGTTCGTATACAGGTGGTTGGTTCTAAGGTAGTTGCTAGTATGTATCGTCACTCTGATAATGGAGACTTCCGTGCTAATCTGTCCATTGGTGGTAGGATGAAGCAGTATACTCCAACGGAAGAGCAAGCTGTATTAGCTATACGCTGTTGCCAGATTATAGGACTAGATTTTGCTGGAGTAGATATATTATTTGGTAATGATGATGAACCTATTATATGTGAAGTGAATTCTAATGCCCATTTTAAAAATATCTTTGATTGTACAGGGGTTAATGTGGCTGATGAAATTATTTCATACATTAAGAATAAATTGAAGCTAGGTTAAAAGTTATGTGACCAATAGATGTAGGGATGGGACTGTATGGAAGCTTGGTTAATATATTACCAGGAGAATGCTAGGTATAATGAGAAGTATATACAATTTTATATAGAAGAAGGAAGTAAGCTTGGCATTATGTTCAAGCTTATTCTTGTTGAAGAGCTAGACTTTGGTGTTGAGAATAATCAGTTATTTATTATGTATCAAGGAAAATCCCTAGAGGATCCTGACTTTGTTATATCAAGAGCCATATATCCTCTTCTTAGCAAACATCTTGAGATTATGGGAATTAGGGTGTTTAATAACTCTTTCGTAGCAGAGATATGCAATGATAAAGCAAAAACCTATCAATATCTTTCTAAAACAGGAATTACTATGGTTGATAGTAGCTTTTATCCTAATAATCTAGTGAGTGATGTACTTAAAAGACTTGAAACTGGTAAATCCTACGTAATTAAAGCTGTAGATGGTCATGGGGGCAGTCAAGTATTTCTATATGATAAAGCCAGCCAATATACATCTAATGTTCAATCTGATATACAAAATATTATTAGTGGTATTGGTAGATCGGATATTGTTGTACAGCCTGTAGTTGGTCAAAGACATCAAGATCTAAGGGTGTATGTTATAGGTAATGAAGTAATTGGATCTGTTCTACGGACGGCCAAGGAAGGTTTTAAGTCTAACTTTTCCCTAGGTGGCCAGGTAGAGTTTTATAATTTAAGTTCTGAAGAAAGAGAAATTGTAGATAAAATAATAAGCCAATTTGACTTTGGCTTAGTTGGAATAGACTTTATAGTAGGTGACCATGGAGAATTAATATTTAATGAGATAGAAGATGTGGTAGGCTCTAGAATGCTTTATCAAACATCACATATTAATATTGTTGAGAGATATTTGCAATATATTTTGAAGGAATTATCATATGAAAATTTATAAAAGTATCATAAGAATAATTATTGATACCTTTATAATGATAAGTTATTGGCAGGCCAATTTATTTATAGTATAGTGAATATTTCTCTAGGAGTATCAATCAAATAATCAGCTCCTGCATTTCTTAAAACTTCTCTAGAGCGGAAGCCCCAGGTAACACCAATGGATGGAATGCCTGCGTTTTTAGCAGTCATAACATCGACATCTGAATCCCCTACATATATAGTGCTATTAATATCTGCTCCTAGTTCCTTAATAGCTGTTAAGAGGCTGTCTGGAGCTGGTTTTTTTCTAACAGTGGGAGATTCACCGATAGATACAGGGAAGAGATTGCAAAAATATGCCTTAGATAAGGCCTTAACTGCTGCATCAAATTTATTAGAAACAATAGCCATATTATAGTTGAAACGATGTAAATCAATAAGAACTTCCATGATTCCATCAAATGGTCTGGTTTTGTTATCCATATTCTTCTCATAATGTTTTTTAAACTCATCAAGATAAATGGCAACTTCCTCATCAGTACATGAAGAAGGAACCGAAAGCCTCATCAAAGCTCCTACACCATTCCCTAGGAATTGCTTTACCTCATTATTGGTCCTTAATGGAAAGCCATGGGAACTTAAAATAGCATTAACGCTGTCTGACAAATCATCTAGGGTATTAAGTAAAGTCCCATCAAGATCAAAAATAACGGTATTAAATCTCATAAAAATGTCCTTTCTGTAGAAATCCAAGTAGTGAATATTAATATATAGTATAAACATTATTTATCAAGAAAGGCAAGCGTTTTCATTAGATTTTCTTATACTTACATAAATCTATTGTTTTTAATGGTAAAATATATGTATAATGTTCATGATAAGCAGATCAGTCCGAGGAAGTTAGAGCATTTTCCGAACTCGTTCGTGAAAATGGGATAACTTTCTAGGATGAGTGCAACGTGAGCGAAAATGCGTAGCATTTGAGCTTCTGATCTGCGTAAAGATATTAGTCTAAACAAGACATGGGCATAGTCTGAATTTCATTCAGACGCAAGCTTGCTTGAATAAAGGCCATGGATTTTTTGGATAAGTGCANCTGTGAGCAGCTTCTAATCTGCGTAAAGCTNATCTGCCTAGCTTATCTGGGCGGCTAGCATAATAAGGAAAGGTGTGATGTATTATATGGAAGAAGTTAATATATATAGAAAAGGTAAAAAAATGATTGGAACCTTTATTATGAGTTTATATACCATGTTCTTGGAAATAGTATTTCTAGGTGTTGGTTTTTATGATAAAAATATATGGCTGATATCCTTTATGATTGTAGCCCTAATTATAACTATTGCAATTTTCTCGGTTCATGTATATCACCTTATTGTACCGAGGCCCGTTCTGACTTTAAATGAAGATGGGTTAATCGACTGTACCACATTTCCAGTGATTGGTAGGATACTTTGGGAAGAGGTTGAGGAGATCTATAGTGCGAAGATTTTGAAAAAGACCTCCATTTATATAAAGCTTAAGGACAATGAGAAGCTATATGGACGATTATCATGGCTTAAGAGAACCTTTATAAAAGCTAATACACCTAAAAAAGCTGATCCGGTTGTTATTAATCTATCAAAGACAGATGAAAATATTGATGAAGTTCTAGATATTCTTAAGGCTTATTTTACTAATTATAAAATTTTTACGAAGGGCAGGGAAAATTAATGAAATCAGATATTCAAATTGCGCAGGAAGCTAAATTACTACCAATTAAGGATGTAGCAAGCAAGCTAGATATTAAGGAGGATGAGCTAGAGTTTTATGGTAAGCATAAGGCAAAGCTTTCTGATGAGCTTATAGCCAAGGTTAAAGACAATCCTGATGGCAAATTGGTATTAGTAACTGCTATTAATCCAACACCAGCTGGTGAGGGAAAGACTACAACTACAGTAGGGTTAGGACAAGCATTTGGTCAGATGAAAGTCAAATCAGTTATTGCACTTCGTGAACCATCTTTAGGTCCTTGCTTTGGTATAAAGGGTGGAGCCGCTGGTGGCGGTAATGCTCAGGTGGTTCCAATGGATGACCTTAATCTGCATTTTACAGGTGATTTTCATGCAATTACTTCTGCTAACAACCTGCTGGCAGCCATGCTTGATAATCATATTCATCAAGGAAATGCATTAAATATCGATCCTAACCAGATTGTTTGGAAACGTTGTGTAGATATTAATGATAGAGTTCTTCGTAATATTGTGGTAGGAATGGGAAGAAAGGCAGATGGGGTTGTTCGAGAGGATCATTTCATCATAACAGTTGCTTCTGAAATAATGGCAGTACTATGTCTGGCTGAGGATATGAAGGATTTAAAGGATCGTCTTGGACGGATTGTAGTTGCTTATACCTATGATGGAAAGCCTGTTCAAGCTAAGGAGTTAAATGCAGTTGGATCTATGGCTGCACTCTTAAAGGATGCCTTAAAGCCAAACCTTATTCAAACCTTAGAGAATACCCCTGCATTAATTCATGGAGGCCCATTTGCTAATATCGCTCATGGATGTAATAGTGTTAGAGCTACTAAGCTAGCCTTAAAGCTAGCAGATGTAGTAGTAACTGAGGCTGGTTTTGGAGCTGATCTAGGAGCTGAGAAGTTCTTTGATATCAAATGTAGAACAGCAGGCTTAAAGCCTGATGCTGTTGTACTTGTAGCAACAATTCGAGCGTTAAAGTATAATGGGGGAATACCAAAGACCGATCTAGCAGTTGAGAACCTTGATGCTCTTAAGAAAGGCATTGTTAATCTTGAAAAACATATTGAAAATCTTCAAAAGTTTGGTGTACCTGTGGTTGTTGGATTAAATCGCTTTATCACAGATACAGAAGATGAGATTAACTATGTTAAAGAGTTTTGCGAAAGTCGTAATAGTGAGTTTGCTCTTTGTGATGTATGGGAAAAAGGTGGGGAAGGTGGAATTGCTCTGGCTGAAAAGGTACTTAATACGATTAAGACTAAGGAGAGTAATTATAAGCCAATTTATGATCTGAATTTATCTATAAAAGAGAAGATAGGAGTAATTGCTAAAGAAATATATGGAGCAGACGGAGTTACCTTTGATCCTGCTGCTGAGAAGGACATTAAAAATATAGAGGCTAATGGTTTCAACAATCTACCGATTTGCATGGCTAAAAACCAGTATTCCTTATCTGATGATCCAACTAAGCTTGGAAGACCAACTGGTTTTACTGTAAACATCCGTGAGGTATATGTTTCAGCAGGAGCAGGATTTGTAGTGGCAATTACAGGCACAGTAATGACTATGCCTGGACTACCAAAGGTACCTGCTGCCGAAGGCATAGATGTAGATGAAGACGGAAATATTATAGGACTCTTTTAAAACTATTACATTAAAAAAATCATCAAAATATTATTGGTTTACTTGATATTTCCGCAAATATAGAGAAACAATTAACAGCATATAATTATTAATCCATAAGTAGACCTTTTCTCGCCATCGGTACTTAGGCTGTGGCAGATATACTTATCTGTTACAGCCTTATGTACCGCTATGTGCGAGAACAGAGCGAGAGCGTGTCTACGTTGGATAATAATTATATGCTGTTTTTCAAATGCTAAGATGGGGAATATCAAGTAAAACCTCTCACTACCCGGAAGAGTTCTTTTTAATCCCGAAATTGATAATAATAAAATTGTATCGATATATTACAGTTTTTATCTTGAGTTGTAGAGGGCGTATTTTTTAGGTGATACTCCTACAGCCTTCGTGAAAGACTTTAGGAAGTTACTGTAGTCTCTGAAACCACATTTCTCATAAACCTCATAGACAAACATCCCATCTGATAATAAGGACTTAGCTATACTGATTCTTCTAGCTGTGAGATATTTATTAATAGTTGTTCCAGTCCCTTGCTTAAATATTCTGCATATGTATGATTTACTAAGGAAAAATTGATTGGAAAGCTGTTCGATAGTGATTGGGCTGGCAATATTCTGATTGATATATTCCAGTATCTCCTTTACCTGCTCATCATATTGATAGTCAGCTGTAATAATATCCTCTTCAACAATCTGTAGCTTTGAATAAAAGATTTTATTAAGTTGCACCATAAATTCTGTAAATACGGCTCGTTCCATAACATCCTCAGCATAACCTGATATACTGGTAAGTTTATGGATATAATACATAAATCTTTGTTGCTGCTCCTTATCAAGAGAAATTCTATGGGAAAAGTCCTCACCTCTATAACTGAAGCAATAATCCATAGGTGTGTTTTTAGTTGATAATTTTTTTAGAAAATCGGGATGAATTGATATAACAATTCGTTCATGTTCTTCCTTATCAATCTGTGTCAAGTGATGACTTTCATATTGATTAATGAAGAATAGATCTCCTGGAGATATGTTATAGGTTTTATTATCGATTAAAAACTGTTTACCACCTGATATGGAATAATAAATCTCATAACAATCATGGATATGCATATTCATTGTTTTTTCTTCAGAGTAAAGGTGAGCTATGGCTAAATATTTCTCTGAAATGCAGTATTCAATGGCCTCTTTACAGGAACTAAACTCCTTCACAATATCCCTCCTATCGTTGCATTTATCCAAAAAATCCATAGCATTTATTCAAGAAAGCTTGTGTCTGAATGAAATTCAGACTATGTTTATGTATTTATTGGAATAATCTGCTTATTTATGTATAGTATAACAGATTAATTCAATATATTCAATATTTACAGTAACATATGACAAGAAATAGGAAATAGGATATGTTAGGATGAGTATGTAAATTATTAAAGAATAGGATTTTAAAGAAGGGAAGTGTTTAATTATGGAGGTTAGAACTGCGTCATCCCCTAAGGATGTAAAGTATTATACAACGGATAGACTAAGAGAAGAATTCCTAATTCAGAATTTATTTGTACCTGGTGAGGTTAAGACTGTATACAGCCATATTGATCGTATAATTATAGGAGGAGCAGTACCAGTAAGCCCCATTACTTTGACTGCGGGAGATGAAATTCGTGCAGAATATTTCCTGCTAAGAAGAGAAATGGGCATTATTAATATTGGTGGTAAGGGTACCGTAACTGTTGACGGAACCGTTTATGAAATGGAATACAAGGACGGCTTATATATTGGTATGGGATCAAGGAATATAAGCTTTGCTAGTAGTGATGATAAAAATCCTGCACAGTTCTACTTTAACAGTGCTCCGGCTCACAAGACCTATCCTACTGTTCATATTAAACCTGAGAATTGTGTAAGTGTTGAGCTTGGTAGTTTAGAGGAANCTAATCACAGAATTATTACTAAATATATCTTACCTGGCCAAGTGGAAAGCTGCCAACTGGTAATGGGAATGACCAAATTAAAGCCTGGTAGTGTGTGGAATACAATGCCAACTCATACCCATGACCGCCGTATGGAGGTTTATCTATACTTTGAGATGTCAAAGGATGCACTGGTATTCCATTATATGGGGGAACCAACAGAGACTAGACATATAGTCATGAGAGAGAAGGATGTTGTTATATCCCCTAGTTGGTCAATTCATTCCGGGTCAGGAACTTCTGCCTATACATTTATCTGGGGTATGGTTGGTGAGAATCAAGATTTTGATGATATGGACCATGTTGCAATGAAGGATATTAAATAGTGTCCAAATTTATAGGAGGAGGAACTATGAGCAAGGTAATAGATAAGTTTAGCCTTGAGGGTAAGGTTGCATTAATTACAGGGGCTTCTTATGGTATCGGATTTGCAATTGCTGCAGCCTATGCAGAGGCAGGAGCAACAATCTGCTTCAATGATATTAATCAAGAATTAGTTGATAAGGGATTAGAGGCATATAAAGAGCTTGGTATTAAAGCTTGTGGCTATGTATGTGACGTTACTCATGAAGCTGAGGTTAATGAGCTTGTTTCTAAGATTGAAAGGGAAGTAGGAGTTATAGATATTCTTGTTAACAACGCTGGAATTATTAAGAGAATTCCTATGCATGAGATGAGTGCAGATGATTTTAGAAAGGTAATAGATGTTGACCTTAATGCACCGTTCATTGTTGCTAAAGCAGTTATACCTAGCATGATTAAAAAGGGTCATGGAAAGATTATTAACATATGCTCTATGATGAGTGAGCTTGGAAGAGAGACGGTTTCAGCCTATGCAGCTGCAAAGGGTGGCTTAAAGATGTTAACCAAGAATATTGCTTCTGAGTATGGGGAGTATAATATCCAGTGTAATGGTATTGGACCTGGTTATATTGAAACACCACAGACAGCTCCACTTAGGGTTCCTGGCAATCCCTTTAATGAGTTTATTATATCTAAAACACCTGCTGCCAGATGGGGAACTACAGATGATCTTATAGGACCTTCAATATTCTTAGCATCAGATGCTTCTGATTTCGTTAATGGACATATCTTATATGTTGATGGTGGAATTCTAGCCTACATAGGTAAACAACCTAACCAGATTAAGCAGGTAAATTAAAATTAATAGCATATTAATCTAAAAGCCTTCGTATGATGTAAGGAAAGTGTAGTGAGAATATATAAGCTTGCTTAAGATATGTAAGCGGAGCTTAATAATCATGAAGTGATTATCTTCATGATATAAGGAAATGAAATACTTATACATAGGGAGGCATTTATGATTTATAAGATTGATTTTACTTATTCTGATGAAATTACGGTTATTAATAAAAAACAATTTGATGCTCATATAAGACTATATGAAGGATACATTAATAAGTTTAATGAGATAGAAGAAATCTTTGAAGAAGGAGACAGTGAAAGGGACATGGCTAATGCTACCTATAGTAAATTCCGCTGTCTAAAGAAAGGTGCTAATTATTCTATCAATGGAGTTATTCTCCACGAACTGTACTTTCAAAACCTTGGTGGTAGCTTGTCTGAGCCAAGTACTAGAACAGCAGAAATTATAAGTAACTATTATGGATGTGTATCAGACTGGACAGAGGATTTCATAGCAACAGCTAAGGCAAGTAGGGGCTGGGCAGTAATGGCTTTTGAGCAAAGGACAGGAAAACTTATGAATGTAAGTCTTGATTCTCATAGTGATGGTAATATCGCCTATTATGCGCCAATGTTAGTACTTGATGTATACGAGCATGCATATTTTCTTCAATATGGAGATAACAAAAATGAGTATATTAGAAGATTTATGCAGAATATTAACTGGCAAGTAGTGGATGAAAGAATGGAACTATGGTAAAAATCCATTACCTTTTTTCATGTTCCTGTTCACAGTAGATGCATCTATACATTCCATTATCCTTATCTGTTAGATGAAATATATGGGGTATACTTTGTTCGATTGAGGTTATGCATCTAGGATTTTTACATAATAGTACATTTTCAACTGTGTCAGGGAGCTCAAGGTTCTTTTTGACTTTAATAACACCATCTTCGATAATATTAATGGTAATTCTGTGATCTAATACACCAAGAACATCAAGGTTGATGTCACCAAGATTGCCCTCGATTTTAATTATATCCTTCTTACCCATCTTGTTGCTTCTTGCATTTTTAATAATAGCAACACTATTGTCTACATTTTCAAGGTTAAGGTAGGAATAAATCTTCATAGCACCACCAGCTTTAATATGATCGATTACAATTCCTTCTCTAAGTACGCCAATATTTAACATTATTCTAAACCTCCATTATGGCCGCTTTGCGGTATTCAAAAACCTGGAAGAACAAGGAGTTAGCACCTTATAAGTGAATTTATGAACTTCAAACTTACTTTGGGAACATTCGTTGTTCTTCTGTGTGAATTGTCTTTTTAACTCATACTAACTTCAATAGCTTCATTATTAATGCCATTCTTACATATACTCCGTACTGGGCTTGCTTAAAATAAACTGCCCGAGGATCATCATCCACATCGGTAGAAATTTCATTAACTCTAGGCAAGGGATGAAGTACAAGCATGTCCTCCTTTGCCAAGGTCATTTTCCTACTATCAAGAACATAGGTGTCCTTTAAGCGTACATAATCTGCTTCGTTAAAGAAACGTTCCCTCTGTACTCTTGTCATATAAAGAATATCAAGGTATGACATAACTTCTTCCAATCCCCGGACTTCAACATAGGATATCCCCTTAGCATCCAATATTTCTTCTCTTATATAGTCAGGTATTTTAAGTTCCTTCGGGGATATGAGAATGAATTTGATATTACTATATCTTGCAAGAGCGGTAATTAAGGAATGGACTGTACGTCCGAATTTCAAGTCACCACAAAAACCTATGGTAAGCTCTTGTAGTCGACCCTTAAGATGCTTGATGGTTAGAAGGTCGGTAAAGGTTTGAGTGGGATGATTATGACCACCATCTCCAGCATTAATAACTGGAATTGATGAATGATGAGAAGCGACTAGAGGAGCCCCTTCTTTGGGATGACGAATTGCACATATATCTGCATAAGAGGAGATTACTCGAATGGTATCAGCAACACTTTCTCCTTTTGCTGCTGAGCTGGAATCTGCAGATGAAAATCCTAGGATGTTACCTCCTAGATTAAGCATAGCAGCTTCAAAACTTAATCTTGTTCTTGTACTTGGTTCATAAAATAAGCTGGCAAGCTTTTTACCATGACATATTTCTGAATATTTACTTGGATCCTCGATGATTTCCTCTGATAAATCCAGAAGCTCATCTAGTTCTGAAAGTGATAGATCTGTGGGACTTATAATATGCTTCATATTGATCTCCATTCTTCTAATGCTTGTGTATTAAGGTGTAAGGACAATATTTATTACATACATGTACCATATTCTTAGAAAGATGATAATATAGTTTTCATAAAAATTCAATTATAAAATGTGAATATAGTTATTATATTTGGTAATTATATTAATAAGGAGCTAGAAAAACAAGTTTCTTGCATCCAAGTATTGTAAAAANGAAAGAATTTGCTAATTTGTATCAGATAACTAACGGTAATATATGTAATAAACTAAATACATGAAAAATAATATATAATAATCAGATTATATATTGACAATGTGAGAATAATAGTTTATTATATAGTTACAAACAAAAGTTAAAGAAATCGAAAGAGGTGAGTCCCTTGAAAAAGTAAGGATTTATCCCAAAAAGATTTTCGAATTACAAATATTTGATATGAGTAATAGGAACTGTTAGAGCTATCAACCTGTTACTTAGAAGAAAGGAAGGTAAGGATAACAAATTATATAGTTATTAGTATCTTTAACAGAATTATTTAAGAAAGGAAGGTATAGACCGCCAGCAACATGACGATTTACCTCAAACTATAAGGGAAAGGAAGGTATAGACCGCCAGTAACTTAAATCACTAACTTAAAGGAATAAAATAGTAGTAGATATAATTTATATGGTTTTGTCTACACATATTAATGATTATAAAAAGTAATAAAGAAAGTGGCAATAAAAAACAAGGTGATAAGGATATCCAAATCACTTGCCATAGATAGAAGAGAGTATCTAGTAGGATTTTAGATACTCTCTTTTGATATATATATATATGTACACTTTTCTTATAAATGTGGTATAATAGTAAGATACAATTTAGGAAAGGTGTGCGAATATGATACAGATTTCACGTACAGGAATTCGAAACTTAGCTTCTAATGATACAGTTTATGCCAGAGGACTACAATACTACAAGGATAATCGTATTGTTAGTGCTACTTATTCTAATGCTGCTAAGCAATATCGGATGACTGTTAAAGGGAATTATAATTATTCTGTCACCGTGGATGAATTGGATGACTCTTCTTTTGATTACAATTGTAATTGTCCCTCCCGTTTAAAGGATCAGGGCGCATGCAAGCATGTAGTAGCTTGTCTGTTATTCATTTTAAAATATCAGGAGAAAACTCTGATGTCAGAGTCAAAGAGTCCAGGGGAGAGAAAGGTTATCAATGTGATTGACTATTTTCTATCTCAAGAAGATGCTTCAATGATAGGAGAAACCTTTTCCCTAGATATATATATTAATATACCTACTATCTTTAAGAATGACAGTGGAAGAGCATTTCTTTCTCTAAGAGGTGGGAATAATCGTAAATACAAAATTCAAACTATAAGAAAATTCTTATCTAATATTTATAACAAGGAGAACTTTGTTATTGGAAAAGAATTTAAATACATCCACGGAGAAAGCTCTTTTGATAAAACATCTCAGGCTGTTTTGGATTATCTACTTGGCCTTTATGAGATACAGGAAATAATTGATAGTACCCATTTTTCTAAGATGTTCTCTAAATCGGAAGTAACTATAACAAAAAACATGTTAATTAAGCTTCTTGATATAATTGGTGAGAGCACATTTACATTGGCCTTATATGGCAAAGTATATGAGAATGTCCGTTTTCTAAGGGAGAACCCTAAGGTTGCCTATAAGTTAACCTTGGATGAGGAGACGGTGTTAATAGATTATAATAGCCCAGATGTTGTGATTCCAATCTCTGAAAGCGGGGAACTATTCTTTTTTGAAGGAGATATATATCTTCCAAATGAGAAGTTTATACGTAACTTTAAGCCCTTTTATAATAGCTTAGGGAAGAATAAAGCACCACTCACCTTTAATGGTGATAATAGGAATAAGTTTTTAGAACATGTACTTCCTAGAATTAGTGAAACCATGGATCTAGAGGTTCCTGAAGAATTAAAAAGCCGTTATATTCATTGCGATATGGAATCTAAGATTTATATGGATAAATATAAGAATGGTATTAAGGCTGAACTAAGATTCAAATACGGAGAGTATGAGTTTAATTCCTTTGAAAATGCTTCAGCTGGTTCATATATTGTGGTTAGACAAAGAGAGAAAGAGGACGAGATTGTTTCAAGGCTTTTGTCTATGGGCTTTGTTCCTTTTAAAAACTTCTTCCTCTTAAAGGATGAGAATAAGATTTTTGAATTTCTCTCTGAGAGAGTTGGTGAATTAGGGGAAGATACTCACCTATTTTATTCAGAGGATTTTAGAAAGCTTGGGGTACAGTCCCCAGGGAATTTTTCGGCAGGTGTCCGTCTTAATGCAGGCCTTAATATGCTTGAATTAGATATCACTTTTGATGAAGTTCCCAAGGATGAACTAAGGGATCTCTTTCATTCCTTCCGTATAAAAAAGAAGTATTATCGTCTAAAGGATGGAAGCTTCATAATGCTTAATGATGAAAAGCTAGATGAAGTTTCTAGAATTATTGAGTCACTTAATGTAGAAAAGGAAAGTAATGAAGATTATGGATTTCTAGTTAAAAAACAGCATGCAGTGTATTTGGAAAAAGCTTTTTCAGATAAGGATTTTGAGTTTTATTATGACAAGGATTTTAAGGCATTAACTGATAAAATCCTTAATCCATCTACTACGGATTTTCCTTTACCTAAAGGAATATTAGCAGAGCTTAGACCTTACCAGGTTACAGGCTATAAGTGGCTTAAAACCTTGGCTGAGAATGGCCTTGGTGGTATATTAGCAGATGATATGGGACTTGGAAAGACTATTCAGTCAATAGTATATATTGCTTCTGGTCTTGAGGATACCACATGTAATGATGATAGACTTATAAAGGATCATTATCTGGTGGTCTGTCCTACCTCCTTAATCTATAATTGGCTTGATGAAATAGAGAGCTTTGCTCCATTTCTTAAAGCAGCTGTTGTCAGCGGTCCTCCAGCCGAAAGGCAGGAAGTTATTGAAGATTATAAGAAATATGATATTTTAATTACCTCATATCCTTTGATTAGAAGAGATATTGCTATTTATGAAGAGATTAACTTTCATACAGTGTTTATAGATGAAGCTCAATTTATTAAGAATAATGCTTCATTAAATTCTAAATCTGTCAAACGTATAAAATCTAATAATAGATTCGCTCTTACCGGTACACCTATTGAGAATAGCTTATCTGAGCTTTGGTCAATATTTGATTTTATTATGCCAGGATACCTTCATAGTCATAGCAAGTTTGTAGAGATATATGAAAAACCAATTCTAAGGGAAGATACCAATGCCTTAGAGGAACTTCATATGCACATTGAACCATTTATTCTTAGAAGGATGAAGAAGGATGTTCTTACTGAGCTACCTGACAAATATGAGACCAAGATGTTAACTGAGCTAAGCGAAGGTCAGAAGAAGGTATATCTTGCATATCTTGAGAGCATACGTAGTGAGATTAATACTGAGATTAATGAAAATGGGGTAGAAAAAAGTAAAATGAAGGTTCTGGCAGCCCTAACGAGACTTCGTCAAATTTGTTGCCATCCTTCAACCTTTATTGATAATTACCAGGGAGGTAGTGGCAAATTAGACCTTCTAATGGAAGTGCTAACGGATGCTATTGCCAATGAGCACCGAATACTTGTATTTTCTCAGTTTACTTCAATGCTTAAGATTATTGAGGAGGAATTGAAGGACTTGGATATAGAGTATTTCTATATTGAAGGAAACACCCACACTTCAGATAGAAATGATTACGTGAAAAGGTTTAATAATGGAGAAGGAAAGGTGTTCTTGATTTCCTTAAAGGCAGGAGGCACCGGTCTTAACCTCACAGGTGCTGATACTGTAATCCACTATGATCCATGGTGGAACCCAGCTGTTGAAGATCAAGCAACAGACCGTGCTTACCGTATTGGCCAGCAAAACAAAGTTCATGTTATGAAGCTAATAACTAAGGGAACTATTGAGGAGAAGATTTATAAGCTCCAGAGGAAGAAAAAAGAACTATCAGACACGATTATTAGCTCTAAGCAGGTGTTTATTAATACATTGACAAGGGAAGAATTGGATGAATTGTTTACGCCCATAGTGTAGGCTTTGGGTGTTTATCCCATTTAAGGCTTCTAAAACAGGGTGTTATTATGATCCAACAGAGACACGCTCTCGCTCGGTTGTCGCTCATAGCGGTACTTAGGTTGTGACAGATAGTACACTGCCACAACCTAAGTACCGATGGCGACAAACGGTCTCTTTATGGATTCATAATAACACCCTATTTGTATAATTTTATTGAGGCGATAAACATTCAAGTTCTTTGAGGGAGTAATGATTCAAGTTCTCTGGGAGTAGTGATTAAAGTTTTCTTAAGGAGAAGTGTTTCAAGTACTCTATGGAAGCAGTGTTTCTTGTTTTCTGAGTGAACAGTGCAATATGGTACGTAGCCATGGATTAGCTAATCTTTCTTTGCTATTGTATGGGTCTGATGCTCACTTCACCAGATGTCAAGGCTTCACGAGTTTTATCGTTATATTCTACAACAAGTCTTGCTTTGTCATCGATATCAAGGGCTTTGGCTGGAATTGCTTTTTTGTTTCTTAGGACGAGAATTTCTTTACCTATCAGGAATGAACGACTTTTATATTCCTCAAGATATTTATTATCAGCAAGTGAGGCCATCATTTCACCAATGTTATTAAGAATTTCGGCCAGTAGGATAGATGTAACAGGTATATCCTCTGGCTTTTCTTTATATATGGAGCCCGCAACATTCTTTATGTCCTCTGGGAAGGCTTCTGTTGTAACATTAAGACCAATACCAACTACAGCATATTCTAATCCCCCACTTTCAAAATTTAGTGAGGCTTCAGTTAATATACCACATACTTTTTTATTATTGACAAATATATCGTTGACCCATTTGATCTGAGCGGGAACCTCTGCAATGGTTTCTATGGCTTTGGCAATGGCAACAGCGGTAGCGGTTGTAATCTTAAGGGAGTCCTCCATACTTAAACTTGGCCTAAGAATTATTGAGAAATATATACCGGTTGAATTAGGAGAGTAGAAGGTTCGTCCCATTCGTCCTCGACCACTGGTCTGTTCTCTTGCTATAATAACTGTTCCTTCCTTGGCCCCATCAGCTGCCATTTCTTTGGCTAATGTATTGGTTGAGCCAACACTTTGATGTACCTCAATATCAAATGAAGCTGACTTACCTCTTAAATACGGAGAGAGGCTTTCAACAGATACAATATCATTATCAAGAGCAAGGCAATAGCCCTTATTAGTTACGGCTTCAATATTGTAGCCCTCTTGCTGAAGAGCTTTTATTCCCTTCCAGATGGCACTTCTAGTAACAGATAGCTCCTCGGCTAGCTTGGTTCCGCTTATACTGGTACCTCTATTAGCTTCTAGGTATTTTAATATTTGCATTTTAAGTTCCATTGATAACCTCTTTTCCCAATTTGTACCATGTACAAATTTAGTATCATATATAAATATGGTTTAGATACTAAAAGCTCCCTTTCAGTATCTAAACCAATAATCTTAAAAGTGATATTTGAGTTTTGTTTATTCTGTCATAAATCTGTGGTAGGATTTCTTACCCTTACGAACTAGGAGAGCACCATCAGCATCCAGGTCATTCTTTGTAAATACCCTATCAAATTCTGTTACTTTCACTTCATTAACTGTAACTCCACCTTGCACAATAGTACGTCTAGCATCGGAACGGGATGTTGCTAATTTAGCATCTACCATCAATGTGATTAAATCTATTCCTTCTTCAAATCTGTCTGCAGAATAGGTTGTAGTAGGAATATCTTCAGATTTTGCTCCACCTTCGAATAATGCCTTGGCTGCATCTCTAGCCTTGATAGCTTCCTCTTCACCGTGAACTATCTTTGTTATTTCATAAGCGAGAATTTCCTTAGCTTGGTTAATTTCAGCACCTTCTAAAGCTCCAAGCCTTCTTACTTCATCCATAGGAAGGAATGTAAGTAGACCAAGACATTCTTCAACCTTAACATCCTCGATGTTTCTCCAGTATTGGAAGAACTCATAAGGAGATGTCTTTTCAGGATCTAGCCACACAGCACCCTTCATGGTTTTACCCATCTTAATTCCTTCGCTAGTTGTAAGAAGCTTAAAGGTAAGACCGAAGGCAGGCTTCTGCTCCTTACGACGGATAAGATCAACTCCAGCAATAATATTGGACCATTGATCATTACCACCTAATTGAAGCTTACAATCATATAATTTATTTAATTTCCAAAAGTCATAAGCTTGCATAATCATATAGTTGAATTCAAAGAAAGTAAGACCTTTCTCCATTCTCTGCTTATAGGATTCTGCTGCAAGCATCTTATTAACGGAGAAATGAACACCAACTTCTCTTAAAAATTCAACATAATTAAGATCTAATAGCCAGTCAGCATTATTAGCGACTATGGCCTTATCATTGTCAAAGCTAATATACCTAGATAACTGTTCGTGGAAACGATTAGCATTATAATCTATGGTTTCTCGAGTCATCATTGAACGCATATCAGACTTTCCAGAAGGATCTCCAATCATTGTTGTTCCGCCACCGAGTAGAGCAATTGGTCTGTGACCAGCTTTTTGCATATGCATCATAGCCATTACTGTTAGAAAATGGCCAGCTGTAAGACTGTCTGCTGTTGCATCAAAACCTATATAAAATGTAACTGATTCCTTCCCTAATAATTCTCTTACTTCATCTTCGTGGGTACATTGTTCGATAAATCCACGTTCTTCTAAAATGTCGTAAACATTTCTTGACATTAGTCTGCCTCCTTAAATTACCATATGGTTTGTTCTCAATAAGCCAATTATATATGAAGTATTGGTATTTTTCAATAATTAAAGTCTATGAGCTGAATTTATGAATTTACGTTACTATTCAGCCATGAAGCTTATGATTAGACCAGGGGAAAAGTGTTCCATGCGAATGTAATTCGCATTGGGTGGTGACGCTCTCGCTTTGTTGCATTACGTAGCGGACACATAAGGTTCTAAAGAACAGAACCTAAGTGCCGACGATTGCAAAAACTCACCATGGGAATCACTTTTTACCCTAGC
>JGI24709J26583_10000454_pt1 | contig 34674 bp, 29 predicted proteins | sample BioPla2DNA1_FD_26583 | JGI IMG/M metagenome (IMG submission 26583) | reverse complement strand
CCTCCGATGTTTTTAGTTTCGTCACTTAAAACATTATCAGAGGTTCTGACGTGAGTCACTCTATTTTGTTATCCTGCGGCAATTAATTTTACAACTTACCGTTCTGTTTTATTTGAGCATATTTTAACTGCTATTAGCGATTCATCTCATATACTTAAATGTAAACCCGTCTTAACTGTTTAAGACGGGTTTACTTGTTAGCTCTCTATTCCTTATTTTCAATTTCCACTTTTAGTGCCTTTTTAAACTCCGTAAAATCTACCGTCCCTTTATCCCCTTCTTTTCTTGCTCGAAGAGATACAATACCATTTTCCATCTCTTTATCACCAACCACCAGCATATAAGGAATCTTTTCTAACTGTGCTTCTCTGATTTTATAACCAATCTTTTCACTCCGTTTATCTACCTCTACCCTAATTCCTTCTTTAAACAACTCATCTGCTAACTTTTGTGCATAAACAAGTTGTCTTTCCGTTATCGGAAGAACTTTAACCTGTACAGGTGCCAACCAAGTAGGAAAAGCTCCGGCATAATGTTCAGTCAAAATCGCAATAAAACGCTCAATACTACCGAAAACTACTCTATGAATCATAACTGGGCGATGCTTTTGCCCATCCTCCCCTACATAAGTAAGATTAAATTTCTCCGGCATCTGAAAATCTAACTGAATCGTACCACACTGCCAAGTACGACCAAGAGAATCCCGTAAATGAAAATCTATTTTTGGTCCATAAAAAGCTCCATCACCGGGATTTATTTTGTATTCCATCCCCTTCTCCTGAAGTGCTTTTTCCAAAGCATTAATAGCCTTTTCCCACTCTTCATCAGAACCCATCGCCTTTTCCGGCTTTGTAGATAATTCTACATAATAGTCAAAGCCAAATAAGCTATAAACAGAATCAACTAAATCAATTACCCCTTTAATTTCTTGGGTAATCTGTTCTGGTAGCATATAAATATGTGCATCATCTTGAGTAAAACTACGCACCCGCATCAAGCCATGAAGGGTACCTGATAATTCATGTCTGTGTACTAAACCTAATTCTGCCATACGAATAGGCAAATCCCGATAACTGTGCATTTCAGAATTATAAACCAGCATCGAGCCGGGACAGTTCATCGGTTTAATAGCAAAATCCTCTTCATCAATTACTGTAGTATACATGTTATCCCGATAATGATACCAATGACCCGAACGTTCCCATAGTTGACGGTTTAAAATTATCGGGCTTTTGATTTCTTGATAACCCCACTCCCTATGAATTTGATGCCAATAGTTTTCTAGTTCATTTCGCAGCACCATCCCTTTAGGAAAGAAAAAGGGAAAGCCAGGTCCTTCATCCATCACGGTAAAAAGCTTCAACTCTTGCCCTAATTTGCGATGATCTCTCTTCTTAGCCTCTTCTAAACGGTTTAAATACTCATCTAAAGCAGCTTTTTTAGGAAAGGATGTACCATAAATACGTTGTAACATCTTGTTTTTCTCACTGCCACGCCAATAAGCCCCGGCCAAACTCATCAGCTTAACTGCCTTAACTTTACCGGTACTGAGCAAATGAGGTCCTGCACATAAATCAACAAACTCTCCCTGCTGATAAAGGGAGATTTGAGCATCAGCAGGCAAATCCTCGATTAGTTCCACCTTGTATTTCTCGTTCTTTTCCTTAAACAGTTGCAAGGCCTCTTCACGGCTTACTTCCTTCCTCTCCAAGGGTAGGTCTTCTTTAATAATTTTTACCATTTCCGCTTCAATCTTCTCTAAATCATCCGGAGTAAAAGTATGTTCTGTGTCAAAATCATAATAAAAACCATCAGCAATTGCAGGACCAATTGCTAATTTTGTTCCGGGAAACAGTCTTAAAACCGCCTGAGCTAAAATATGAGAAGAGGTATGTCGATAAGCATGTTGTCCTTCTAATGAATCAAAGGTTAATATCTCCAAATCTGCATCTGTGTTTATCGGAGTAGTCAAGTCAACAACTTGATTGTTGAGCTTAGCAACGAGAGCATTTCTCGCTAACCCTTTACTAATTTCTTCGGCAATCTGTAGAACTGTCGTTCCCTCTTCGCACTGTATTATCGAACCATCCTTTAAGGTAATATTCACCATGTTTGTCCACCCCTTCATTTTTCTGATTTAATACTTAATATTTAATAGTAGTTTATTAAAACAAAACTCGTCCCTTATAAGGGACGAGTATACTAACCCGCGTTTCCACCCCAGTTGGAAGTAGTAATTTTACTTCCCACTCAGTTCCTCGTTAACGCCGAGATACGTCTTTTCTTACTCAACATACCTTACCGTTTTCAGAAAAGAAGCTCCTAGGGGGTCTTCTTATTGACCTCTCCTAATGATACTCTCAGCCTTGGTATCATCTCTCTTTAGGTGGTCTTAATAAAAAGTTGTCCTACTCTGCTTTTATTATTTATCTGTCTTCAAAATTATATGCTATCCTAAATTTAATGTCAATCATAAGGTTAATCCTTCGTCACTTTTTTGCCTAGACTCCCTAGACTTTGCAGTATCATCACCTAATCCTTGTGTAGAAATTTCATTCCCTTTTTGCTCTTGTTCACTCTGTTCCGGTCTTTCTGCTAACGCTTTCTCTGTGATAACTTGAAGTGAATCTTTGTCAAGATCATCCTTTATTATCCCCGCTTTTTCATTCTCCGCTTTTTCTTCGTAATATTTAACCGCTACTTCATAAGATAAATTACGCAAACCGGCATAGGATGTTTTTTTAACAAGTTCATTATATCTTTTCATTTCCTCCGGTGTTTTAAATTGCTTATGCTTTAGATCAACCATTTCAGCATATAAATCTAAATATTCTTTTCCTATTCGTTCATTAATTTCATCATAACCTTTTTGGGTTTAATTATATAAAAAATTTGCATTTATTACATATTATCACACTTTTTATAATTAATTAATATTATTATTATAATTTTTAATTTTTTGTTTCTTCCATTTGCAATACAAAATAAAAGTCATTCAGTATTGAAATTTTTTTCCGCTTTGTAATATTTCGTTATTACTATATAATCTAGAGTGATAATAACTGCAAAGGAGACATAACATGTATTTTAATCTAGATTGTATCCCCTGTTTAACCAGACAAGCCATTTCAACACTTAGAATGCTAAACACAGAAGAAGCCTTACAAGAAAAAACCATGCGTCTTATTCTGCAGGAAATGCAACAGCTTGATTTTACAAACAACCCTCCCTATATGAGCTGTCTTGTCCATAGGATTATTAAACAACAAACGGGAAATACCGATCCTTATAAAGAGATCAAAAAAGAGTTTAACAAAGCAGCACTAAATCTCTATGATTACCTAGAAAAAACTGTTCAAGACAGTCCTTACCCATTTGAACAAGCTATCCGTCTTGCTGCGTCAGCAAATATTATAGATTTTGGCGTTTTATCTGAGATCACTATTAAACAAGTGAAAAAAGCTTTACAGGATTCTCTCAATAGTCCTATCAAAGGTAATACTGCCTATGAATTAGAAGAAGCAATAACCAAAGCCCGAAAAATACTTTTTCTGGCTGATAACACCGGAGAAATCGTCATGGATAAACTCCTTTTAACAAGAATGCCTAGGGAAAAAGTTACCTATGTGGTTAAAGGCAAACCTATTATCAATGACGCCACCATGGAAGATGCGGAAGCAGTCGGAATTACAAATTTAGTTAGAGTTATCGATAATGGAGCTGATGTCCCAGGTACTATAATAGAGTTNTGTTCCGATAAATTTAAACAAGAGTTCGCCGACGCTGATTTAATTATTGCTAAAGGACAAGGAAACTATGAATGCCTAAATGATTATAAAGGCAAGAAAAAATTTTTTATCTTTAGAGTAAAATGTACTACTGTTGCCAAATCAACCAACTGTTCCATTGACGACATCGTCTTAAAAATGCACGAATAATATACTTTACAATCCTCGTTTAATACGAGGATTGTTTTTTAAGCTTTTCAACCTTTCTACAACCTCATAAGTATTATTTTTTATCGCCCCCATTTTTACCTTTGGTTTAAACCTTCCATGAAAGTCACTCCCACATGTATAAACAATCTTATTCCTCCGGCAATAATCAAGATAATATTGCTCCTGTTCCTCGTTATGATGTGAGGTATACACTTCTAAACCTAAAAGACCATAATTAAGTAAATCATCTATCACTTCTGTTTCCTCAATAGTCAGATTTGAACCTGGATGGGCAAGAATTGGAATCCCACCACTCCCATAAATAACACTGATCGCCTCTACTGCATCAGGAACATATTGAGACACATAAAAAGGTTTTCCTACATTTAGATAATCAAAGGCAAAACGTACTACATAATTATCTTTCTGTTTATACTCTTTAATTAAAGGATTATCCTGATTACGAGGATCAGCAAAAATAACATTAACAAAAGAACCGTTTACCGGAACGGTATAATTACATTCCTTCATTACATCTTCTTTTTCTAAATAAAAACCTGCCTCTCTTAGCTTCGCAATCTGGAGATCAATAATCTGTCTTCGTGTTTCTTCCACTTTAGTAAAAAGCTGATGCAAACCATGATCTTCGATCTCAATAAAATACCCTAGAATGTGTATGGTTTTACCCTGATGTTTCCCTTCAATTTCACAGGCGGGGATTACTTCTACACCATACTTCTTCCCCCAAAAAATGCCCTCTTCCACAGACTTTATCGAATCATGGTCTGCAATTGCTATCGCTTCAAGATTCAAGTTTAACGCCATTTCTAATATTTGTTTTGCAGATAATTCTCCATCACTACTAGCAATACTATGAATATGCAAATCTACTGCCATTATTATTACCCCCATCGTTACTTAAACATTACAAGCCATATAATAACATTAAATCAAAATAAATAAAATATGAGCAAGTTGTAAAAAAATGCATAAACTGCCTTTTTGCAATAGATTGTCGAAATCAATTAAATTTGGGTTTTATAAGGCAGGTATTTTTAAAAAATGAGAGAATATATAAAATTAATAGCTCTATTTATAATATTCCTAGGAACTATAGATAAATACAAAAAAGAAAGGAGTACGCTAATGAGTTCTGATCAATTTAAAGTTTTACTGTGTGATGATTCAATGTTAGTAAGAAAGCAATTAAGAGAAATTATTACTGATGCAGGCGTTAAGACAGTTTTCGAAGCATCCAACGGCCAAGAAGCGTTGCTCATAATTAAAGAGCACAAACCAGATGTTATGTTTTTGGATATTATTATGCCCGTTATGAATGGAATTGAAACTCTCAAAGAAATTAGAAAAAACAATTTAAAAATAACTGTAATTATGATAAGCTCCTCAGGGACACAAACACATTTAAAGACTGCTTTGGAAGAAGGGGCTTATGATTTTATCCAAAAACCCTGGAAAGAAACACAAATCACTACTATACTCGATAGAATAAGACATGAAGGAGGGTTTTAATTAATGTTTAGTCAGTATTTTGGTAATTATCTTCTAAATAAAAACATAGTTACAACTGAACAACTTAAAGACGTCTTAAATCTACAAAAATCCGTTCACGTTAAACTTGGCGTTTTAGCACTAAATTTTGGTTATATGAACAGTGAACAAGTACAGGAAGTTCATCAACAACAAAAGAAACAAGATAAGAGATTTGGAGAAATTGCCGTAGAATTAGGCTATCTTAATGAACAACAGTTACTAACTCTTTTATCATCACAAAAACAAGGGCATCTCCAAATAAGTCAGGCTTTAATTGATAAAAAATATCTTACCCTTAGTGAACTTGAAAATGCTTTAGAAAGCTATAAAGAAGATTGTCAATTAACTAATGAGCAGTTAGAACTTCTTAAACAAGGGAACATTGATGAAATAGTACCTGCTTTTCTCAATTTCGATGATCCAACCCGTATTAATATTTATAATGATTATACAGCCTTACTGCTAAAAAATATTGTTCGCTTGCTTGATGAAAGTCCTTTTCTAAAAAAAGAAACATTACCGAATAAATATTCGGCAGAATTTCTTGTCTGTCAGGAAGTTCAAGGAAAATATAATCTATTTACGAGTATTGCTGCTGATCAAAAAACCATTATTAAATTAGCCTCAAAATTTGCTAACGAACAATTCACAGAATTAGATGAAATGACCAAAGCGTCTATTTCTGAATTTCTTAATGTTCATAACGGAATTTTCCTTGTTAATATGTCTAACCAAAATATAGAACTACAAATGCAACCTCAGGAAATCTATCAAAATATAAACATAGAAAAAAGTAACGGAACTTATATTATTCCCATTTACTTAACCGAAGGTAAAGTGTACTTAATTATTTCAGATAAGAAGCCTTTTTAAAAAACAAAATTAAAAACCTAAAGGTAAAAAGCACCACTTAAAAAGTTGGTGCTTTTTACAATCAAAAAAACAGATTCCAATATATTGAGATTATCCCTTGCATAATTCCGATCAGAAAACCCAAAACCCCTCCTATTATTTCTATGTGTTTTAACTCTCTATCAGCTACCGCATAAACTATATTTTCTAAACCGGCCACGTTTAAAGAGTTTACTTTTTCCACTACTATTCTATTGATTTCAGCTTTGATTTCATTAGTTTCTTCTTCTTGAAAAAATTTACGGGGATTATCAAGAAATTTATTTAACTCTTGGCCTAAAATTTTAGCTACAAAATCAGCTACAGAGGCTTGTATTCCTTCTGGGATCAAAAAAGGCAAGCGCAAGGAAACTTGTTCACGCACATATTGCTCTGTCTTTTCTCTAAGACGAGCCTTAATATCCTTGCGGCTTATACTCTCTATCACATCATTTCCGGTAATTAATTCTTTACTAATAATCTTCCCTAAGGCAACGGCAATATCTGCTTGTCTTTTCGGAATCAAACCTTGTATTCTCCAACCCAATAACGGTATTTTATACATTTTATATGGTCTGAAAAGAAGTCTAATCGCCACCATATTAGTAACCCAACCAATTAAAGCACCTATCAGTCCCATTAAAATCAGAAGTAAAAAAATATTCATGTCTTCTCACACCTATTTTTTAACCTATTTTTTTATTCTTAATCAAAATATCAGAGATAAGAAAAAGGAGCAAGCAATTTTTTACTTGCTCCTACTTATTATGTTCACATTTGGAACAGCCTGAACAAATAATTACCCTATTCCCAAAAACTTTTTCAATCGTTTTGATCGTTTCATTACTTTCTACCTCGGATTCCTTATGCAAGATCAACCCTTGTGGTGCCAAAGTAATCAAAGCACTAATTAATAAATCTTCATAATTTATCTCATTTTCAATCAGATCAATCATCAGACCGTCGAGACATTCATGTTTTATTGGTTTATCCTTTTCGTCTAATAAAGAAAACTTACCGTTATTTTTAAAAACTATTTGTACCTTTTCAATACGTGGTTCCTGTATCTCCACAAAATATTTTAAAAGCCTGATGAACTCCTGATATTCTTTTTCCATCAACAATTCATCAACTGCTGTATTTACAATTAACTCTAATTCCTCTTGATAATCTTTTAATCTAAAACTAATAAAACCTTCCACAATTAAATTTTTAGATAATTCTAGGTATTCCAGGATTCTCTGCATTACTTTTTCTTTGCGCTGATGTTGATGATATGAATTTAATCCAGCCGGATTCAACATCTTTTTTGTTTTATTTAGGATCGCTTCTTTCTCTTCTTCATTATAGTAATAAAATTTTTCCCGGATTATTTTTCCAATTAATAGAGTTTCCCATTCTTCTATGATAATTTCGGCTAAACAATTAGCAATAGAGGTTTTGGGGAAAAAACAGTCCATAAAGGTGTATTTCCCTACTTTATCTATATCAATATTCAACGAATAACCCTGACTTTGTAGAACTTTTAATTCATCATTTAAACGATTAAATAGCAAAGTCGGATTAGTATACGTACCTATAGAAATTGGTTCAAGCATCGCCTCACTCCTTTCTTTCTTTAAAAACATCATGGGGCTCGCTTATCATGGTAAAATTATTATATGAGGCTTTAACTTTAATATACAAGATGATTGCTACCAATAAAAACAGAAAAAGGAACCTATATAAAGCTCCTTTTCGAAATCTTATCAGCCATATTCATTTAATATATTTATGGTGGGCGGTACTGGAATTGAACCAGTGACCTCTGCGATGTCAACGCAGCACTCTAACCATCTGAGCTAACCGCCCTCTTACCAGATAACTCAATGCTTTTATTATAAAATGGTCTTAAACAATTGTCAAATTAAATGTCAAAAAAAGAATTAAATGTTCAGACCAAAAAGAACCATTTGCAAACATTGTCAAGCCTTGTTATAATAGTGACAAGTTCGCGATGAGAGATTGTGGTGTAGAGGTTACACTCAGGTACGTGGCACCTGATTTACGTGGGTTCGAATCCCACCTTTCTCTCTGGGAACTGGTAGTTTTATTTAACCCTTAATATAAAGGGTTATTTTTTTTATAAAAAACTATCTCCTAAAATATTTATTACAANTATTTAATTATAAAAGAAGGATTTTCCTAATAAATGTAAAATATTTCCATATTGATTAACTCAACTTTTCTGGGGGATAGTAATATGAGCAACTATAAAATCAAAACAATTTTCACTTTTACCGTTACTTTACTTTTAATGTTTTTATTTCTACCTGCCCATAGTTTGGCTACTACTCAAGGACCATGGGAAGTTAAGAAAAACGAGATTTTTCTTCAAGGTGTTTATCTGGGTACTATAGATAAACTAATCCAAATAAAAATTGAGGACAAGGTTTTCCGGTATTCCTATTCATCACAAGCAATTTTCGCTCTAATGGGACTTCATTCCGGTAAACTCGTTTCTTTATCTCAGTTTCCTAGCAATATAACCGTACAAGTAATCCTTGACGAAAACGGTTCAATTCGGGCGATGAGAAACAAAATAGAACATCACCAAAATGTACCGGGTAAAGCACTGGAAACCTGGGGGCATTTAGCCACCTTAAGTCCTAAGGAAAAGCACTACACTCTTTATCATTTTTGGCAAGGCCTTTACCTGCATAGTTTTAAGAATAATGATCAGCCCGTTTATCTTTCTACACAACCTCTTTGTGCTTGGAGCAACAAGGGAACAAAACTTGCCTATGCTGATCATCAACATCTAGGTATTTATAATACTGAAACTAACACCAATAAGATATTTCCTTTCCCTCATAATAACTTGGGTACTGTAAGAGTAGTAACATCTCTTGATTGGAATTCTCAAGATGATAAAATACTCTACACATACTTAGAAGATTTCCCACAACAGGGTAGTGACTTTATGCAAATAACCGTCTTAGATCAAAACGGCAAAGAGTTAGCAACTAAAACTGTAGAAAATCTCGGTCCAGTTTGCTGGCTTACCAAGGAAATCATCGCTATCGTGATAAATCCACCTTTCCTGTTTGATTCTTCAGAAGAGGAAACAGGAAAAATTATCCTTTGGGATTATCAAAATGACAAAACTACACATCTTGTTCAAGAACTAAAAGGTTATTGTTATAATTTATGTTTAAATCAACAAGCTACTTTACTTTATTATACTCTTACTAATAAGGAAAATTGGCAGGAAGAATTATATTTACATAACTTAGAGACAAAAAAAACAACCAAGATAAATACATTCAACTTTCCAGTATATAACCTACAATGTAGTAAAGATAATATCTTTATCTTCTGGGACAGAATCAATAATGCGATTAATCTAATGGATGAAAACGGGGAGATTCTAAATAAATATGCCGGTTTTTTGCCCGAAAAAAGCGTGGCGCAAAATTTTTTATTTTTCCCGGAGGAACCTCTGGACGAACCACTCCCTGTCTGGTTTAGCACAATACAAGCTGGCAACTAAAGTTAACTAACGACTCCCATTAAAGCCTCGCTAACTTTCAGTAACAGTTGCCAGCTTGTAATTAGTTTACCCCGGGCTATATTTTGTATGTTATTTTGAAAAGTGTATATATTACCAGTAATCCCAACTATTATCCAAAGCGTTATTGTCTAGAACTTAATACTATACTATCTCCTCTACAATATATGCCACTAGTATCGAGGGAGTTAATAAAATAAAAATAATTTATCCTGTTACATTTCCTCTTTTTTATGTATAATTAAAAGAGATTTTGTATGTTTTTTCATTTTTTATAATGTGACAGGAGTGAACAAAATGTTAGGTCCATCAGAAAAAGCCGCTATCTTAGTAGAAGCGCTCCCTTATATTCAAAAGTTTTTTGGTAAAACAGTACTAATTAAACTCGGCGGACATGCCATGAATGATTCCGACTTAGAAAAACTAGTCTTGCAAGATATCGTTTTAATGAAGCTAGTCGGCATGAATCCGGTTCTCGTTCATGGTGGCGGTCCCGGGATCAATAAATGGCTCAACAAATTAGGCTACCAATCCAATTTTATACAGGGAATGCGAGTTACTGATGACGAAACAATCGAAATAGTGGAAATGGTACTAAGTGGTAATATCAATAAAGAAATAGTAGGAAGAATTAATGAATTAGGCGGAAACGCTGTAGGCATTTCCGGAAAAGACGGTAATCTAATTCAAGTTAAAAGAAAAAAAATATTATCCCAGGATCAGTCAGGAAAAGAAACTTGGCTCGATCTTGGATTAGTCGGTGAAATAGAAAAAATAAATCCGGAAATCATCCATGAGCTCACTGGTAAAGGCTACATCCCGGTTATTTCTCCTTTAGGAATCGGACCGGAGGGGAAAAGCTACAATATTAATGCCGACCATGCTGCCGGAGCTCTCGGCGGAGCCCTCCATGCCCATAAACTAGTAATGTTAACAGATGTAGAGGGTATTTATCTAGGTGATGGTCCGGAAACTTTAGTTTCAAAATTAACCATTAAGGAAGTTAATAATTACTTGCAAAACGGAGTAATCAAAGAAGGAATGATCCCTAAAGTGGAAAGCTGTCTTTTGGCACTGGAATGTGGTGTAACTAACGTTCATATTATTGACGGTCGCAAGCCTCATGCTCTACTCTTAGAAATATTCACCCACAAAGGCATTGGTACCATGATTGTCAAAGAATAAATTGTTCTTATTCAAATTTTCTCTTAAAAAAATTGGATTTTTTACCTTCCAAAAGCTGATCTATTTCATGAAAACCTAATGTTTTAAGCAGCTCCAGTACATGTAAATTATCTGCCGGGGTTAAACTGGGAGCCTCATTAGCATAACTATTTACGATTTCTCTCGCCTTTTCCCGATCCAGATTACTCTTAGGCCCACCCACACAACCTCCTATACATCCCATTCCTTCATAAAAATTAGCTTCAATATTACCTTCAACAATATCTTTTAATAGCTTCCGGCACTCTCTGACTCCATCAGCCTGAACGGTTTTTATTTTAATAATTCTTTCCGGTCTAATTCTTGCTAAAGTATCAGACACGGCCTTACTTACACCCCCGGTACGAGCATAGATTCTTCCCGCCATAGAAGAATGCTCACTGGGGGCTTCTTTTTCCTCAGACGGATTAATGTTTACTGCTTCAAAAATTTGTGCCACTTCTTTAAAGGTTAAGACAAAGTCTACGGCATCTTTCACATCCGGCTCTTTAGCTTCCGCTTTTTTAGCAATACATGGCCCGACAAAAACCACTACAGCGTCAGGATGAATTCTTTTTACCGCTCTGCCACAAGCAATCATCGGAGAAACAGATGGTGAAACATGAGTAATCAGCTTATGATAAACCTTTTTGATCATTGCTACCCACATGGGACAACAACAACTGGTTAAAACAAAATCTTCATCCTTTCTTACATGTTTATCAAATTCCAATGCTTCTTTTAAAGTTAGAATGTCCGCAAATAATGCTACCTCTACCATTCCATAAAATCCTAAACGTTTAAATGCTGTACGCACCTGACCCGGTGTAACATTTTCCCCAAACTGACCAATAAAAGCCGGCGCAACGATCGCATAAACAGGTGATTCACGCTTTTTTAAAATATCAATTAACGGGATAAATTCTTTCCTATCAATAAGATTGCCATAATCACAGGCTTTCACACATTCACCGCAACCGGAACAATAATTGTCTTTAATAACTAGCTTTCCTTCTTCATCCCTAACTATAGCCTGAAAAAGACAAGCTACCTGACATTTATTACTACCACAACCCTCATCGTCTGTACAATCATTTACCCTAAAAACTACTTTATTGGGGTCACCCCCTCCGGAAGCATATTTGATATACTCTGCTAACTTTTCTTCATTTTGAGGATTCAATTTTTTTATCCCTTCTGCCAATCTACCATCGTATGCAAATCTAACCAAATAACCAAATATATAATCATAATCATAAGTTAGCTTTTTCGGTTTAACATTATCTTTAATCTTCGCCATTATTTAATTCCTCATTTTTCTTTATTCTGTACTTTAAAATATATCATTTCTTTTTAACTTTAGCTTATTCATAAAAAGACAATCCCCACGTCTTGACATTCTCAATTAAAGTGTATTAACTTATTATAAGTGGCAAAAATACTATGCTCTAGATAAGGAGTGAAATATATTGGCAAATGTATATGACGTTCTTGTAGAAAGAGGCTATATCGAACAAGCCACCCATGAAGAAGAAATCAGAAAGCTTTTAGATGAAGAAAAAGTCACCTTTTATATAGGATTTGACCCAACTGCCGACAGTTTACATGTAGGGCATTTTGTCCAAATTATGGTGATGATGCACATGCAAAAAGCCGGTCACCGACCTATAGCTTTATGTGGCGGCGGTACCGGTCTGATTGGTGACCCTTCCGGACGTACGGATATGCGCAAAATGTTGACTTTGGAACAAATTGAAAATAATGTGCGCTCTTTCCAAAAGCAATTTTCCAGATTTCTTGATTTTAGCGATGATCAAGCAATCATGGTTAATAATGCCGATTGGCTAACCAAACTTAAATATATTGAGTTTATTAGAGATATTGGCAAACATTTTTCTGTAAATAGGATGCTTACCGCTGAATGCTTTAAAAACCGTCTGGAAAAAGGACTATCTTTCCTTGAATTTAATTATATGCTTCTGCAATCATATGATTTTCTAGAACTATACAAACGTTTTAATTGCAAGCTCCAATTAGGCGGTAATGATCAATGGTCCAATATTATCAGCGGTGTAGACTTAGTAAGAAGGATGGAAAATGCCAGTGTTTACGGTCTTACCTTTAAACTTCTCACCACGAGTGAAGGAAAAAAGATGGGTAAAACTGAGTCCGGAGCTGTTTGGTTGGATGCTGCAAAAACGTCTCCCTATGATTTTTATCAATATTGGCGAAACATTGATGACCCTGATGTAGAAAATTGTTTAGCTTTACTCACCTTCTTACCTATGGAAGAAGTAAGAAGACTTGGCTCCTATAAAGATGAAAAAATAAATATAGCTAAAGAAACATTAGCTTATGAGATTACTAAATTAGTTCATGGTCAGGAAGAAGCTGATAAAGCACAAAAAGCCGCCAAAGCACTTTTTGGTGACCTTTCTACTGACTCTGCCTCGATTCCCGCAACTGAGTTATTAAAGTCCAAATTTACTACGGGAATGGACATTCTTACCTTACTTATGGAAACCAGTCTTATTTCCTCAAAAGGGGAAGGACGTCGACTAATTCAACAAGGCGGTATCTATCTTGATAATAATCGGATTGATGATATTTTCCAAATGATTACCCTCGAAGACTTTGTCGATAACAAACTACTGCTGAGAAAAGGTAAAAAGGTTTACCATCAAGTAAAAATAATCGAATAAAAAATAAACAAAAAAAGATTAAAGGATTAAACAAAGGTTTAATCCTTTAATCTTTCTTGTAACATCGTATTACGCTTTTCAACTTTATTATTATTTAAAGCTATAGCAATAGCCTTTTTCGTTCCTAACAGCACCATGACCTTTTTAGCTCTGGTCACACAAGTATATAACAAATTACGCTGCAACATAATAAAATGTTGCGTTAAGAACGGTGCTATAACTATCTTAAATTCACTACCCTGGCTTTTATGAATTGTTGAAGCGTAAGCCAAAACAACTTCGTCTAATTCTGTTACATCGTAATCTACGACCTGGTGGTCAAAACGAATCCGTACCTTTTTTTCTTCTTGGTTTATAGAAATAATTCGGCCAATATCTCCGTTAAAAACATTTTTGTCATAATTATTTTTTATCTGCATCACCTTATCATGTAATTTAAACTTAACACCGCCATAAGTTACATATTCCTTAGCCGGATTTAATGTCTCCTGTAATACTTCGTTTAAATTCCTTACCCCTACAACACCACGTTGCATAGGAGTAAGAATTTGAATATCATTAATTGGATCTAAGCGGTAGTACGCAGGTAACCGCTTGGCACATAAAGATTTAATCTGTTCCACAATACGTTCGGGATCTTCTTCCTCAATAAAAAAGAAATCACTCTTAGAGCCACCCTTTAAATAAGGAAATTCCCCCTGATTAATCTTATGAGCATTGGTGATAATCCTGCTTCCTTGAGCTTGGCGAAAGATTCTCGTTAATTTGACCACTTTTACTTTGCCGGAATTGATAATATCCTTTAAGACGTTCCCCGGACCCACAGAAGGAAGTTGGTCCATATCTCCGACCAAAATAACGATAGCCTTATTCGGTACAGCTTTTAGCAGATTATACATTAAAAGAATGTCCACCATTGACACTTCATCTATGATTAAAACATCACAATCTAAANGGTTTTCGGCATTTTTTAAATAACCATTTGGATGTTTATACTCTAGAAGNCGATGAATTGTACGTGCATCACGACCGGTCGCTTCTGCTAACCGTTTAGCAGCTCTTCCCGTAGGAGCTGCTAAAAGTATTTTCGCAGCCATTTTTTCGAAAACACGAATAATCGCCAATGTCGTTGTGGTTTTACCCGTACCCGGTCCTCCTGTAAGCACCATAAACTTAGAGTCACAAGCAACTTTAATCGCTTCCAACTGAACTTCATCATAAATTATCTTTTCTTCTTTCTGAATTTGAGCGATTATCTTTTCCATTTTTAACAGAGCCGAAGGTTTATCTGTCCCTATGATTTCTTTAATCCGTTTGGCCACTCCCAATTCACTATAATAAAAAGCAGGTAAATATATTCTATCTTCCCCGTCCAGAATAACAATTTCTTCCTTTATCATCATTTTTAAGGCATTCTCCAGAAGCGCTCTCTCTATATCTAACATTTCCTCTGCTTCTTTAAACAATTGTTCACAAAAAGCAAAACAGTGCCCCTCATTTGCCAGTTGATTTAAAACATAAATAAGACCGGCACGACAACGAGCATAAGAATTTTGGTCATATCCGAGTTTAGAGGCAATCTTATCCGCAATTTTAAACCCGATTCCCCAAATATCATCAGCCAAGCGATAAGGATTTTCCTGAACTACTTTAATACTCTCATTACCATAGGTTTTATAAATTTTTACAGCATAAGCAATGGAAACTTCATGCTCCTGGAGAAAGAGCATCACATTTTTGATTTCCTTTTGCTCCACCCAAGCTTTTTTAATCATTTCCACCCGTTTAGTCCCAATTCCTTCTACCTCAATAAGTCGGTCAGGCTCTTCTTCAATTATTCTTAGCGTATCTTCCTTGAATTTTTTGACAATTCGTTTGGCATTTACCGGTCCGATTCCTTTAATCAACCCACTACCCAAATATCTTTCCAACCCTGCGATAGTTGCCGGGAGCTTTTCTTCATAAGTATAAACTTTAAACTGCCGACCATATTTGCTATCGAAAATCCATTTTCCCTTGAGTTCAACAACCGCTCCAACATTTACAGACGCCATATTTCCGACAACCGTAACTAAATCCGCTTGTCTTGGTGCTTTTATTTTAATAACACTAAAACCATTCTCCTCATTGACAAAGGTAATCCTTTCCACAACCCCACTTAACTTTTCCATATTTCTCCCCGACTAAAAAAATTATTTGTTTGATAATACCTACCCATAGTTTACCATAAAGTCCTCTTAAACTTCAGACTAAATTCCTATCAATAATTAATAGAATTCATGCTAATTATATGATAATATAAAATTATATAAGTTGGAGGTGGCAGATGGATAAACTGGCAATATTTGATTTTGACGGAACACTCTTTACAAAAGATACTTTGCCTTATATTAGTAAAGTATGGAAAGCCCAAACGGCTAATACATTCCGTTATTATCTAATTTATTTGCAAATTGCCCCCGCCTTAATTTTATACAAACTTAAATTAATTTCGAGAAGGACTATGAAAGTTTGGGCAGTTAGTAAATTTCATAAGATCTTTACCAATATGAGTGAAGAAGAAATACATAAATTGTTTTACGGTGTTTATCTATTAATTAAACCGGATTTTAATCCCCAAATAATTAAAGAAATAAAAGCGGCCCAAAGTCAAGGGTACCATACTGTTCTTCTTTCTGGTTGTTATACCGAGCTTTTAAAAATAATAGCTCATTACCTTAAAATAGATACCGTACTGGGAATGGATTTACCGATTAAAGATGGTAAATTTGATTCCACTGTTCCTATCCCTTTTATCGATGGGAATGCTAAACAAAAACTACTGGAAAAGACTTTCGGTAAAGAAAACATTAACTGGCAAATTAGCCGTTCTTATGCAGACAGTATTAATGATCTACCTGTCTTAATGCCGGTAGGACAACCTATTGTCGTTAATCCTGAACCCCAACTACTTAAATTCGCCAGAGCTAATCACTGGCAAATTATTATGGAAGAGTGAGACAATAATTAAACTAATTCAGTACATTAAAGGAGGCAGATACTGCCTCCTTTTTTTATTATTCTTGATCATATCCCTCTTGTCTCGCAAACTGCTACTATTTCCGACACTTTTTGTACTGTTTCTTTAATAAAATCAGTGCTATAAACATCCTGTTGCAACCTTAAAGCTAATTTCTCATAATCAGGCAAATCGGGTTTACGATATTGTTGTAAAACATATAAGCGAGCTCCCTGAATATACTCAGCCATTTCCAGTATATCCTCTTTTTTTAGTTCCGGATTGAAAGTGGTTCTAAATTCATAAGCCACTTGACCGGTAAGCAATATTTTAATACTCTCTTTAATCTCTTCTAAGACTAGAGAAGCATTACTACCACAAATCTGACTATATTTCTGAAACGGAGCTTTAAAATCCATGGCCACATAATCTAAAAGTTTATTATCAATTAAATCCTTAAGAAGTGCGGGGTTTGTTCCGTTAGTATCCAATTTTATCTCATAATCTAAGTTTTTTACTTTCCGGAGAAATTCCTTCAAGTCCTTTTGTAACGTTGGTTCACCACCACTAATAACAACGCCATCTAAAAGCTTCTTTCTCTTCTCCAGAAACCTTAAAACTTCCTCCTCAGAGAGTAAATCTCCCCAAGTTTTGGGGGACAAAAGAAATCGATTATGACAATAATAACAATCCAGATTACAGCCGGAAGTAAAAATCACGGCTGCTATTTTACCGGGATAATCAACTACCGAATTTTTTATTAATCCGGCTATTTGCATACCATCGTCTCCNGCAACTTAAATTTTTTCCGATCGAAATATTCTTCTTTCTTTCCTTTATTATAATTCTGAATTGGNCTCAAATAACCAACTACGCGAGACCAAACCTCTGTTTCACAACCACATTGGGGACATCTAAACTCTTCGCCTCGAATATAGCCATGTTCTGAACAAATACTAAAAGTAGGAGTAATGGAGATATAGGGCAGTTTGTAATTATCAAAGATCTTTTTGATTAAACGTTTACAGGTGAGAACATCCTCAATACTTTCCCCTAAATAGATATGATGTACTGTCCCACCAGTATAAAGATTCTGCAAATCATCTTGCAAATCCAATACTTCAAAGATATCATCACTAAAACCAACCGGCACTTGACTGGAATTAGTGTAATATGGTGTATCTTTTCCGGCTGTAATAATATCCGGGTATCTCAACTTATCCAATTGGGCAAGTCGATAGGCAGTTCCTTCCGCCGGGGTAGCTTCAAGATTATATACATGTCCGGTTTCTTCCTGAAACTCCATTAATACATCCCTTAAATAAATTAGTAATTCTTCAGCCAGTTCCCGTCCTTCTTGTGTCGTAATATCCTTCCCCATAAAGTTCAATAACGCTTCATTCATACCTACTATACCAATCGTACTAAAATGGTTATACCAATACTGCCCTGTTCTCTCCTTAATATTCCTTAAATAAAAGGTAGAGTAAGGATATAAATTATCCTCAGACTGTTGCTCAATTATTTTTCTTTTTATTTCTAAGGATGTCTTCCCAATACAAGCCATGCGCCATAAACGAGCTTTAAATTCGTTTACTGTCTTGGAAAGATAACCTATTCTGGGTAAATTAATTGTAAATACTCCAATTGAGCCGGTCATGGGGTTACTACCAAATAAGCCTCCCCCTCTTTTTCTCAACTCCCGTGTATTCAAACGAAGCCGGCAGCACATAGAAACAGCATCTTCAGGTGACAAATCAGAATTAACATAATTGGCAAAATAAGGGATTCCGTATTTACATGTAATTTTCATAAAATCATCTATTACCGGATTATCCCAATCAAAATCTTTGGTAATATTTATGGTCGGAATGGGAAAAGTAAAAACTCTGCCCTTGGCATCACCTTCCAACATTACTTCACAAAAGGCTTTGTTAAAAAGATCCATTTCCTCCTGAAAATCACCATAAGTAAGTTCTTGCATTTCCCCGCCAATAATAACAGCTTGATCTTTCAATGTTTGTGGAACATTAATATCAAAAGTTAAATTAGAAAAAGGGCACTGAAAGCCTACACGTGTAGGAACATTCATATTAAAGACAAACTCTTGCAAACATTGCTTCACATCTTCATAAGTTAAATTATCATAACGAATAAAAGGGGCACAATAAGTATCAAAACTTGACCAAGCCTGAGCCCCGGCAGTTTCGCCTTGTGTTGTAAAAGTGGAGTTAACAATCTGACCCAAAAAAGAACGCAAATGTTTAGCCGGTAGGCTCTCTACCTTACCATTTACTCCACCAAAACCGTCCATTAAAAGCTGACGCAAATCCCAACCTGCACAATAAGGACCAAAGAATCCTAAATCATGGATATGAGCGTCACCACTTTCATGTGCTTCTCTGACTTCTGCAGGATAAACCTCATGCAACCAATATTTTTTGGTAAATGTCTCCCTGACATAATTATTAAGTCCATTAATACTTTTCTGGGTATTAGCATTTTCTTGAACCTGCCAATCCTTATCACCAAGATAATTAGAAAACATATCTATTGTTGCTCCAATTAACGCGTTTATTTCTCGAGCACTCTTTCGTTTTTCACGATAAAGGATATAGGCTTTGGCAGTTTGAGCATGTCCATTCTCAATAAGTACTTTTTCCACTAAATCTTGTATTCCCTCTACATCAGGCACTCTTTCCCCAAATTGCTCACCGGCTAGCTTTAATACCTGTGTAGTAAGGGATTCTGCTAAAGTATAATCATCTCCTCCGCAAGCTGTTGCAGCTTTAAAAATTGCCCAAGTAATTTTTTCAGGCTTAAATTTTTCCCTTGTGCCATTCCTCTTAATAATTTCATTAAACATTTGCATCACCTTAATAAATTATAACGAATTTCAACAAAAGTTAATAGTTATTTTTCAAAATTTGCTAAAATTTTATTAAAAATAATAGAGCCTAATCTATAAGGCTCTCCAACTTCACAATCCAAGTATTAGTATTTCTTATACTATTAAATTACTGATTTTCACTAGCACCGGTATCATTTTCATTACGCTCTGGTTCTTGCTCAGATTTTTCATTCTTTTCTACATCTGTTATTTCATCCTTAACCGCCAAAGACTTACCACACTTGCTGCATACTTCATTGGTCTTAAGATTTTCTTTACCACAAGATGCACAGATTATCTGATTCTTTATTTCACGAATTTTTTCCCGGAAATAACTAATGTTTTCCTGATGAATTTTCACTTCTTCACATAATTCTGCCACAGTATTATCAGTTATATCACCATTTGTATATTTCTCAAAGCAATATTTCCCCAGTTTAATAAATAAATCATTAAGTGCATCTTCTTCAGTATTAATATTTAAATTTAGTTTAGTTATTTCCATTACTTCACTGGATTTTTGTACCGCATTCTTAGCAAGACAGTTAAATTTCTTGCCAAGCTTATTAAGAATTGCCATAAAATAAAACACCTCCGCTATGATTTATAATTATTGGTAAATATTCATACGTACCCATATAATAATTTATTACATTTGTATTATTTTTATTATATAACTATTTTCATAATCTTACTAGTATTAAATATTACTTGGTTTTGATAGTTTAATTATTAAACATGGGATGTCAAATGGGATGTCAAAATAAAAAAAGTGGCACAAAATTTATCCGGAAACCAAAAAAAGACACGCTCTCAGGTGTCTTTCATTATGGCTCTACGCCTACTCTCTCTAGTGGTGCCCGAGGCCAGACTTGAACTGGCACGAGATGTGACTCTCCCAGGATTTTAAGTCCTGTGCGTCTGCCGATTCCGCCACTCGGGCATGTTATAAAAAAAATCTATTTAATGGAGGTGCGGGTCGGATTTGAACCGACGGATGGCGGATTTGCAGTCCGCAGCGTTAGCCAGCTTCGCCACCGCACCAAACCTATTTTTTAATAAATGGAGCGGAAGACGAGATTCGAACTCGCGGCCCTCGCCTTGGCAAGGCGATGCTCTACCACTGAGCTACTTCCGCATAAAAACTTCTACTATGGTGCCTCGGGGCGGAATCGAACCACCGACACGAGGATTTTCAGTCCTCTGCTCTACCAACTGAGCTACCGAGGCAAAAATTAAATAAAATGTGTTTCGTTAGCTGACAAAATATATAATATCATGATTATCTAGACTCTGTCAATGATTTTCGCAAATTTACAAGCGTTTATTTTATCCAATTATCCAACATAAGCTAACAAAGCTTCCCTTACAATTTTTGCCGCCAAAATTGCTGTCCTTTCCGATTGGTCATAAGCAGGAGCCACCTCCACCAAATCCATCCCTACGACCTTCAAATCTTTCATCGCTAAAATTGCCTGAATAATTTCCCGCGAAGTGCATCCTCCCGGTTCCGGTGTTCCTGTCCCAGGAGCATAGGCAGGATCAAGCACATCAATATCTAAAGAAATATACACAGCTTTCCCTTTCACTTCCTTTACCGCTTGCTCAAGAGCAGGGAAAATTTCAGCAAAGTAGAGATGCGTATTCTCGCGAGCATATTCAAACTCCTCTTTCTCTCCGGAGCGAATCCCAAACTGATATAAGTTTTTTCCCTTAATAATATCTGCTACTTTTCGCATAACCGTAGCATGAGAATTCTCCTCTCCGAAAAAAGTCTCACGTAAATCAGTATGTGCATCAAAATGAAAGACAACCAATTCAGGGTATGATGCTGCACAAGCTTTAATTAAAGGTAGGGAAACGAGATGCTCCCCACCTAAAAAAAGCGGGAATTTCCGTGAGGCAAAGACCTCCCTGGCTACATCCTCCATTCTTTTAAGACTCTCTAAAGTATTACCAAAAGGCAATTCCAAATCACCGGCATCATAATAGGCTAAATCCGCTAAACTTTTATCCTGATAAGGGCTATACATTTCTAAACCAATAGAAATATTGCGAATCTGCTGAGGTCCAAAGCGAGCACCGGGTCTTAAACTTACTGTATAATCCATCGGTAAGCCTATTAATACTGCCTGTGCCTCTTGATAATCTGCACAGGCACCTAAAAATCCCATTGAACGCTGTAAATACTGATTCAACATCCTCTAACCCTCCACTACACATTTTCTCCCATATTACTCAAACACAAAATTCAGCCCATAGACACTTCCCTTGTTATTTTAGAAGATCAGCTACAAAATTAGGTAAAACAAAAGATGAAAAATGAATATCCTGATTATAATAACGCGTGTTTATGGCTACAATATCCTCCGGCTTTACCTGTAAGGGGTCATGTTTTTTCGAAGCCAAAGTAAAACTCCACATCCCTGTCGGATAAACAGGAATATAAGCTAAATAAAGTTTAACTAACGGAAATAATTTTTTCAAATCTTGATGAATGCGAGTAATTAACTGCTTATCCTTCTCTAAAAATGGGGACTCTGTTTGGGCAACCATAATCCCGTCTTCACGTAAGGCTTCATAAACATTTTGATAAAACTCAGCAGAGAATAGCCTAGCAGCCTGCCCAACCGGATCTGTAGAATCTATGATAATTACATCATATTCGTCTTTATGTTCTTGGATATGTTTAATCCCGTCATCTATTAACACGGTAACCTTGGGATGATCAAAGGCCGCCCCTATTTCCGGTAAATACTTTTTAGAGTTTTCAACAACTCTCCCATCAATTTCTACTAATGTAGCGGTCTTTACTTTAGGATGTTTAACAATCTCCCGGATGGCTCCTCCGTCCCCACCACCGATTACTAGGACATGTTCAGGATTAGGATGAGTATTTAAAGCTACTAAGGTAATCATTTCATGATATACAAATTCCTCTTTAATACTAGTCATTACACAATGGTCCAAAAAAAGCATTCGGCCATAAGTATATGTATCNACCACAGATAGATGTTGAAAATCTGTCTTTTCTTCATGCAGTTTTTCTTTAATGCGAAAAGAGATCAACATATCCTCTGTTTGTTGCTCCGTAATCCATAAATCAGCTTTCATTATTTATTTCCTCCTTTGCATAATTAAAACACTGTAATAAATATTATACCAAAAAAAATACAAAATCGTTTATCAAAAAAAATATATATCCTGTACTTAAGATACCCATTGTGAACCATTCATTAAAATAAGTACGCGCCAAGCACGTACCCATTTCTCATTATTTTTATATTTATTAAAAGATAAACCACTGGAAAAACATCCGGGAATTAACGGCCGCCCTTGTCCGGAGCTTTTTCTGCTAATATCCTCCTCGCGTTTGCTGCCTTTTCTGCCCTGATTGAACTCCACCTACTCCATTTAAATTCTACCTTTATATCTCTTAAAGGTAGAATTTTTCTTAACTAACAAATGTATACAATTAAATAGAGTGATAAAAATGGGCAATCTTTCAACCAACTGTCTCCGCTAGTTCCTGATTGCGATAAAAATTATATTTGCGAAAAGCTAAACGAACTAAAGATTTGTCTTGGCTATACGTGATTTTTTCTAAAGCTTCATCAATGGGGAAAAACCCACCATCAACAAAACCTTGCTCTTTATTTACAGTAAAGGAATCGCTTGTTGCTTGCATAATAAACCAGTCTATCTTATTACAAACCGGGATTTTACGAGAATAAGAATAAAATTCATAACTAGTCTCACCAGCGGGAGAAATAACGTTAGCGTCAACTCCACCTTCAATTTTGACTCTATCTAAAGCTACGTCCAAAGCTAACTGATTATTTCTTATAACACCTTTCGGTAAAACCCATTCTCCCTTGTGGTTTTTAAGTATGAACACACTGTTGTCAATGAACACCACCCCACCTGCACATTCCCTCGTCAACATAGCAAATCCTCCTATACTTTTCTTTATAGTTTTATACTATGTTCGACAGGATAGAGGAGTTCTCCTGCAAAATTAATCACAGGAATTTTGAACTATTTTACTTACTTTTTGCCAGAAATAAATCGCACTGTCCACCCTGCCAATAGGCACAATGATTACAACGCGGCTTCAAATCTCTTGATGGTACATTACCATCTTCAATCCCTCTGGCTGACCTTACAGAATCAAAATGTGGGCATCCACCGGCTATACGAAAATAATTTTCTGTCATAATGCAAAACCTCCTGTTCTTAGGATACCCATACAGGAGATTTTTAAAATGTATTTTATATATATTTATACGTTAAAACGGAAATTTATGATATCACCGTCTTCTACCACATAAGTTTTTCCTTCGAGCCTGAATAATCCCTTTTCTTTAACTTTCGCCATTGTCCCCAATTCCTGAATATCTTTGTATTTCACCACTTCGGCGCGAATAAAACCTCTTTCTATATCCGAATGAATTTTTCCGGCAGCCTCCTTCGCTATCATTCCCAACGGAATTGTCCATGCCCTTACTTCGTCTTCCCCGACAGTAAAGAAAGAAATCAGCCCCAGATGTTCATAAACATTACGCGCTAACACCTCAATCCCTAATTCGGTTAAACCTAAATCTGCCATGAAAAGTGCTTTATCTTCCTCACCTAATTCCGAAATCTCCCATTCCATCTGTGCGCATATTTCCAAAAGAGGAATATTCTTTTCTTGACATAAGGCTAATGTCTCCTCACGATAAGGATAATTTTTCTGTTTAAACTGTTCTTCATCAAGATTGACCACAGCCAAACGTGGTTTTTCTGTGAGGAAGGCGTAATTCTTCATGGCATTTCTTTCTTCTTCGGTAAGCTCTACATCACGCATAGATTTACCTTCTTCCAGTACCTGATAGCATTTTTCCAGACGCTCCAGCTCAGCTTGNTCCTCTTTGGTAATTTTTTTACCTGTACGAATCCGCTCCATTCTTCTTTCTATTAAATCCATATCGGCAAAAAGAAGCTCCATCTCTACAGCTTCTAAATCTCTAGCCGGATTTATTTCTTCCTCCACATGGGGAACATTTGGATTTTCAAAAGCACGCAAAACATGAACCAAGGCATCACAAATCCGTACATCATTCAAAAATTTACTGGCTCCGGACTTTTGTCCCTCCTGAGCAGTTATTAACCCGGCAATATCAATAAAATCAATCTGAGCATAGATTGTTTTGCGCGGATTATATAGCCTACTCAAAAAATCAATCCTCTTATCCGGCACTCTCGCTGTTCCTATATTTGCTTCAACCTTACCGGAACCTGTCTCCGCTTTTCCGCTAGTAAGCAGATTAAAAAATGTTGTCTTACCTGTTAACGGTAAACCAATCAATCCGATTTTCACTGGTAATCTCCCCCTCATTACAAACCACTTCATAATTACTAGTACCATAGACCTACACTTAAAATACTACCATAAAGCTGAGCAAAGTGATAGTTTATAAATTTTATCACTCCGTACATTCTAAATACTCAACGCTAAATTTACGCTGAAAACGTTTTAATACAGCATAAAAAATTTCACCGAAAATCATGGTAAAAACTATGTTACTAAAAACATGCAGAGTATCAAAAGGAAAGCTAACTAAATAAGTTGCCCAAAAAGTCTTCATATTGAGGGGGTAAACAAAAGCAAGCCAATGCCAGATATTCTGAATCCAACCAAACAAATACCCGCAAAAGGCAGACAATACTGCGAACCTCTTCCGACTAAAGCCCTGCACCTGTTTAGCCAAAAAACCGGCCAAAACACCGCAAATACCCCAACCTAACATCTGCCAAAGAGTCCAAGGACCATGTCCTAAGAAAAAGTTCGAAACCAAGGCAGACATAGCTCCTACCATAAATCCCGTCTGTGCCCCAAAAACATAACCGGTAATCATCACCAAAAAAGTGGTAGGCTGGAAACTCGGGAAAACAGCAAAAGGTATCCGTGAAATACCAGCGAAAGTGGTCATGGTAGCAATAAGAGCAATTTCCTTAGCGGAAACTTCCGCTTTCTCAAAACGCCGGAAAAACAGCAATATACATAGAATAGTAATTACTACAGCAATAATGGCCCAGTTCATTTACACTCCCCTTCCCATTATAGCCACAGAAATTGAGGTAATGCTCTCAACATATTCTTAAATAAACGACAGATATCCGTAGAAAGTTTAGTGAGATTTGAACTATTATTTTTATTTTGCTGTTTAATCATATCCCCCGTCATAGCATCGGCAAAATTTTGAGTATCCTTAAGATTTACAGGCAAAGACCCTCCACTTAAAGCAATCACAGCATAAGCAGTCATCAATACCGGAGACGAATCAAGCCCGCTAACCCATTGAAACGAACCATCGCTGTTTTGCAAACTACAAAGATGATCAAGAGGGCTTACTCCTTGAACCCGCCAGTTATTCCCTGCAGGGTCCTCCCCCACAGCCGATAAACCTTGAATAACCCAAGAATCAGTAGCGGCGTTCGTCTTTTGATCGGTCCAGCTAAATCCACCGTCTTCGTTTTGTTGCTCCTTCAGATATTGAAGAGCCTTTTGCACTACCAAATCATCTTTAGTCAATCCTAAGGCCGCAAGAGCGCTTAAAGCCACCCCGGTATCATCAGGATCACTCTCCCCACCCACAGCCCAACCAAAGCCTCCATCACTATTTTGTTGACTCACCAACCAGCTTAATACCTCCTCACACTGAGGGATTTCTTGATCGGCTGCGGTCAAAGCCAATACAGACCAGAGCTGGCCACTCAGTAAAACTTCCTCTCCTAATTCACTTTGAGCAAACTGACCATGGGGTAATTGCCAGGATACTATTTTTTCTGCTAAATCTATCCCTTGATATACAGTACCGCTATTGAGGGCAGTTAAAGCCAATAAAGTCCTAGCATAATCAGTGGTTAACTCCAAAGAACGCTCCTGATTCAGTATGTAATCAGAAGGAGTCAACCCTTTTTTACTCCACCTAACATCATTTGGATCCTCACCGGCAGCTCGCAAGGCCATCACCACCCAATCAGTAACCATCGGATTACTTTTATGACCTTTATCACTGGGAAATCCACCGTCCTCATTCTGAACACTTTGAAGGTATCCTATCCCTTTTTGTACACATTCCGAAATATCCACAGCAAAGGCACCGGAAGATAAAACAAACATCCCAAACCACAGAATAAATAAAAGACTAATTCTTTTTAATTTAATTGAAACCATCATACTTTCATACACTCCTTCTTTTTTTCTCTACTAAAGGCTATTTTGAAAGATTTTTTTCATCAGCATTAACTTCCCTTGGGCTAAAGTAATAACAGGTTCATCGATCAAATTCTGAAACAATTTTGCTACCTGAGGCGTATAAAAGATGGAGTCAGACAAGATCTCCTCCTTATTGCCCCGAGCAATAATCGTTCCTTGGGTCATTAAAGCAATTTCCGCTGCATACTCGGCGGCAAACTCTACATCGTGGGTCACTAAGAGAATGGCGCGTCCTTCTTGTTGCAGTTTTTGCAAGATTTCTCCTAGTTGTGCCTTCATATCATAATCAAGTCCTCGCGTTGGTTCATCAAGTATGATTAATTGGGGATCAGCTGCTAAGATGGACGCTAAGGCGACACGCTGCCTTTCTCCTGAACTTAAATCACGTGCATAACTTTGCGCCAGCCCATGTAAACCTAATTTTTCTAATAAAATATCAACACTCGTCTCTTCCTCTTGGGGCAATTGCAGATTCTTTAGAGTAAAAACAATTTCATCTCTGACGGTAGGCAAAAAGAGATAATCATTAGGATTTTGCGAGAGATACCCAATTTCACCTGCCCATTCCTCCACAGACTTTTCCCTGATCTCCTGCCCTAAAAAATGTACTGTCCCCGTGGTCGGATGAAGAAGACCTCTAATATTCTTTAAGAGTGTAGTTTTACCTGCGGCATTTTCGCCCATCAATACCAAAAAATCACCTTTATAAAGCTTTAGATTATTCCCTTTTAAAGCCTCAACCCCATTTTCGTAGATATAGCCTACATTCTTAACCTGTAGGAGCAGATCACATGGATCACAAGTATCGCAAGTATCAAGAGCATTACGGGTTTTACCGCTATCATTGGTATCACCGGTATTACAAGTTTCACTAAGATTATAAGAACTATTTTGAAAGGTATGAGGAGATGATTTTTCAAGCAATTGTCGACCTTCTTTAACGGTCAAAGGAATCCGGGCACAACTACTCCCGGCAAAAAGCTTCGGTATTGGTGGCAAAAAAGGACTCTTTTCTTTTGTCGCCCATTGCACAAATGCCCCTGCGTCAGTCTGATTTTGCACAATTCGCCCCTGCTCCATCAGTAGAATACGGTCCGCCAAGTGAAAACATCTTTCTAATCTTTGCTCAATTAAGATTACGGTCATCCCTTGTTCTTCATTGAGCCTGCGCACAATTGTGAGAATTTCTTCACCTGCTACCGGGTCTAATTGGGAAGTCGGTTCATCCAAAATCAGTATTTCCGGCTGCATAGCCAGTATCGAGGCTAAAACCACTTTCTGTTTCAAGCCACCGGACAATTCCGTCACATCATCTTGCAGATACGGATGAAGCACCAAAGCTGCCCCCACTTCCATAAGTCTCCTCTGCATTAAGCCTACGGACAACCCCAAGTTTTCCATTCCTAAGACCAGTTCCTGTTCTACATTACTCATAATTAACTGACTTTCCGGGTCCTGAAAAACCATCCCCACTTTTTGCACTAGAACTTCTCGCTTAATCGTACGGATCTCTTGGTTGTCGAGATAAATGCTACCGCCTAATTTTCCGCCATAAAAATCCGGCAATAAACCGGCTATCGCCCGTACCAAAGTAGATTTACCACAACCTGAACGACCTAAAACAAGGACAAATTCGCCACGATTAAGCTGAAGATTTACGTTATCTAACGCTGGTTTTTCTGCTTCCGGATAATAATAAGTTAAATTCTCGACCTTAATGTAGGCCATTTTTTCCACCCCCAGTTGAGAAAAGCAGGAATCATCAAGAAAATCCCCAGGAAAACAGCGCCAAAAAAATCACCGCTTCCTACACTCTGCAAGCGAGGATAATAATGAAATTCAGTCTGTCCCCTCATAACTAACCACATACTTAAGCAAAGTACTAAACAAATTGCCACAACAATAAGCTTGTCGCCTATTCTCCACCTGTTTCTCATAAAACTGGTTCTCTTTCCTAGTCCGTACCCTCTCGCCTGCAATGATTCTGCCAATTGAAAGGCTCTTTCCAAGCTGGATAAAAGCAAAACCTTAATCACGGGAATGGTTTTTACTGTTCTTTCCCTCCAACCTTGTCCATGAAAATTAACCCCGCGGCACTGCTGTACTTGCATAATGCGTAAAAAATCAGCTCGCATTAACGGAAACAACCGTAAAGATAAACCTAAGGCTAAAGCTATCTTATATGACCTACCACCTAAGAGTCGAATAATACCATCCGGATGGACAACATACATAAACAAACAAAAAGCACTGATGATTACCAACAACCTCAAACCCATCCCCGCACCATAACATAAAGCTTCAAAAGTAATACGTATTCTGCCTAACCCAGGAATAGCTGGGCTTAAGAATAAAACAGTCGCTCCTTCCCGTACCAAAAACACATTCACAAACATGATCACGACCAGAAAGCAGAGCCCTATTTTCAAATAACTACTCCATTCACGGATTAAGTCAAAGGAAAAAATTACTATAGCTACTGCCAAAAAAAGTGCCAACAGATAAAAAGGATGCGTAAAAAAAAGAGACAAAAACACCACTACCGTCAAATACAACAAAACCGTAGCCGGCTGCAAACGATGCCTCATCTTTTCTTCTTCACTCTGCCGATGCCTTTCCTTTGTTTTTATCCCCACTGCAAATACATCCTTTCAAAACACAATCACAATCACCTTGCTATATTTTTAAATTTTATCTAGCCATAAGTGGTAACCGAATAACCTCATGTGTTGAGGTTATAACTGCACTAAAACAACCTGAAACCCTGTCTGGTTGTTCCACAAGGAGCATAAGCGCATTTCTTAATCCTTCTTTATCCGTACCGGAAACAATCCACAAAGGACTGTCATCTCCTGCAGTTTCACCTGAAGCCGCAATAACCCCTACTCCGGCACAATGTTCATCAGCTTTTTTTCCGTTATAATCCAGTAATTCCAAGCTATGATCCGTAAAATGCACAAAAGTACCGTTTTTGGCAAAAGCTTGGTTTAACTCTGCCAAATAAGCGTACTTATTTAATTCACACCATTCACCTATTACTAAAGTGGGACCTTCTCTCTTACTTAACAACTCCTGACTAATCTCCTTGAGGATAATCTCTTTCACCCCGAATGCTTGCAAAGCTTGTTCCAACTGCAGAGCGAATTCTTGATCCTCTGGACGGCAAAGAATCATTGTCGCTTTCGTCTGACCACGGTAGCCGTGCAAAAAAGGTTCCGGATAACACCCGATTACCGCATTGGCTGCTTGAAAAGCCTGCCACGGATGATAATCCCACCACACCTTTTCCCCGGCTTGCGGGTAATAGTCCAAAGCTCCTATATCCGCAAAAATCCCGTTAACAATAAAGAACCAATCCTGATTAGGTTTGCTTAACCCCCCAAGCTCTGAACGCAAAGAACCAATACGCTTAATATAACCCCCACCAAAAGCAGTTTCCACTTCATCCGCATAGACATAATATAGTCCATCCATCACCGACATCTTGGGTTTTAATAAAACATCCTCATTTTTAAGTGTTACTGCACCATAATCTTGACTTACCCGCAATGAGAAGGTGGCAGTGGAAGGTGCTTCGTGATCAGTTTTAACTTTTGCCATTACTTCTTTCGCTTCAGTTTGCCCAAATTCAGCCGGCTCCTCACTATCGTTTACCTTTTCTGATACCCCTTCACTATGATCAATAACTGAGCTTCCTGCAATTTTTTGTTCTCCTGCAGCATCCGGTACAAATCGTTCACTATCCTGTCCGGTACAAGCTGAAAAAATTATGATTATTGCTAACAAGAGAAATAGCAGTATCCTTTTGTTTCTCACCAAATTCTTATTCCCCCTTTTACTACAAGAGCCCTTCCACTTCTTTCAAACAATTACCTAACCAAACAAGATAAGCAACTGCTTCCCTCATCAACTGCGTTACTCTTTTTTGGAAATTAGTATGAAGCTCCTCAGCCTTAGCAAATAACCGCCTATAAGTTTCCGGATCAATAATCACTTCTTCTCTTTCCTCTTCAGGCTTAAAGTTTTCAAGATCCGGAGTTGGACTTTTTTTATTTCCGCCTATTCCCTCCACATTATTATCAGAATCACTGCTATAAAACCACTGTACCGAATCACCGTCTTTCAAAGTATAACTGCCAATAGAAAAACTAATTAGCTTCCCATTAATCTTAACCATCCAGCCATTCATGCCTCTGTTTTTCTGTCCTTCTATTGCGGAAATAAAATTACTATCTCCTTCATAACTCAAACCTGTTGCTACTAGCGCATCAAAAACCGTAGCCTTCTTTTTATCCAGAGTAACCTTTCCGTTAAAAAGCCTTTCCCCATTTTCTCCGTTAACTTTTACAGAAACCTTTATCTTATTCGTCGAAGGGTTGGAACCTCCCCCACCACTACTACTCTTATTAATAACTATTTCTTGAGCCACTGTCCTGACCAAACCATTATCATCAGGATATTCAGCAGTATTAGCTTTATCGGCCGCTACAAAATATGTACCTTTCTCCTCAATCCGGAAGTCCAACTCACCATTAGCATCGGTAATTCCGGCTATAGTAGGCGAATTCCGCTTCTCTGCCGTATAATAAATAACCGTTGCTCCCTCTACAGGCTCGTCACTATTATTCTTAACCGTAGCCGTCAGTGTCGTAGATGTACTTGCCTCCGTAGCAGATAAATTCAACTCTCCTAGCTTTGTTGAATTGTTAGCCGACATTACAAAAGAATCGCCATCCTGATAAATATCCTGATAAGGTGCCACAGACCAATAAAAATCATTCCCCAAGCCATTTATTGTTTCTAAATAACCGGATTGATGCTCTGTAATTTGGTAATCACAAACAGTCTGNCCTGCCCGCAGAACCTCCAAGTANCTAGAAGGCTTAGGCATTTCTATCACTGTATCCGGTAAAATCGTGTANTCAGGTGCTTCTATTCTTATCGTTATCCGAGTACCAGCTTTTTCTTCACGAGTACCCGCAACTACTTTGCAATTAACCAACTGATATAATACGTCTATCTCAAAATCTCCGGCACTAACTCTACGGACAACCATCTTATCATCGACCAGATTTAGTTCGGCTTTGTCAGGATCGGAAACAGACCATTCGGCAATTGTCGTGACATTAACTGTATTTCCATTGGCTAAAAAAGCGGTAGCTGTAAACTCCTGCTCTTCATCAACAGCTAATTCGGCCATTTCAGGTATGATGCTCACCTTTAGTGCGGTATCACCTTCCACCTTTGCCCCTAAACAATTAAAAGCAGTCAAAGCCCAAATGTTTGATCCCATATTACCACTGCCAAAGGTTCCGTCAGGGTTTTTGGCGTCATTTAGCATATAATCCAAAGGAGTATTCCCGGTAACTTCATGCTCCCAACTATCAACGTCTATGCCCAATACCTTTAAAGTTAGAATTGTCTCCGCTGTATCCGTAACAGCATCATCACCGACAAAAAAAACACTCCCGTCTTCCCTCAACTGCGCCTTCATCCACGCTAAGCCTTCGCTAATAGCCACTTCTACTTCAGCCGTCCGATGAGCAGGTTCATTTGTTTTTAAAACAAAGAGAGCGCGTACTGCTTGCGCTGTGGACATAAAATCTGAAAAACTACCTGTTTCTTTAGACTTTAGACTTAAAATATAGTCAATACTCTTCTCCATGTCAAACTGTGTAATTACGTCGTCGCTAATTAACACATCAAAAACGGTAAGATTCGTCCACTGATTATAAGCCCCATTAAAAAAAGTCCCGTTTCCATTTTCATCCTGCCGTTCTATTAAAATATCTAATAACTCCTGTGCCAGATAATTTTCACCTAAGCCTTTAGCCACTAAATACTGATATGCTACATATTTGGCATTAACATCATTTTCCGGATCCTCATCAGCTTCTTTTGTTAGCGTATCAGTAATTAACGCCAAAGCACTTGCTTTTAAATTACTTTCCCCGTAACTCCATTGTTCTACGGCTACATTTGCTTCCGTTAAAATAAAACTACCATATAAATCTAACTTCAGATTTGAAGACGAGCTGATTGCCCCTTCAGTTTCCAGATAACAATGATAACAATTGATCACCGCTTGTTCAGCCAAACGATCTAACGGATCGGCTGCCAATACCTGACCATAATTCCCCGGTAAAAATGAAAAAGATAAAAAAACACTAAGCACCGTTAAAAAAACCATGCGTATAAACCAATGAATAAATCGCTTATTCTTAATGATCCGAAAGCAGCTCATTAACCTTTTCCCTCCAGATTTTCTCTTTTTGACCTTTAACTAGCTGTAAGTTTTCTTCGCTGATATTAACACAAATAAACCTTAGTACCTCGTGAAGAGAATACTAAGGCTCTAAAGCTTTGTTCGCTGCCGTACAAAATAAGTCATGCACGCTCCCCTCCCTCGCGAAGGTATTTGCGGCAGTAACAGGCAGGTCTCCTGACTCGTGGTATTTTCATTCCTTACCCTTCCCCAAGAATCCAGTGGCTAAGGAAAAACTCCCCACTCACAGTGGCGCGACCGTCCGAGACTCTCACTCGGTTCCCTATTCTCCCATCAATTATGGGCACCTGTTACCATCACATATTAACTATAATATTTTTAAATTTAATTTTTATTCCATCTAAACATTGCATTACTCTACTTTTAAAGTTATCACGGTAAACAATACATGTCAAGAATACCAGTTAATAAATTGTCAAATAATTTTTACTCATATGCTTCTTTTACCTTTTTTAAGCTTGGTAATTCAAAAATACTGCGCACCCTCTTATAAATAAAGAATGTAACCGTAGAGGACATCATAAATTTAACCAAATTATAAGGAATCACGACACCAACGATTAAAGGCAACGCATCATTAGTGGGAAACCCCCAAAGTGGAAAGAAGACATAATAATTAGCTACAGCCATCACCAGGGATGCTGCAACCGAACCTGCAACCATAGATAATACAGCCCTTAANTTTGTCTTGCGATACTGATAAATCAAGCCTGCGACCAAAACCATAGGTGCCCCTGCGGCAAAATTAGCCGCCATTCCGATAATTCCTGCCTTAGAAGCTCCAATTAAATAGCCAAGTAAACATTTCATAAACTGTACGAGTAAACCTGCCCACGGGCCAAAAGCAAAAGCAGCTATTAACCCTGGTATATCACCGGGGTCATAGGTCATAAACTCTGGGAAAAACGGTAAAGGAAAAGCGATAAAAATCATTAAAAGAACTCCGAAAGCAGTAAGAACAGCTAAGCGCACTAGTTTTTTTGTTGTCATCACTACATCTACTCCTTTAATTAGTTTAAAAAATTCGTTTGATGAGAAAAAGTTTGCCAAAAAATTAACCCGAGGAATTTTTATCCCTCGGGTAGATCACAAAAAGTAAAGCAGTTAAAGCATCATCACATGCCTCCCTTCTCCCCTCCAGACTTTAACTGTCGGCTCCGGAATTTCACCGGATCAACCAAATGGCTCGCGGGCTTTACCGCCGGTAAGGAATTGCACCTCTCCCCGAAGGAAATTATTATTTATTTTGCTTTTATATTATAATAAAGTATAACTAATATTTCAAGATCAACATTAAGTTTGACGGTATCAACTTTTTGTAGGATATTTTTTCCCAACCACTCATATTGGCATCTAGAACTCAAATGATCCCTTTTGCAACCCTTTCAAACACCGAAACAT
>JGI24709J26583_10000453_pt1 | contig 34776 bp, 31 predicted proteins | sample BioPla2DNA1_FD_26583 | JGI IMG/M metagenome (IMG submission 26583) | reverse complement strand
GGTATTGCAAAAATGAATTTTAGACGCAATAAAAATAAAAAATCTCGTGAACTACCATTTTCTTTTGTGGATTTTCTTTAGGCTTTCGTTTGTCCACACCTATAAATATTAAAGGTGATATAAAATTTAAATAATACCTTTATGAAACTTTTATTGCTTTTCTAAAGTTATTTAAATGAAGATGGACATAATCTATTTGATTCTTGCAAGAATAAACTGCCAATATGACATAATTTATCAGAATATTAAAAAAATAGAAGGGTAAGGATTCGTATGTTTTTTTTAAATAAGTTAAAAATCTCAAAGAAATTAGATAAGAAGGCATTACTTTATTATCTGATTGCTTTTTTTCTTTCAGCAGTGTTTGTATTAATTTCTTTTTCCAAGATGAAAATTAATCCGTTTGGAGGAAAATCATTATTAAACATGGACTTGTGGGGACAATATTTTCCCATGTATGTAGAAAAGTATAACAATATAAGGGATTTTGGCTCAGGGCTATATTCGTGGAATGGAGCCTTAGGTTTTAATCTGTTTGCTCAGTCGGCGTATTATGGAAATAGTATTTTTAATTACATTTTACTTTTATTTAATAGGGACATCTTGGTTGAGGTTTTTAATTATATCCTTTTATTAAAAATATCCTTTGCGTCATTTACATTCTGTATATATCTTAAAAATAAATTTAAAAAAATTAATATGTTAACTGTAGCTTGTTCTGTTGTGTATTCTTTGTGCGGATATATATTAGCTTTTATTACACAACCAATGTGGTTGGATGTTGTGGTTTTTTTCCCAATAATAATATTAGGTCTAGAAAGACTAATTTTGGAAAGGAAGCCAGTACTTTATTGTGTTGTTCTTGCGATATCAATATTTTCTAATTTTTATATTAGCTTTAGTGTATGTATCTTTGTTGTATTATACTTTATTGTTTTTGTAATAAGCCATTCACAAAACATAAAGTTTAAGGATATAAAAGTAGCTGTTATAAACTTTGCAATTTTTTCACTTGTTGCAGGAGGATTAGCTGCATTTACAGTGATACCTGTTTATAAAGCAATAAGTATAACTTTGGCATCGGAAATGACACGACCTGATAAGCTGGAGTGGTATAATTCTGCATTTGAATATATTTCACAGCTATTACCATTAACTAAAACATCATTGGCTTATGGTATGCCGAACATATATAGTGGAGGATTTGTGTTTATAATGCTTCCATTATTCTTTATTAATAGTGAAATACCTGTCAGAAAAAAAATTGCATATTCGGCACTTGTAGCGTTCTTATTTATTTCAATGAATTTAAATATCTTAAATTATGTATGGCATGGCTTGCATTTTCCAAATCAGCTTCCAGGTAGATGGACATTTATGTTTACATTCTTCTTAATTTTGATTTGCTATGAAACTTTGGTTAATATAAAGGGAATTAATTATAAGGGTGTACTGTTCTCATTGTTTCATGCAATCCTATTTATTTGTATAACAAAAATTCTTCCTGAAGAATTGAAGGCAAGTTCTAAAATAATAAGAATTATGCTTATAGGCATGTTGATATACGCTGTTTTATTATTTGTTAATGTAATAATAAAAAAGCCTGTTGTAAAAAAGATTGCGATGGTATGCATAGCCTTTTTAATGATATCTGAGGTTGGAGTTAATTTTGTAAAGGTAATGGACAGGGATGTAAGAACATCTGATATTAAATCATATAAACATGCTGACAAAATGATGAGTGATTGCGTATATTCCTTTGCAAGCGGAGAAAATGATTTTTACAGGATGGAGATGCATGAAGGCTGGACATTTAATCCTGGTCAACTATTTGATTATAAGGGGGTTTCATACTATTCATCCACAATGACAGGCAATGCATATAATTTCTTTAAAGCATTAGGGTACAGAGTTTATGCCAAAAATGTAAGTACGGTGTTTAATCCGTACTCACCAATAATGAATTCATTTTTTTCAATAAAGTATATAACTGATAAAACTAACAGACTTGAATTAGTGGGAATGAATGAAATTTACCGTGATGTTAATTTTAAGGTTCTGGAAAATGAAACTGCTTTGCCGATAGCATTTATGGTTGATAGTGATTTGATAAAATGGAAAATCGACGATTCCGATTACAAAAATCCGGTAGATGTTCAGAATAGCTTTTTAAATGCAGCTATGGGAGAAGAAGTGAATGTATATGAAAAGGTTACATTTGACGCAGTTAGTGTATCAAATGCAAAATTATCTTATAATGATAATTGGGAAAAGCAGTATTATACTAAAGAGTCATCAAATAGTCCAGTTGAGTTTAAGTTCACCTATAATATAAAGGAGGATCAGTATTTATATTTACAACACGGCTTTAAAAAAGGTGAAATGAGTATAGGAATTAATGGTGTAGTACAAAAGTTTGAAGCATCAAGGGAGCCATATAGAGCTATAGGTAATGTTAAAGCTGGTGATATAGTAGATATATATGTTGATATATCCGATGTGAAAGTAGGTATCTGGGGAATAGAGGTATTTACTATAAATGAAGAGAAGTTTTATGATTGCTATAATAAATTAAGTCAGAACTCTGCACAGATTATTAAGGCAAAGGACACAAAAATAAAATTTAAGGTAAACTCTGACGGCGAAGGGATACTTTACACTTCAATCCCAGATGATGGTGGTTGGAAAGTAAAATGTAATGGAAGAAAGCTCAACACTTATAGAATAGGTGATTATTTAATTGCTGTAATTATTCCTCAAGGAGAAAATACACTTGAGTTTTCATACCATGTACCTGGACTTAAGCTTGGTTTGGTAATTTCTGTAACCTGTTTGGCGTTTTTAGTTCTATATGTTTTAATAAAAAAAGGGAAAATAACTATAAAATTTTTAAATTTAGGTAAATCCGCAGAAGCTGAAGTGGAAATCCTTGAGGAGGAGTAGATAATAACAGAAGAAACTGGTTCAGTTTTTGAGTGTAATTTAGAAGGTTATGACGATTTAGATGATAAAAGCCGTAATTTAAAATTAGCTAAAAATATTTTATAACCTTAGAGATAAAGGACCGACACATGAAAATGTGTCGGTCCTTTTCAATATGATTTCTATGGATGAATAAAATAAAGGGTCAACTTTATATTTACCTATGGATAAGGTTAGAAATATGAGCGGGATTGCATGTTATTTATAGGTTGGCCTTACTTGTTTGAAGTATTCTAATATAATGATTAGCCTCACGCAACACATGGTCAGCAAGCAGTGGAAGGGCAATTGACCTTATTTTGCAGCCTGCTATACCTCTTATTGTAGATTCCTTAAAGCCTCTAAATTTAACAGTTTTAGCAAGAGTACTTGTAGTTGTGCTTAATATATTAAATTCATTTGCCTTAGCAGTAGTGTTTAGTAAATTATTATAATCATTTACAAAATCATTGGCCATCAGTATTAAATTATTTTCAGATGGATCAAGCACACCTCTAATAAACAATGCATGCTCCATCATAATCTGGTCCCAGAATAATTCGCCTTGTATTATATCCACTGTATCCAGCTCTTCACCACGCTCAAGCATTTCAATTAGTTCGTAATATCTTCGTGCCTCACGAATAATATGCTCTATCAACAGAGGATAATTTGCTGTAGCGATATAGCATGACACCTGCATATTGAGAACATTCTCTTTAAAGCTGATAAAGCTATCAAGCAACTTTTTGGTATAGCTGTTCAAATTAACAACATAATCATATAGCTCAGGAGTCAAATCTGCCTTGCTAGGTGTATATAGCTTTGCCTCATTTATTGTAATGTCCTGATTAATCTTAATGCCTGTAAACGCCTCTGTTTTCTGTTCGGCGCCAAGAGTAAAATCGGTGACAATTTCGCCCGATGCAAGAACATCTGGTCTTATAAATCCGCTGCTTATTCCGACAGCATTTGACAGAACATTTTCAAAGTAATTTTTAAATGTATTTGCAGTATTCTTATAATCTTCGTTGACAGCCATAAAGCCGGCTTCTAAAAAGATTGCATGTTCTTTCATAATTCTAGCAAAAAACAAATGAAGCTCAAGAGATAAAGTTATGTATCTTTTTTGACTTAACATATGTCCACTCCTATCAATAATAAAGTTATCCCATATTATGAGAAATTGATAGGAATTGTTACGATTTCAGTTAGATATAATTTAAGAATCATAAAATATGGGTTAAAATAAAATAGTTTAAATTTCAATAATTTAGGGGTTATTTGTTGAATAGCTATACATAAGTGCTATAATCTTGTAAGGATTGCACAAATTAGAATAGATAAAAATAATAATTTTTATCTATTTCATAGAAAATTAATAATAAGTACAAAAATGTTTGTTACAATGTTAATAACGAAAACTACATTAAAATATCGACGAAAATTTAGACAAAGGGGAGTATGCTAATGAAGTAATTGTAAATAGAGAGGGAGTGAGATTATGGATATTAGAAGAATGAGTCCGGAAATGGGTAAAAGAGTGAATATCCATATTTATGAAGAGATAAAAGTAGGACTATTTGGAAAGGCAGCTCTTGCAAAGGCTGCTAAGCGTTCATCCATCGTACGCTGTGATGGGAAGCTCTATGCTGTTCCATATGAAATTTATTTGAAAGCGGAGGAATTAGAATGCGATTAATTGAAAAAATAGTTTTCTATGAAATATAAGGCTACTGAGGGAATCAGTAGCCTATGTTTCTTTTTTATTGTAATTTTGTATTAGATTACTCTTACCTTAATTATGCCGTCAATAGCGTTAATGCTTGCAATGATATCATCAGTAACATTTCCTCCACAAGCATCTATCATGGTGTAAGCATAATCTTTTTTGCTCTTATTAAGCATATTTTCGATATTCAAACCATTACCAGCAAGTGAAGTTGTAATTTGTGAAATAATTGATGGGATATTCTTATGAATAATGCAAATCTTTGTGCCAACAGCAGTCATTTCCGCGTCAGGCAAGTTTACACTGTTCTTAATATTTCCATTTTCAATATAATCAATAAGCTGTTTTGTAGCCATAACAGCACAATTATCTTCACTTTCAGGAGTTGATGCACCAAGATGAGGAATAGCAACAACACCCTTCACACCAATGATTTCAGCATTAGGGAAGTCGGTTACATAGCAAGCGACCTTACCGCCTTCAAGTGCCTTAATCATATCTGCGTCGTTAACAAGTTCTCCTCTTGCAAAGTTTAAAATTCTTACATTATCCTTCATTTTGCTAATAGTTTCAGCATTAACAAAGCCCTTTGTATCAGCATTGTAAGGAAGGTGTAATGAAATATAATCTGCCTCGCTGTAAAACTCATCAGGAGTTTTTACGCATTTAACCTTAGGTGAAAGTCTTAATGCGGAATTAACAGATAAGAATGGGTCACAACCTACAACATTCATACCTAAGTGCAATGCAACATTTGCAACCATTGAACCAATAGCACCCAAACCAATTACTCCAAGAGTTTTGCCCATGATTTCTGGACCTGCAAATTGTGACTTACCTTTTTCAACCAATTTTCCGACAGCATCACCTTCAGTTTTCAATGATGGAACCCATGTTAATGCCTCGGAAATTTTTCTTGATGATAAAAGAAGACCAGCAATAACAAGCTCCTTAACAGCATTAGCATTAGCACCTGGAGTATTGAAAACGCAGATACCCTGTTTAGTGCATTCGTCCACAGGAATATTATTTACACCTGCACCTGCTCTTGCGATTGCAAGCAGATTTGAACCGAATGCCATATCATGCATGCTAGCTGAACGAACTATAATTGCATCTGGGTTTTCAGCTGTACTTGAAACATTATATAGGTTTCTATCAAAAAAATCAGTGCCGACACTGGAAATTTCATTAAGCGTTTGAATATTATACATAATAGCAACTCCTTAAATGGTATATAATTAAGCGTTTGTAGCCTCAAATTCCTTCATAAATTCAACTAGCTTCTCTACGCCTTCGATTGGCATAGCGTTGTAGATAGAAGCTCTCATTCCGCCTACTGAGCGATGTCCTTTAAGATTTAAGAAGCCCTTGCTCTTAGCCTCAGCAACAAATTTTGCATCAAGCTCCTCATTGCCTGTTACAAAAGGAACATTCATAAGTGAGCGGTCCTTACCCTGAACAGTAGCCTTAAACAATTTAGAGCTATCAAGGAAATCATATAGGATAGCAGCTTTCTTTTCGTTGTGAATCTTCATAGCCTCTAATCCGCCACTTGCCTTAATCCATTCTAGAACAAGTTTTAAGATATAAATTCCATAGGTTGGAGGAGTGTTAAACATTGAGCCATTGTCAGCATGTGTCTTATAATTGAACATTGTTGGAGTAAAGTCCTTAGCATTTCCAATTAAGTCCTCACGAATAATAACAACAGTCAAACCAGCAGGACCCATGTTCTTTTGTGCACCGGCATAAATTAAGCCATATTTTGTAACATCAACAGGTTCAGATAAAATACATGACGACATATCTGCAACTAGTGGAACATTTCCTGTATCAGGTAGTTCAGTGAATCTTGTACCGTATATAGTGTTATTCTGGCATATGTGGAAATAATCTGCATCAGGAGTAAAAGTTGATTTATCTAATTTTGGAATATATGAAAAGGTTTTATCCTCAGAGGAAGCAACAGCCTTACATTCACCATAACGCTTAGCTTCGCTATAAGCCTTCTTAGCCCATTGACCAGTTATAACGAAATCAGCCTTACCTGATTTGTTTAAAAGGTTAAGTGGAACCATAGCGAATTGTGATGAAGCGCCACCCTGTAAAAATAAAACCTTATAATTTTCTGGAATTGACATAACTTCTCTTAAAATAGCCTCAGTCTCATCGAAGATAGCCTGGTACTCTTTTGAACGGTGTGACATTTCCATAACAGACTGACCAGTTGTCTTGTACTCAAGCATTTCGTCAGCAGCAATTTTTAAAACTTCTTCAGGTAACATTGCAGGACCAGCACTGAAATTATATAATCTACTCATGAAATTAAACCCTCCATAAATGTTTTATATACCTATTATATTACGATTTTAGCCTGAAGTCAATAAAAATTGATACACTTTTCACAATTAAATTAAGAAATTTAAGTCCTGCTTAATTTTTTGCAAGCAGGACTTTTAGTTGGTTTATATTATTTTGTAATCATACTTTTTAGTGAAATTAAGTCAAATGCATCAATTTTTCCATCTTTATTTATATCAGCAGCCTTTGCTTGATTAGGGAATAATTTTTGGTTGCCAGATATAGCTTGCTTAAGTATTACAATATCAGCTGAATTTAAAATGCCATCTCCATTTAAATCGCCTGTTTTAAATTCTTTATCAAGCGGAATAAAGGTTATCTTCTTTTTATTTGCGTAGGCTTCAGCGGTTGAACCTGTATAGCCATAGATTGTTTTTAGATACTTAGAAAAAAAAGCCTCATCTTCAATGGTTTTAACAGATGATGGGATTACAACAGATGTTAAGTTATTACAACCAGTGAATGAATAGTTCTTAATTTGAGTAACGGAATTAGGAATCGTTATTTTAGTTAAATTTATGCAATCATAAAATGTACACATTTCAATACGTTTGATAGAGTTAGGGAGAACTACTTCAGTTAAGTTTAAACTGCCTTCAAATGCACAGTCGAAAATATCAATAACAAAATCAGGGACTATATATTTATCTGAAGGTTTACCAGCAGGATATGCAACTAGAGTAGTTTTATCCTTACTAAATAAAACTCCATCGATATCGCAAAAATATTGATTGTTTTTATCTACTGTAATTGAAGTTAAGCTTTCACACTTTCCAAATGTCATGTAAGTAATACCTGTAACAGAGCTGGGAATAGTGATAGATGTCAAGCTATTACAGTATAAAAATGCACTATGGTTGATATATTTAACAGTGTTAGGAATTATGACTGAAGTTAGGTTATTACATTTTTTAAAAGCTCCACTTTCAATAGAAGTAACAGGTAATCCATTAATTTTACTAGGAATTACAACTTCAGTAGCAGTTTTGTCACAAGCTGTAATATAAACCTTTCCATCAACTATTTTATAAGTTAAATCGCCATAAGTTTCAGCTGATACTGTATAGGCTGACTTCAAATCTAATGGATTTGTAGATATATTGCTAATCGGAGTCGCAAGGAAAAGCGTAGCAACTGCCAAAACTCCAGCAAGTATTCTTTTAATCTGTTTCTTCATGTTGTAACCTCTTTCTATTTATTTTACAATTATAATCATAACATATAAAAGAAATTATTGCAAGAATGTTTATAAAAGGTTAAAAACTATTCTTCACTTTGCAATTCGCTTTCTTCAGCAAAAACAAAATCAATATCACCAGTTGAAACGGTAGCCTTTACACATTTTATTCTAACTTTATCCCCAAGAGTGTATTTTTTATTTGAAAGCTGCTCAGTGATTGACATAAAGCCATCGTAGTAATAATTTCCTGGTGGGAAGGAGTTGATATGAACAAGCCCCTCAACGGTGTTTTCAAGCATTACATAAACACCATGTTCAACAACGCTTGAAATCAAACCTTCATATACCTCGCCGATATGCTTTTGCATATATTCAGCCTTATAGCAATCCTCACACTCTCGTTCAACATTCATTGCAGTAAGCTCTGCGCGGGAGGATTTTTCGGAGGAATTGGCTGTAAAAGCAGCATACCTTTTTTCAAGCCATTTTGTATCATAGCCCATTATGGTATCGCTTAGTATTCTATGGATAGAAAGGTCTGGATAGCGTCTTATAGGTGATGTAAAATGGGCGTAGTCGGCCAATGCAAGCCCGAAATGACCGATTGGCTCTGGGGCATATTTAGCCTTAGCCATTGAGCGTAGGATAATGGTGTTTATTACAGGGAACATAGGGCTTTCCCTTGCATTATCAAGAATTTGAGCAAGGTGTGCTGGTTTAAAGCTGTCCACATTAGGGAATGGAACACCGATTTTCAAAAGTATTTCCTTTAGCTTTTCTGCCTTTTCAAGAGTAGGCTCTTCATGCACTCTATAAATAAAAGGAACTTCCTTTATGCGGGCATAGTTTGCGGCGGCCTCATTTGCAAGCAGCATAAACTCCTCAATAATCATTTCGCTTTTACCTCTGACTCTAGGTGTAACACCTATACAAACATCATTTTCATCAATAATCAGCTTGCTTTCAACGGTTTCAATCTGTGGTGCACCACGTCTTTTTTTACAAGCAATGAGAAGGTCAGCAAGTTCATTCATAAGAATTATGCTGTCCATGACATGAGCATATTTTTCAAGGATTTCTGGAGTTGTCTCTCCGGAGAGAATAGTATTTATTTCCGAGTAAATACCCTTTATTTTAGAATTGATAACAGTTTTCTTAAAGGTATAGTTTTTTAAATTTCCTTCAAAGTCCACCTTGAGGAATACGGAAAAGGTGAGTCTGTCCTCATTGGGATTCAGCGAACAGATACCGTTGGAAAGCTCCTTTGGAAGCATTGGAACAACCTTATTGGCGTAATAAATGCTTGTTCCGCGATTAAGTGCCTCTTTATCTAGAGCAGAGTTTCCCTTAACATAGTAGGATACATCGGCAATATGGACTCCGAGAATATAGTGGTCTTCGTGCTTGGATATGGAAACAGCGTCATCAAGGTCTTTTGCTTCTGCGCTATCGATTGTGAAAATGCATTCATCACGCAAATCCTCTCTGTTGTTATACTCATATTCCTGTATTCCAGCCTCAGCAATTTTTCTTGCCTCTTTAAGAGCCTTAAAGGGAAATTCAGGGACAATACCATTAACAGCAAGGATTGAGTTGGCACATGAAACAGCGTTTTCTGCACTTCCGAATGCCATAATAATTCGTGCTCTGTGTTCGGAATGACGGCTACCGCGTTGTATAATTTCAGCAAGAACCTTATCGCCCTCCTCAAAAGGCACATTATCCATATTATCAACTCTTATAAGGCTTTTTGCCATAGTGTCGGGAATTATAAAATATGAGCCAGCTCTAAAAACAACAGTACCTGTCATTTGTGACAGATTCTCCTCAAGGATTGAAAGCACCTCTCCCTCAGGCGACCCACTCCTTGATTCAATAAGAGAAATCAGTACCTTATCCTGAGGCATTGCACCCATAAGAAATTTTCCAGGAATAAAAACCTCGCTTTTATCATCTGTTTTTTCAGCAAATCCAAAGGTTTTGTTGAGCCTTGTAATAGTGGCAGTGAAGTATCCATATTTTTCACATGAGACAAAGCCTTTTTTACGCTCGAAGATAATTCCCTCTGAACAAAGCTCATCAAGAGCTATATAGAAGTTTTCACCGCCCTTATTGCTTTTACATTTAGCGGCAAGGTCCTTTTTAGGTATTGGTTTTTTTCTTCCTTGATTTAAAAAAGTCATAATTCTGTTTTTATACTTCTCGACGCTATATCTTGTTTCGTTCATTATTTTCCTCCAAATTTATCTATATATGATATGGATTATATGATATGAATATGGAATAAAATCAAAAAAAGGCAAGAGACAGGAATAAACTTTCCACTCTTACCTTTCGTTTCAATTAAAGTTCTACTTGTTTATAACATTAGGAACTATATTTATTGCTACAGTAATGATAAAAAACAAGCCCGCTAATATTTTAGTAATTCTATTAAGAGCAGCTTCTTTTGTTCGTCCTGCATTTTTACCATAGAATGAATCATTACTTCCACCCGTTATAGCTGTGGTCATATTCTGCTGAGTTTTTTGGTCTTGAAGCAGACATAGAATGATTATAAGAAGACAAACAAGCAATAAACCGACACCGACAACTATCTCCATTGTACTCATTTTACAGCATTCCCCTTTCGACAGATTAATTAATCCTATACAGTATATCACAGATATTTTATAAAATCAAGGGGTTTTAGGAAAAAATATATTTTATTCTTATTTTGGCTTGTTATAAATTTACATTACTGTAATAGAAGCAGGTAAAAGAATTATTTTTACTAGTGTAACCAAAAACAATAAATTAAACCACAAGGTTATTAATATAGGTAAGGAAGGCTTGTTCTTTTTTTTTAAGCCAAGCATATAATAAATAAAAAAGGAGTGATAATTATGACAGAAGAAAAAATTACAAGGGTATTACACAATGTTATTATGGAAAACAGGAAGTCGCTTTCAATTTCAGGAGTAACCGATGTTGATAATTTTGATGATAAAACCATACTGCTTTATACACAGATGGGAGAGCTTCTGATACAGGGCAGGAACCTTCATGTAAATTCAATGAGCGTTGAAACAGGTGAAATGTCGATAGAGGGTGATATATGGTCACTTTCATATGGTGATAAGGACAAGAAGGGTCCAATTTCATTTTTAGGAAAGCTATTTAGATAAATGATGCAGGAGGGAATATGGAGCTTGAAACTTTTTTTACAGCCACAGAACAGACCAAACTTTTCTTGCTATCATGCCTTTTAGGAATTCCTATCGGCATAACCTTTGATATATTTCGTGTAATAAGAGCAATACTGCCTCATAATAAAATAATGGTTGCAATAGAGGATATATTGTTTATGTTTTCATATGCAGCATTCGTAATGTGCTTTTCCATAGTTGCCTCAAGAGGAGAGTTCAGGGTTTTCTATATTATCGGAAACATTCTAGGATTTACAGTTTATTTTTTTTCAGTAGGGAACATTGTTGTAGGAACAGTCAGAAAAATAGTGTTATTCATACATAAACTGCTCAGCAAAGTCTTTTCTCCGTTGAGAAATAAAATTTTACTTATATGTGCAAAAATTAAAGAAAAATTTGTGGAAAGGTTCAAAAAAAATTAAATTTATGTTAAATAAGTAAAATGTACTTGCTAGATTTTATTATATGTTGTATAATGGGTATTACTAATATAAAAAACGAAGGAAAGTGAGTCAGTTGGGCAAAAGGGTTGCTAAAGTTAAAAAAAAGAAGTATAGAGGTCCGCTTTCTGTAATGACTGCAGTGGCTGCTGTTGCTATGGTTGTTTTTTGTGTGGCTTCTATTATTTCTAGCCAGGCTACAATTTCTGAAAAGAAGAAGGAGCTGCAATTAATCAAGCAGCAAACTGAGGAGCTTGAGGCGGAAAATATGGAATATCAAAGAATAATTGAAAATGAAGATATTAACACATTTATGGAAAAGTATGCAACAGAAAATCCAGAATTTAATTATGGCATACCCAGAGAACGCAGATTCTATGATATTTCAAGAAATTAATTTAGGAGGATAACTTTTACTTTATGCAATTTGAAGTTGGGAAAATTTATGATGGAGTAGTTAAAGGGATTACTGCATATGGGGCATTCGTTGAGATTGATAAAAATACAACTGGTATGGTACATATCTCAGAAATTGCTAACTCTTATGTTAATGACATCAAGGAGCATTTAAAAGAAAATCAGACTGTTAAGGTTAAAATTATTGGTGTAAATGAGGCGGGCAAAATTAGCTTGTCCATTAAGAAAGCAGTTGATGGAGATAATGCTGATTCAGGAAAAAATGACAGCTATGGTAATGAAAATACAGCAGGTTGTGGGGATAATTACCGTACTGGTTATGATGCAAGTAAATGTCCTCCTCCAAGTGTCTGGGAGACAAAAAAGCAACCTTCTGCAAGTGAAATGTCTTTTGAAGACATGCTTAATAAATTTAAGCAGAGCAGTGAAGAGAAGATTGGCGAGTTAAAGAGGAATATTGATAACAAACGCAAAGGTTCTTCAAGGCGTGGTAGGTAATTTAGGTCGGTGTTCTCTCTTTTTGAATAATATATAAATCCACCGTTAGAGGTGGATTTTTACTTTTAATGTGGCTACTGAGGGTAGTGGATTTGTTGGTGGGAAGGTTAAGCAAAATTAAGAAGGCAAAGGTGATTTTAGGTAATTTATTAGCTTTTGCGAGCAAGGTTTTTTAATATAAAATATGTAGCAATAGTTTGAGGTTTTATCCTCAAACTATTACTTTGTACAGATTTAATTTAGAGATCAGATACTAAACAATCTTTAACTAGCTGGATATTTCCGTAATCACAAGATTTGCTTGAACTGGTGTATTTGCAAAAGTTGTGTCATCAGCTGTTAAATTTACAAGCCTAATTGTAGAGGGAACAGCTCCTACTGTAACAAAAGCATCACCAGAAACCTGACCAGTTACTATTGGAGATGAACCGATAATATTAAGACTTCCGTTTATTTCTACAGCAAATGAGATTGTAGTTGAGGGGCCTGCACCATCAGTTGCAACCCACCATGATACATAGTAGTTGCCAGGTGCGTTAATTGTAAATTCACCTGTTAAGTTATTATAATCTACATTAATAGTCTGGTCATTTGTAACATTATTGAATATTACAGGGTCTCCAGAGCCAACTGCAGTTATTCCTGCGTCAGTAAGCTGAACCTGCAATCCTCGTAATTGCTGGACAGGGCCGGTAGGGCCAGTATCACCAGTAGGACCAGTGTCACCAGTAGGGCCAGTATCACCAGTAGGGCCAGTATCACCAGTAGGGCCAGTGTCACCAGTAGGGCCAGTATCACCAGTAGGGCCAGTATCACCAGTAGGACCTGTAGCACCTGTTGGACCTGTTGGGCCTGTAGCACCTGTTGGGCCTGTAGGACCTGTTGGGCCTGTTGGACCTGTAGCACCTGTAGGACCTGTTGGACCTGTTGGCCCTGTGAAAAAACATAGGCACTGAGGAGCAGGTGGACAAGGGGGGCAAGGTGGAGGACAAGGCCTGCATCTGTCAAAAATATTTGCAATATTTTGAAAGTTCTGAGAAGACGATGTCTCATTAGTTGCCCTTGCCTTCATGCAATTAGGGCAATTGCAGTTTTTATTATAAATCATACACATATACCTCCTTACTTTAAATAATGTAAAATCGTTGGTTTAGTTCTTTTATGAAAAGAAGTTTTTTACATATACTAATAGTTTAATAAAAGCCCTATCCTATACTATGCAGAAGATAGAATTTTGTTGCAAATCTTTGAATTATAGAGTATGCTGATGAAATTGGTTGTTAAGGGGCACTATAAACCACTTAAATCTATTTTTCCTTCTAAATTTATTGCTTTACGGTGTAGTTTATTACTGAATAAATATTTAATAGTGGTTAATAATTACATTAGTGAGTTTGTATAGGATTGAGGGAAGGCTATGATAATCACATTCATTCGTTCGTTGATTTTATATATCCTTGTTGTTTTTTCGATAAGGCTGATGGGTAAAAGGCAGATTGGTGAGTTGCAACCAACTGAGTTGGTTATTACAATACTTATCTCAAATATAGCTACACTTCCGATGGAGGATTTAGACACACCACTTATAATAGGAGTGGTGCCAATTTTATCTTTGGTATGTTTTGATGTGCTTGTTTCGTGGGCAACTCTTAAATCTAAGAGGCTAAGAAAAGTGATGTCCGGTTCTCCTAAAATTATTATAAAGGACGGTAAAATAGACCAGAAGGTGATGAAGGATTTAAGGTTCTCAATTGATGACCTTATGACAGCACTGAGGGGGAATAATATTTTTGATGTTTCGGAGGTACAGTTTGCAATTGTTGAAACAACTGGCGATATTTCAATTTATCAGAAGTTTGAAAAGCAAAATGTGACTAATGAGGATTTGGGTATTAAAGGGGAATCAAAAAATCCACCTGATATAATAATTTCAGATGGAGTTCTGATTCAAAAAGGACTTGAGGCATCTGGTATGACTAAAAAGTGGCTGGAAAATTTACTAAATAAAAGAAAAATAAAAATAAGTGATGTGTTTTTACTTACTTCTGATAATAAAGGGAATTATTATTTAATAGAGAGGGAGAAAATTGGCAAGAATTAGAATAAGTTTAGTGATTATTATACTTATTACTTTTGGGAGTATTCTTTCAACTTATGTGATACGGGATAAATATAGTAAGCTGTTGACAATGGTAGAGCATACACAGAGCTTGGTGGAGGAGGGTAGGCGGGATGAGGCAATAGCTGAGGCAGAAAGGCTGATGGACTATTGGGGTAAGCTAAGCAACAGGTCACATTTTCTTGTAAGAAGTGACAAGATAGCGGACCTTAACTCGTCCATTGCAAGAATAAAGCCTTATATTGAGGATGAAAGTGAAGAGCTTAATGCAGAAATTGAAAGTGTAAAGGGAATGATAGAATGGCTTTATGAAAGCGAAATGCCATATCCGAACAATATATTTTAGAATAAAAAACCCTCCGTTTCAATAATATGAAACAGAGGGTTTCAAGAGCTTTGTTAATGGCAACAAATGCCCTTGCTTTTTACTGTTTTTCCTTAATAGCGCTTTTAGCTTTGTTTACGATGGTTTTATCATTTTCATAGGTTAAAACTGAGAGTGCGTGACCAATATCAACCCAACGGATTTCTGCAATTTCTTCTGCTTGGGGTGTAAATTCAAAATTTTTTGCTTTAGCTAAGAAATAAACGACAACTTTCTGGGTATCTTTTTTAGGTGAATATGAAACTGTTTCTCTGAAGGTTGGGTCTATAATAACATCAAGATTGGTTTCCTCTTTAATTTCACGCAAAGCAGTTTCAACTTCGGTTTCGCTACCTTCCATATGTCCCTTAGGAAAGGACCAATGTCCGCTATTGACATGCTTTATGAGCAATATCTCAATGTTCCCATGTGACTTACGGTAAACAATAGCACCACATGACTTTTCGTGAATCATGTTTTATATTCCTTTCTATTTAATAATCATTTTCAATAATAGTATAGCATAAATTTTAGGGTATGTCCACAAATTTTTTATTTAGTTTGCTTTATTAGGGAAAAATTAGTTGTATAAATTGTATAAAAGGATAAATATAATCCAGTAAATATATTAATTTATCAGTTTTTTATGAGTGGAGTAATTTGATATAGAGTTATTAGTAAAAATAATAATAATAATAATTAAAATGGTTGACTAAATGCTGGGATAAGGTTATAATTGATATTGTAAAGGAGGGGTGATATGTTTGTATAATATATATGACAAAAATTTAATTGATAGATTTAACCCGTTTGATAATCCGACTGAAAACAGGGATTATAATAGTGATTACAGAACTATTGTTCCACAGATTTCAATTGAGGGCTGTGAGATACCGGATATTCCATCACAGATAGAAAAGAAGCGTATAAGGTATTTTTACAATATGTCTGGCTTAATGATAATAGTTCATTTAGTATCCTCTTTTTTGCTTGCAGTAATACTTTCGACTTTATCTCAGGGTGCGATTTATGCTGTTGATAGAAGCGTGCGTAGAATACTACCTACTAATTATGATTCAATTGTTCTTGATTATATATTAAATAGTTCAATAATGATGGGGATTAATTTGCTTGTGTACCTGACGGTAAATCTATTTGTGTTCTTTTTAGGCTGTAAATTAGCCAAGATTCCAGTTAACACAATGTTTCAGACAAAGGATTTAAGAAAGCTGACCATGTTGAGGTATATGGGGATTGGTCTTTTCTTACAGATGTCATCAGCTGTAGTCATAAATATAATAAATTTTATTTTTGAGCAGTTTGGTGTTACAGCAACTACTCCTGATTTTGAATTTGGTGGAAATATTAAGCTGATGATAGTCACCATGATTTACACATGTATTGTTGCTCCCGTAACAGAAGAATTGGTGTTCAGGGGCTTTTTGCTAAAGAATATGTCAAGGGTGAGCCAGAAGACAGGTATAATTATTACATCAATAATGTTTGGGCTTTTCCACGGAAATATTCCACAAGCTATTCTTGCGTTTATTTTGGGCATTTTTCTGGCGCATATTACAATTAAGCATAATTCGGTTATACCTGCAATTATTGTTCATGCAACTGTTAATTCCTTTTCAATGATTAACACAATTGTATATGAATTTTTAAATGAGGGTATAGCGGATTTAATTTTTGGTGGTTTGTTTCTTTTGATTATATTTGGCGGATTGGCTTTATTTATTTATTCATTGGTAACTAAAAAGGGAAGCCTTCCGAAATCAACAATAGCACAGCGCAAGAGGGGCCTGAGCCTTGTATTTTCATCATGGGTATTTCTGATCGCATTCATTGCATATGTTATTGTTACGTTAGCGAGCCTTGTATAGGCAATTGTAGATAATATTTGATAGGCATTAGATGATATGACATAATAAGCTACATAAAAAATTGAGCATAGGCAGATTAATTTCTACCTATGCTCATTTTATATTATCTTAGGAAAGAGTGTCGAAAGTATTATCTGCAACCTCAACTGCATTAGAAACAGGAGGTATAACAGGATTAACTGCATCAGCAATTTCATTTTTATCAAACTTTTTCTTGAATATATCAGATATATTATAGCCGGTAATAGCCTCAACTGTTTCAGGCAATTGACCTATAATGTCAGTTATGTAGCTTGTAACTTTTGAAGCACCGCTTTTACCATTGGAATTTGTTCCACCGTTATCGATGATAACAATCTTTTCAGTTCTTGCAAGCGGAGTTGCAATTGCCTGTGCAATTTCAGGTATACGGTCTATAACCATCTGAGCGATAGCTGCATCATTATATAGCTTAAATGCTTCAGCCTTTTCCTTCATAACCTCAGCTTCAGCGGTACCCTTAGCCTTTACAATTTCAATTTCAGCAGCACCCTTAGCCTGAATAACCTCAGCTTCAGCAAGACCTTCAAGCTTTACAGCATCAGCTTTAGCCTTAGCCTCAAGGGCAACAGCTGCAGCCTTAGCCTCAGCTTGTGCAATTTCACGATATTTATCAGCCTCAGCTTGCTTTTTTATCTTAGCCTCAAGCTCTTTTTCAGCCTTGAGAACCTCGTTTTCAGCAAGTTCAATTTCCTTTTGCTTTTTGAGAATTTCAATTCTCATCTGCTCATCAATAAGTTCTTTTTCCTTTTGTTTTTCAAGAATTTTAGCCTGCATATCAGTTTCGATAACTTCTTTTCTAGCTATATTTGACTGAATTTCATATGCAATATCTGCGCTGGCTTTAGCAGCCTCACATTGCTTTTTATATTCCTGAATTCTAAGTTCTTTATCCTTATTGCTTTCCTCAATTTGTGAAAGTGAGAGGATTTTTGCAGCCTCACCACGACGAACGGCCTCAGCAGTTTTAATATCGGATTCCATTTGTGCTTCAGCCTTTGCGATATTGGCTTCCTTTTTAACCTGTGCAATTTTTTCAGCACCTAAAGCTTCAAGGTAACCATTTTTGTCACTTATATCACGAATTGTGAGAACCTTCATCTCAAGACCCATATCATTAAGGTCAATTGCAGCAACCTCTTGAACCTTTGAGGCAAACTTTTCCCTGTCACGATAAATTTCCTCAACAGTTAGCTTTGAAACAATTTCACGAAGCTTACCTTCAAGCACATCGGACGCTGTATCCTTAATACACATAATAGTTTTCTGAAGATTACCTGTATTAAACTGCTCAACAGCGGCAAGGATTGATTCCTTGTCGTTTTTGACTTTGATAACAGCAACACCACTTGCAGAGATGCCAACACCAAGCATTGAAAGAGCGTCCTGTACGCCAAGTTCAACCTTGATGTTTTCAAGGGAAATGACATCTACTCTTTCAAGCAGTGGGATTACAAATCCACCGCCACCGGAAATGACTCTTTTTCTAAGTCCTGTAATTACCATTGCCTTATCCTGCGGTACTTTCTTCCACATGGTTAAAAAGCTGATAATGCAAAGAATAATTACACCAACGATAATAGCAATTGTTTTGCCAGTATCGCCCAGCTGGTTAAATAATTCCATAATAGTCCCCTCCATAATTTTTATATTTATTAAAGTCTTTCGACAATATAAACCTTATTGACTATGTCTAGGATAATAACATTTGTGTTAACACTAATTTCCTCATTGTCAGAACTTCTTGCAGGACCTGAAATAGTATTGTCATCGACTCTAAAGGTAATTTTTCCATAACCGTCCTTGAAAATCTTTTCACTTACAACAGCGGGTGAACCGATAATATCGGAGGAATCGGCAGATTCCTTTGAGGACAGCTTTCTGAGTGGCTTTGCAAGAAATTTATTTATAATAAATGTAATGAAAAAGCTGACTGCAAGAGCAATTGCAATAACAAGAGCAATGTTCATATCTCCGTATAAAATTTTGCCTATGCCACCAAAGGTAGTTACAAATATTATGGCAAGTGTTGGACTCATCGGTAAAAAACACCCAAAATCAAAATCACCAATTTCAAAGTCAAAGTCGAAATCAAAATCAAAATCTAGGAAATTAATAATCCCCAAAAAGCTAAATAGGGTATTGAGTAGTGTTAAAACAATGCCAACTCCAAAGCAAACATTAAAAACAGTAAGCATTAAATCACTCCTCGTCTTCTGCGTATTCCTCTAATGAGATGTAAAGTTTAATTTTTTCTATCGACTGCTCATTAACTGATAGAACAGTAATTTTAAAGATTCCGTGTTCAATTGATTCGTTTTTTTCAGGTATATGCCCAAGAAGCTCCATAACCCATCCACCAATAGAATTTGCAGAGCTTTCAATTATGTCATCGGGTAGGTCCAGCTCCTCAATCAAATCAATGAGACTGTAATCACCGGAAATTTCGTATTCATTTTCAGAAATCTGAGTTATATCTGTGGAAACCTCGTCATTTTCGTCGTATATTTCACCAACTAGCTCTTCAATAATATCCTCCATAGTGATTATTCCCTGTGTGCCACCATGCTGGTCCATAACTATTGCCATATGAACCTTCATGCGTTGCATTTCACGCAGAGCCTGACTTATATATTTAAGCCCAGAGATATAAAACGCATCCTGTATAATATCACGAATATTACTTTTTCCATCAAGCATAAACTTAAAGAAATCCTTTTGTGTGATTATTCCAACGATATTATCTAAATTTTTCTCATATACAGGCATACGAGAATACATTTCTGTAAGAAAGATTTGCTTAATATCCTCAATTGAGCTATTTATTTCTACTCCTACGACATTAACACGAGGAATAAGAATTTTATCAACAGTGATTTCGTCAAAATCCAAAGCAGAACGAACAAGATTTACCTCCTGCTCTTCAAGGACTCCCTCTTCCTCGATTTCATCAATAATATATTTTAACTCATCCTCAGTAATAGTAGGTCGTTTTTCAGATGATGAAGTAAATTTTGATATCAGCTTTTTTAATCCTGAGAACAATAATACAAATGGTTTCATAATCCAAATACATATTGACAAAGGTGTTGCGAAAAAGAGAACAAATCGTTCCGGATTTTCCTTCGCAATTGATTTAGGAATTATCTCGCCGAAAACAAGGACAAGAATTGTCATAACAGCGGTTGAAATTCCGACACCCTTTGAGCCAAATATTTCGGTAAAGAGAATGGTACCGATTGAAGCAGATGCTATATTTACGATATTATTACCTATAAGGATTGATGTAAGTGCGTCATCAAAAGAGTCGACTATTTTAAGTGTTTTTTTAGCCTGTTTATTCCCCTGCTGTGCATAATTTTTAAGACGAATTCTGTTAGCGCTTGAATAAGCCATTTCACAGGCAGAAAACAAAGCTGAAGTAAGAAGAAGGAGTATAATAATTATCAGGTAAGTAGCGGTTTGCATATAACCTCCAGTAAAAATTTATAAAACTAGATAATATAAAATGTATTAATAGTATATCTCACAAATAATAAGTAATTAGCAAAAATCTAGCATTATCATTATGTTAGCACACTTATTCAAAATAATCAAGTAAATTTTTTATTAATTGTAAAGGATTTTTAACAGGCTTTTTGACAAACATAATGCCTATATTTACCCCAAAGAAGTTTTTATATAAAATGTCAATTAAATTAAGTTTTCATTATGAAATATTACAAAAATCAAGTTTATACTTGAAAAATATCTTTAAAGTGATATTATATATATAATGTATAAAAAAATGCGAAATGCGGAAAAAGACGGAGGAACATATGCAGGATAAAATCAAGGAACTTTATAAAAAATATGAGGCATTAATATTATATGTGTTTTTTGGGGGATTAACAACCTTAGTAAGTTGGGTTACACATTTTGGAGCAAGAAATTTTTTAAATGTATCAGTAGGTACGGCTACTTTTTTTTCATGGGTTTGTGCGGTAACATTTGCCTTTGTAACAAATAAAAAGTATGTGTTTAAAAGCAAGGCAGTTGATTTTAATGATTTGCTTAGACAGATATGGCTGTTTTTTGCGGCAAGGCTTGTTTCATTAGGTGTAGAGTGGGTGATTATGTATTTCTGTGCGGATAGGTTTAGAAATACATTTATAAAGCTGTTTAGGCTTGATAGAATTGAGTATGGAAAGGGTTTGTTCAAGATGGAGCTGTTGAGCACACCAGAAAAATTGAACGAGCTTATATTCAAGCTGTTTTTTGCAAGTGTAATAATCCTGGTTATGAACTATGCGTTCAGTAAGGTTGTTGTTTTCAGAAAGAAGGGTAAAGAAGTGGATACATAAAAAATGGTGCTTTAAAGCACCGTTTTTTATGATAAATTGTATCTTAGACAAAGTATAATTGGGTGTACCCTTAATTTACTAGAGCAACCTCTCTGTAAAATAAGATTCTAAGGAGTAATGCTCATTTGTTAAGATCTTTATGGCAGGGATTGCATTATTTAAGTATAAAAGTAGTACAACCGTTGTTCATGGTTATAATTTTTCTGTCAATTCTGGGGTGGGTGAAATCCCGCCTTATAAGGTTTTGTAGAGCTTGTCCTTTGGTATAGCCATGTATCACATCAATTTCCTTTATGTGCTTGGGGCAGGTTTTTAAAATACGCAAAAGCTCAGAGCGAGCCTCAGCAACAGTCATGCCATGCAGGTCGACTGTAAGCGTAAAGCCATATGTTGAAGTAGTCATTTTTATCGCCTGCTTTCTTGTAATTGTTTAAAATCCTCTGCTATTTTAACAGCATCCTCATATGAGGTCAGGCTGTAACATTTTGCACGGAACAGAGCTGAGCCATACAAACCTTTGGTATACCACGCAGCGTGTTTTCTTGCCTCTTGAATACCTATTCTATCACCCTTTATCTCAAGGATTAACCGAATATGTCTAAGCATGGTTTCTAGCCTTTTATCAAGAGTTGGGGGTGTATATGGAATATTCTCATAATAGCATTTAATCTCCTTGAAAATCCAAGGGTTTCCATAGCTTGCACGCCCTATCATTACAAGGTCGCAGCCTGTATATTCATACATACGGATACAATCCTCAAGTGAGGCAACATCTCCGTTGGCGATTACAGGAATGGACACATTTTTCTTTACCTCACGGATAATGTCCCAATCAGCAGCTCCGGAGTACATTTGGTTTCTTGTTCTACCGTGAATGGCAATAGCGGAAACACCTGCCTTCTCCATTTCAACTGCAAATTCAACAGCATTAACGGTATCGTCACTCCAACCCTTTCTGAATTTAACAGTTACAGGTGCATCAGTTTCGCTTTTAGCGGCAATAACAAGCTCCCTTGCAAGTGAAATATCCTTCATCAACGCACTACCTGAGCCTGTCCCGACTACTTTAGGAACGGGACAACCCATATTTATATCAATTATGTCAGGTGAAAAATTATTGCATATCTTAACGGCCTTTGCCATAAATTCAGGCTCACTTCCGAAAAGCTGTAATGCCATAGGTCGTTCTGATTCGGTTATTTCACATAATTCAGCAGTTTTTCTATCATTATAGCAAAGTCCCTTTGCTGAAATCATTTCACTCACAACATAACTGGAGCCGAACTCCCTGTGCAGAATTCGGTACGCCCTGTCTGCAACCGATGCCATTGGTGCAAGCATTGCTGTTTTTGCTATTTTAACATTGCCGATATTGAGGTAATCCATCAGTTTTTCCTGCTTTGCCTAACCAGTTTTTTTGATGTAGGGTCCACCTTAAAAAAATCATCAAAGCCCCTTGCGTTTGCAGTATCTAAGCAAGCAATAGCCATCTCCTCTTCATCATCTTCACCTATTGATGTAAGATAGTAAAAACAATAGTTTTCAGGTGGGTCGAGTATGTAGAGGATTTCTCCACCGGGATGTACACCAATTAGTTTGCGTTGGGTTGGATTTGCACCACTGATAACAAGTACTACATTTTCATTTTTGTAATATTGAGCATCTTTAATGGACTCAAACTGAACTTCAACAAGTTTGCCATCATGTTTCCAGCATAAAACATCTGAATTTTTACTAAATTCTTGAATTGCCATACAATCTTTCCTTTTTTCTGAAATATTTTATCTTAATAATTATACTCATAATAAATGACATATATTATATTATCACAAAATTTAAAAAAATCATAGAGTTTTTTAAAAAAATTTGCTATAATAAAATAAGATACTTATGGAAAAACGGAATAAAAGCTTTGTTTTCTATCGGCGAAACTTTAATTTTAGGTTGTTAGAGTGATTCCTGTTGTAGATTATCGGAGATACAGTTTATAGGAGGATAAATATGAGATTGCTTGCTATTGACGGAAACAGCATCATGAACCGTGCTTATTATGGGATAAAGGGGCTGAGCAGTAAAAAAGGTGTACCTACTAATGCTATTTTGGGGTTTATGAATATATATTTAAAGGCATTAGAGGATTTAAAGCCTGATTGTATTGCGGTTGCCTTTGATTTGCCTGCACCTACTTTCAGACATAAGGCAGTTAAAAGCTATAAGGCGAACAGAAAGGGTATGCCCGATGACCTTGCAGAGCAAATGCCTCTTATTAAGGAGCTGTTGGCTCATTTGGGAATAAGAATTGTGGAAATGGAAGGATATGAAGCTGATGATATTTTAGGAACACTTTCATATTCCTTCTGCAGTGCTGGGCATGAGTGTATTATTTTGACGGGTGATAGAGATAGCTTGCAATTAATTAATGACTGCGTTAAGGTAAGGTTTGCTACTACAAAGGATAATATTTTGTATGATGAGGCAAGATTTGTTGAGGAGTATGGCTTTAAGCCTAATTTGCTAATAGATTTAAAAGCATTTATGGGTGATAGCTCCGATAATATTAAGGGTGTTGCTGGTATTGGCAAGGTGACTGCAACAAAGCTGGTTGCTGAATGGGGAACGATTGAGAATATATATGATAATCTTGATAAACTGAATGTGTCAAAGTCTGTAATTGCAAAGCTGGAGGCTGGCTATGATGATGCAAAGGAGAGTAAGTGGCTTTCTACAATAAAGCTTGATGTGCCGATTGAAACAGATATAGAAGCATACAAGCCTCAGCCTGCTAATGCTGATTGTGTTAAGAGGCTGTTAACTGAGCTAGAAATGTTTAAGCTATTGGACAGGCTAAATCTTGATGCAACCGAAGCTACACTATCTATTGCACAAATGGAAAAGCCAGAAATTACGGTTGTTGAGATGGATGAGGAAAAGCTGATAGAAATTTTAAAGCTATCCGAGCCTGTTTATTATCTATATGAAAATGAATGCCTAAAAGTAATTTTAGATGATATAGTATATCTCAAAAATGATAAAACTTATGCTCTGGATTTTTTGCAGAGCTATGTAAAAAAGATTACATTCGGTGCTAAACCATCGTACAGGCTTTGCTTTGAAAATAATACTGAGCTAAAAAATATCTGTTTTGATGCTGAAATTGCTGGCTATCTGCTTAATGCATTGTCTGCTGATTACTCTATCAAACAGCTATGTGACGAGTATTCTGTTGAATATTATCCCGATTTGGGCGAAAATGCAGATATTGTGAGCCTTAAAAAGCTATGTGATACGCTTGAGGCAGAAATAAAAAACACAGGCATGGAGAATTTGCTAAACGACATAGAATTGCCACTTACAGAGGTGCTTGCCTCAATGGAGTATTATGGCGTTAAGGTTGATACAGATGGTGTTCGTGCGTTCGGCGATATGCTTACAAATGATTTAAAGTCAATTCAGCTACAAATATATGAGTATGCAGGGCGTGAGTTTAATATTTCATCTCCAAAACAGCTAGGAGAGGTTCTATTTAAGGAATTGGGGCTACCGGCAAGGAAAAAAACCAAAAGTGGCTACTCAACCAATGCAGAGGTGCTGGAGGATTTAAAACCATATCACCCCATTGTTGAGCTTATTTTGCAGTATAGACAGCTTTTCAAATTAAACACAACCTATGTTGAGGGTTTGCTGAAAACCGTTGGTGATGACAGTAGAATTCATACCAATTTTAAACAGACGGAAACAAGAACGGGCAGAATTTCCTCCACTGAACCAAATATGCAGAATATTCCTGTTCGTACGGAGCTTGGCAGAAATATGCGAAAATTCTTTGTTGCAGATGAGGGTACAGAGCTTATTGATGCTGATTACAGCCAGATTGAATTGCGTATTCTTGCACATCTTTGTGATGATGAGCATATGAAGGAGGCATTTTCAAAGGGTATGGATATTCACACCTCAACAGCAGCAAAGGTGTTTAAAATGCCTCTTGAATTGGTTACAGATTCAATGAGAACATACGCAAAAGCCGTGAATTTTGGAATTATTTATGGCATAGGTGCGTTTTCTCTTTCAAAGGATATCGGTGTTTCCGTTGCTGAGGCTGATAAATATATTAAGGATTATCTCAATCATTATAAGAATGTGGAAAGGTTTATGAATGATACTGTTGAACAGGCTAAAAAGAATGGCTATGTAACAACGCTTTTCGGTAGAAGAAGATATGTGCCTGAGCTTTCCTCATCAAATAAAATCATGCAGGCGGCGGGGAAGAGAATTGCTATGAATACCCCAATACAGGGCACTGCTGCTGATATTATAAAAATCGCAATGGTCAAGGTTTATAGGAGATTAAAAGAGGAAAATCTTAATGCAAGGCTGATTTTACAGGTGCATGATGAATTGATTGTAGAGGGAGATAAGGCTTGTGCAGAGCGTGTCGGTGAGATTTTAAGAGAGGAAATGATGAATGCTTGTGAGCTTTCCGTTCCGCTTATTGCAGAGGTCAATGTAGGAAAGAGCTGGTATGATGCAAAGGGCTGATGGGATTTTTCCGGCATTAAGCTGTGATATAGATAGAATTGTTGAGATAGAGAAGAAGTGCTTTTCTGATGCTTGGACAGAAAATATGTTTAGAAGCAGTCTTGAAGACCCTGAATCGATAATGCTTGTGAGAATTCTGGACGGCTGCGTTATTGGCTATGTTGTTGCAAGCTTTGTGCTTGATGAGGTGAATATTGATAATATAGCTGTACTGCCTGAATACAGGAGGGCTGGTATTGCAAGGGCTTTGCTGAATCGGGTTGAGGAGGAGATTAGGTCATTTGCAAACTGTATTATGCTGGAGGTTCGTGAGGGGAATGAGTCGGCGATTGCGTTGTATAGTTCGTTAGGGTATGAAAGGGTTGGACTGAGGAGGAATTATTATCATAATCCGACGGGAAATGCAATACTGATGACGAAATACCTTTTATCGGGTTAATGCTCTAATTTTAGTTCAACTTCTGTTTTATCAATTCAAGTTAACATTATATTATAAATATTATAAAAATATAAAAGTTTTTTGCTCAAGCTTTTTTCAAAAAGCTTGGCGGAGCTTGAGGCGGTAGCCTCATAAGCCGACAAGGCTTAGAGGGTTAGGTGATAGCCTCATGCCGTTAGGCGATAGGAGATGTGATTATGTTAATATTAGGAATAGAGAGCTCTTGTGATGAGACAGCGGCTAGCGTTGTGCGGGACGGAGTGGAGGTGTTTTCCAATGTTGTATCGTCGCAGGTTGAGGAGCATAGGAAATTTGGAGGTGTAGTGCCTGAGCTTGCGTCAAGGCGTCATTGTGAGAATATACTTGGCGTTGTTGGGCAAGCTATTGAACAGGCTGGAGTAACACTTGATGATATAGATGCAATAGCAGTAACATATGCTCCCGGCTTGATAGGTGCATTGCTTGTGGGAGTAAATTTTGCAAAGGGTATATCGCTTGCGACTGGTAAACCACTTGTTCCCGTACACCATATTGCTGGGCATATTGCTGCAAATTATATTGCACATTCAGATCTTAAGCCACCGTATATATGCCTTGTTGCAAGCGGAGGGCATAGCCATATAGTAGAGGTTGTGTCATATACGGAATTTAAGGTGCATGGCAGAACAAGGGACGATGCTGCTGGTGAATGCTTTGATAAGGCTGCAAGGGCGATGGGTTTTCCGTATCCAGGTGGTGTTCATATAGATAAAGCAACGCAAAGTGGTAATGCTGATGAGTATAAGCTGCCACGCCCGAAGGTTGAGGGGTGTGAGTTTGATTTCAGCTTTTCGGGGCTTAAAACTGCTGTAATAAACCTTATACACAATGCAGAACAAAAGGGTCATACTATTAATAAGTCAAATCTTGCAGCAAGTCTACAAAAAACGATTTCTGAAATTCTTACTGAAAAAACAATTGGTGTTGCAAAAAGGCTGGGCTATAAAACAATTGCACTTGCAGGGGGAGTTTCAGCTAATACAGGTATCAGAGGCTCTTTTGCAAAGGCTTGTGAGGAAGAAGGGTTTACTCTTTATATGCCTCCTTTAAGCCTTTGTGGTGATAATGGCGCAATGATAGCTTGTCAGGGTTATTTTGAATTTTTAAGTGGTAGACGGGCGGACGAAAGCCTTAATGCAATTGCTACACTTTCTCTTGAAAATTTATAAAAATTGGCGTTTTGCACATATTGATAACGAATTGTAGTTATGTATTAGGCAAAATTGATATATAATAAAAGCCTAAGAGTAATGCAAATATTATAATTACATTTCTTAGAGCAGTATTGACATGTTGACAGAAAAAAGTTAGAATAGTATTAAGGGAAATTTGTTTTCCTAATATCTTTGTATAATTTGTTTGAAAATAATGAAATGAATTGTGCATATTTTGAGGAGGAATTTTAAATGGCATTAACTAAGAATTCAAATGTTTTAAAATGGGTTGACGAAATGGTTGCGCTCACAAAGCCTGACAAGGTTGTGTGGATTGATGGCAGTAAGGAACAGTTAGAAGAGTTAAGGAAAGAAGCATGTGCAACTGGTGAAGTTATGGAGCTTAATCAGGAAAAGTTGCCTGGTTGTTTGTACCATAGAACTGACCCTACTGATGTTGCAAGAGTTGAGGATAGAACTTTTATATGCACAACTAATAAAGAAGATGCAGGTCCTACAAACAACTGGTGCGACCCAAAGGAAATGTATGCAAAATTAACTCCTATGTTTGATGGAGTTATGAAGGGCAGAACTATGTATGTTATTCCTTATTCAATGGGACCTATTGGTTCTCCTTTGGCTAAGGTGGGCGTTGAGGTTACTGACTCTATCTATGTTGTTTTGAATATGAACATAATGACAAGAATGGGTAAGGCAGCATTCGATAATCTTGGCGATACCTCAGACGATTTTGTTCGTGGATTACATTCAAAGGCACAGATTGACCCTGAGAACAGATATATTGTTCACTTCCCAGAGGATAATACAATCTGGTCCATTAACTCTGGATATGGTGGAAATGTTCTTTTAGGTAAGAAATGCTTTGCGCTTAGAATTGCTTCATATCAAGGTAAGAACGAAGGTTGGATGGCTGAGCATATGCTTATTCTTGGTTTGGAGAAACCAAATGGCGAGGTAAAATATATTTGTGCTGCGTTTCCATCAGCTTGTGGCAAGACAAACCTTGCTATGCTTATTCCACCAGAGGGATATACAAAGAAGGGTTATAAGGTATGGACAGTTGGCGATGATATCGCTTGGTTGAAAAAAGGTGAGGATGGTCGCTTGTGGGCTATCAACCCTGAAAATGGATTCTTTGGTGTTGCTCCGGGTACAAACGAAAAGTCTAACTTTAATGCGTTGGAATCAACAAAAAAGAATACAATTTTTACAAATGTATGCTTGAACAATGATGACTTAACAGTTTGGTGGGAAGGCTTGGATAAGAATCCTCCTGAAAACGCAACAGATTGGTTGGGTAATAAGGTTAATGGTAAGGAGTTTAGTGCTCAAGGAAATAAGCTAGCACATCCAAACTCAAGATTTACAGCTCCTGCTGAAAATTGCCCTTGCATAAGCCCAGAATTTAACAATCCTAAGGGGGTGCCAATTTCAGCGATTATTTTTGGTGGACGAAGAGCTAAGACTGCTCCGCTTGTATATGAGGCATTTGATTGGGTACATGGTACTTTCGTAGGTTCAACAATGGCATCAGAAACAACTGCTGCGGCTGCTGGTGCAGTTGGTGTTGTTCGTCGTGACCCAATGGCTATGTTGCCATTCTGTGGATATAATATGGGTGACTATTTTGCTCACTGGTTAAAGATTGGTGAGGATTTAGGGGATAAGGCTCCTAAGATTTTCAATGTAAACTGGTTTAGAACTGATGATGAGGGACACTTCATCTGGCCTGGATTTGGTGATAATATGAGAGTTCTTGACTGGATTATTGACCGTTGTGAAGGCAAGGCTGAGGCTGTTGAAACGCCAATCGGTTATGAGCCTAAGCCTGAGGACATCAATATTGAGGGACTTGATGACATTACAGTTGATGTTGTTACTGATTTGTTGAATGTTGATATCGACCTTTGGAAGGAAGAGGTTAAGGGTATTAAGGAATTCTACGCTAAGTTCGGCGACAGACTTCCTAAGGCTCTTTCTGAAGAGTTGGCTAAGCTTGAGACAAGACTTAACAAGTAATATACTATTATATATGATAAAACAGTATACATAGTAAAACAGGGTAACCCTTTGGTTGCCCTGTTTTGTGATTTTATAATAAGTTTTAAGGCATGTCTTTGTATAAAATATCAACGATTCAGTTATATAGGCTCTTGTTCAGGTGTGTGTTTATAAAGCATTGCTTTATAAAGTGTTAGTTTGCATGATTTAAATGTCTAGCTTATATTTAATGGGATTTCATGATAGTAAATTCATTGGAGATATTTTCATTATTTCAACAGGTCGACCTCATATTTGAAATTAATATTTTTAAGCATGTGGTTCCAGTTGTCCTTGTGCTCCATATAGTAGTTATAATCGGCAACCTTTATGCTTTTTTCTATATTTAGAACATCAACATTAAGAGAGTGTACTGTTCGCTGTACTGCAGCCTGGCAGAGTGAAATAATAGTTTGCTGAGCGGGTTCACTTATCTGTTCAAGGGTGTAATTCTTTTCAAGAACATCTCCTGATAGAGTAATGTGAAATGTGGTGGTTACCTTGTTTCCATCAATTGTGGAGGTTACTCTTGATTTAGCAGATTCAACACGGAGGTTTACAGTTTCGTTTTCCAATTCAATTGGAAGAGTTAGATTTTTTATCGTTTCGCTGAGCCATGCTAAGCCTTGAGCTTCTGTTTCGGTTAATATTCCTTTAAGCCCATTCTCGCCGACAATTGCCATGTTGATTTGGTCAATCTCTACAATAGGGATTGCCGCTGCCTTATCAGAGCCTAATAAGTCATCAAGCACATTTGCAACACTTTTTTCTGATATATAACCATTTTTCGATTTTATTTTAATTGTTTCAAGCAGATTCCAGCTATTTTTATCGGCAATTATTTCACCGGCATTTACATCAGAATACACAACAGTGCAGCTTGGCGATATACGGCTGTTTGAGAGCAGGATTTCAAGGTCATCTAGAAGATTGCGTTTTCCTAGAGCAATTAATTCAATATGACCTATGAAAAGATTTTTATCCTGTTTGGTTTCAGCATCGGCAATTGCCTCAAAAATTGTTTTCCCTTCGCCGCTGTAAACAGTGTATTCATCGCTATCATTACCGAAAATGCTTACAACAACGCTTGGATTTTTTTCACCGTCAATGCCAATTGCCTGAACAAAGGCTCTGTCCCTTACTTCAATTGCAGAATGGTTACAGCCACTTAATATTAAAGGCAGGCTTAAAGTAAGGCATATTGCTTTGACTTTATGCATTTTGTACTTGAGCATTTATCTTCCTCCTTATATACATTATAAGTGGTGCTATTACGGAAAGAAGAACGATTAATCCTCCCCAGATAAGGCTAAGGTCCATGCCCGTAGAATTGATTGCAACAGAAATAATGAGCATTAAGATAATTGAAGTAATTTCGTTAAATCTATATTTGGGGAATATTTCTTCAATCAATACAGAGGCTAGGATAATCTGTACGGTTATATTTATAACGCATAGAAAGGCGAAAAGTATAGTATAGATGGAATCGGCACGCTGGGTGCTGAATGGTTGGGTATATGCTCCGATTTCAAAGAAAGGAAATTCAATTAACTGCATAAGATGTCCTGTTACACCTATTCCGATAAATGAAACAAATTCAATTATCACCAGTTTTGCAGTGAGATATGAGAATACGCCTTTTTTATGATTGCTTTGTGTAAAGTTTAGAAGTACAAGTAGTGCGACAAGTTCGCCACTTTCACAGAAATCATTCAGAGCATATATCCATATACTTTCGCTGTTTTCGTTTTTTACAAGGTTTAATATCTCTATTTTAGAGTATGCACCTATAAACATAACAGCAAGTGCCAGCGCAAGTAAGCCCAGTACGATAACAGCACTTCTTGCAAGAACCTTTAAGCCCAATCGTGAGGCATATAGGCAGACTATTGCAATTAAAAATGCAGCAAAGACCTTGTTTTTTACGGGTAGTGAAATGCTTCCTGTAACATCCCATAGCTTTACGAATGAGATTGCTCCCCAAAGCACAAAGAAAAAAACATAGAAGGCAAGTCCGACCTTGCCTAAAGGCACATCTTTTTTAAGGTTTACTCTGTTTGAGTTGCATAGAATGAGCATGGGTATTACAACAATAGCCTGTGCAACAGTGGAGATAAACACACCAGCCATTTGTTCTATTGAGTAAATACTTTTTGAGCAAACAAACCCAAAGATTTTAATAAGCAGAAGTACTGCGAATAATTGTCCATATCCGATTTTTTTCATATTATTTTATCGCCTCCGCATTAGAGATTTGACATATTGATGAAAACAATTTCTTTGTTAAATACTTGAAATTCAATAAAAAATATTGTATACTGTATAAATAGTATATATATTAATGGTATAATTAATTTTGCTTTTCGGATTTAAGTGATTCTATTGTGAAAGTGTCGCTCTGCATTTTTCTAAAGTTAATTCTAGTGACAATATCACGCATTGCTTTTGGAGTGAAGGGTGAAATCGGTGCGGTAACAGGGAAACCATAGTCTTCGGTTGAACAGATATTGAACAGGAATACGGCAGCAAGAAGGCTTATGCCGAAAAGACCCCATAATCCACCGAACAAAACGAATAAAATTCTGAGAATCGTTGTCTGTTGGTGTAAATCAGGTGTAAGAAATCCACTTATAACTGAAATTGCTATAACAGTGAGCAGAGGTGTGCTGACAAAGCCTGATTTTACGGCAGCATCCCCTATTATTAAGCCGGCGACAATGCTTACTGCACCTCCGACTGCTTTTGGAAGGCGGATACCCGCTTCACGAATGATTTCATAAGCGATAAGCATGCCGATAGCTTCAGCGATAATTGAAAATGGTGCATTGGATTCAGCTTCAGCAAGAATGAGCAAAAGCGTGCTGTTTAAAAGTTCAGGATGATGAATTGACGAGGCTATATATAATGCTGGCAGCAGAACGGATATAAAAAAGGCGATATACTTTATCCATCTTATAAATGTTGCGTAGTATGGTTTGAAGTCATAATCATCAAGTGTCTGAAAGCTTTCGTTAAAGAGCTTTGGTATTACTAATGCAAAGGGGGTACCGTCTACAAGGATTGCGACACGCCCTTCCATTAGTTTTGAGCACAGGACATCTGGCCTTTCGGTTGTTCCGACTGCATCGAAAAAGCCGTTGCTTTTGTTTTCAACAAAGGGCTTTACATATCCACTTGATAAAATTACCTCCAAATCAATTTTGTTTAAGGACTTCTTTATATCATTTAATAATTTTTCAGGGACACGGTCACGCATATAGCACAAGCATATGTCAGTCTTACTTTTTGAGCCAGTCATCATAAGTTCTAGCTTTAGGGTCGGGGACTTTATTCGTCTGCGGATAAGGGACATATTTGTTCTAACAACTTCAACAAAGCCCTCGTGAGCACCCATTATATTGCCCTCGCCCGTAGGTTCAGATATTCCGCGCTTGTCATAGCCTTGTACACCGAATGCAAATGCTTTATCTAAGCCATCAATAAGTAGGATTGCAAAGCCTGAATTTAAGGTTCTGAATAGATTACCGTATGTGAAGAGGCTTATTCTATCAGTGGACAGTAGCATTTTTGTGTTGATGTGGTCATATAAATTTTGTGGGGAGGATTCATTTAGATTTATGCTGGTCAAGGGCAGGAGAATAAGCTCTGTTAAAATACTGCTTGAAACCATTCCCTCACAGCAAAGCAATGCAACATTCACTCCGCTTANATTGATTTCGTTTACTAGCAAATCTGAGGAATAATCACAAATTTTTTTGATTCTTAATATATTTTCTTGTAGATTAGCTATAATTGGTTCATCTTCATAAACAGTATTGTGCATAAAATCCATAAAAATATTACCATCCTTTAAAAAATCTGATTAGTTATTTATCCATATATTTTTATTTACTTAAACTTAACATATTATTTACTAAATGTATAATAAAAATACACTCATAAAGGTAAAATAAGCGATAAAATAAAGTTGTCTTAACGATATTTACAAAATTAATGTGTTGTTATATGTAATTTTATACAAATTTTTTTAATTTAACTAATATGAAACCTTTTCATATTATGGAAAGTTAATATTATGAGCAGTGAAATGAAAATATATGAACTTGACAAAAAGATGGTTTTAAAGATGGTTTTATAGAATATATTTTAATATTTTATAAACTTTAAACAACTTTTTAACAAACTATTAACCTAAAAAGTCATAAGTGTTGAGCTTTTACAAAAGTGACAGTTGAGTTGATGAATAGTTGTAAGTTTATACAAAATGTAGTTTAACATCTTTACAATTTTAAAAAATTAATATATAATTTAAATAAATTTAGAGAATAGCGTAATTACATATTAAAACTGTGCGCTTATTTATTATTTTAGTATATAAATGAAAAGCGTTTGCTTTTTTTGCAAAAGCTTTTCGTTATATAAATTTAAAATTTTTAAACTAAATTGGAAAGAGAGGTACGAAGTTTTATGAAACTTAAAAGAATTCTCGCATGTATCATAGCTTGCTCAATCGTTGCAGCAGCTATGAGTGTTACAGCAATTGCTGCTGACACAGAAGAAACAGACATTGGTATCACAACAGAAACTTCAGTGTTTTATTTAGTGCAGTACCTAGATGAAACTGATGAGCCAGAGGAAACTGATGATTCAGAAGAAACTGATGAAACTGATGATTCAGAAGAAACTGATGAAACTGATGATTCAGAAGAAACTGATGAAACTGATGATTCAGAGGAAACTGATGAAACTGATGATTCAGAGGAAACTGATGAAACTGATGATTCAGAGGAAACTGATGAAACTGATGAATCAGATGATTCAGATGTAACAACTGAGCCAGAGGAAACTGATGAAACTGATGATTCAGAGGAAACAACTGAGCCAGAGGAAACAACTGAGCCAGAGGAAACAACTGAGCCAGAGGAGACAACTGAGCCAGAGGAAACAACTGAGCCAGAGGAGACAACTGAGCCAGAGGAGACAACTGAGCCAGAGGAGACAACTGAGCCAGAGGAG
>JGI24709J26583_10000452_pt1 | contig 34784 bp, 29 predicted proteins | sample BioPla2DNA1_FD_26583 | JGI IMG/M metagenome (IMG submission 26583) | reverse complement strand
TACTTTCTAAAGTTATTTCAAGCCTTTCAAGGAAAGAATCAATTAGTTAAAAGTTAACAAATTGATCCTAGAGGTTTTCAACATAAATTTATGAAGAACTATATTGTTTAGGAGATAAATAAAAGCCAAGTGCAATCAGGAAAGCCATGATAACAAGGCTTACCCTAACAAAAAGCTTATATTTCTTTCTGCTTAAACTCATAGAATACTCAATATGCCGTTAAATCTGATGCTCTTATACCTTATTTCTTAACACGCTAAATTTATGTTCATTACAATGAAGCAAAATTACTGCAAAAAGTATAATAAGGCATTTTCTTATTCTGCATTATGATAACACTTAAAAAATCTTATTTTAAGAACTCTTACACCGGCTATTTTAAGAATTTTATTCAGTTTTAAATATAGTTTACTTAACAAACGTATATTTTAATTTGTTGCTTCTTAATAACCATTTGAAATCAAGGATATTTTTTGAATCAGAATTTCGTAAATAAAATTACAGCTGTATATTTTTTATTATCGGCAACACGTAATTTTTATTCACTCCTATTTCGTATTTTTTTATTAAAATCATCAGGTTATAAGATTTGCACTAAAATAGGTTTTGAGATGAGAAATTTTCCAATAAAAAACACCTGAATGAAAGTCACTTTTAACTTAGAACAATATTCAAGATCCTTTTAGTTAGGTTATTCATTGCCATTATCAACATTCGCTACTTATAAAAACTCCTTTAAACTATTCTATTACTCTTGGGTCTTTGAATAAGTCGCCTAAGTATGGCTAAAGCATCATGCACATTTTCTTCTCATAAGGATCCTCTTTTAACATCCTGATCTTGCTGTAGTGCATAGCCTGCTGAATATCCGGCAGGCTTTTTGTTAGAAAGACAGATAAACAGGACACAAACTTTATGAATACAATAAAGACTCACGTGACAATGTTCGTCTGTTTTCTTGCTTTAACTTACCTAAACTAGCCTATAGCGTTAAGATCTCCTGAACCTTGTCGAACAATAACAGGGGCGCCATCCTCAAAAGAAACGACAGTTGTAGGGCTAAAGCTTAAATTACCACCATCTACTATAACATCCACCAGATTCCCTATCTTATCGTTGATAACAACTGGATCTCCTAGTGCGTCTTCTTCATCTGGCAAAATTAAGGAACAACTCATCAGCGGTTCACCAATCTGCTCTAAGATGGCACTCAATATAGCATTATCAGGTACTCTAATACCGATAGTTTTACGCTTTTCATTCATTACTCTGCGAGGAACCTCTTTGGTTGCAGGAAGAATGAAGGTGTAAGGACCTGGAGTACAGTGTTTTAGGATCCTAAAAACACTGTTATCTACTTTTGCGTAGGTTGATAATTCCGATAAATCGCGACATAACAGAGTAAAGTTATGATGTTTATCAATCTGCCTAATTCTTGCAATTCGTTCAATAGCCTGCTTTTGTTCAAGCTTGCAACATAAAGCGTAAGCTGAATCTGTTGGCAATACTGCCACAAGGCCATCAGATATAATTTTGCATATCTGATTTATAAACCTAACCTGAGGGTTATCTGGGTGAACGCTAATAAATTGTGCTGTCATAAAATAAAACCTTAATAAGTCAAAGACCTATCTTTAAAACCTTATAATGATAATTTTCATTACAAAAAATGCCGCTTAACATATGAACATTAAACGGCACCTTAAGTAAATGAATAAGTGTTAATTATTCTTGATTTGCCTCTGCTTCTTCGGCGTTACTCATAACTGTATTTTCAGTTTTTGTAGTAACATCGCTGTTTTCTAGAGGAGTTTTTGCCTGAGGAGGTAAAGCTGAATCTGGTGACTTTACATCCTCTTTAAACTGCTCATTTACATCATACTGAATATCTAGGAACTCATAGATAACATCAAGAGGAATACGCTCTTGAGGAATTCTTGCCTTTCTGCCGTATGTGCCTAAAGCTAAAAGATTGTATAGCATTGACTCCTCAACTGTAAGAGCCATTGTTGGATTCAGTTCATCTAGCTCAATGTCATCATATGACACTACGTCCCGATTCTTTAAAAATACATTCTTTGTAAGAGCTGGAGCTGTAGTGTTTGGAAGATAAACACGAATATTGTTAATAAGTGCAAATGAGCGCATCTCAATGCCACTTATGTATGAGCACTGAGAGTGAGATACCCATGAAATCTTGCAGATTTCAGAAATCTGACGAGGCATTACGATAATCACAACACCTGGAATATCTGGGATTGATAATGCTGTTGATAAATCGTCAAAGAAGAATACTTTTCTTGGTTTGATATCAAGCTTTGCTAAATCTTTTAAAGTAAGTGCAAGATCTCTCATGCCACCAACTTTGCTGCGAAGTACGTTATCTAGTAAAAGCACACGCACTGTCTGTGGAGGTGGAACCAAGCCTAACTGTAGTAAATCTTTACGTAAAGGATTTAACTCTAAATACTTACGCAGGAAGCTTAGGATAATATAGCGATGAGCCTCAAACCATACAGTATCAATGCCACGTACAGGGATCTGACGGATATATGCGCCAGAATTTCTGTGCATGGTTAACCATTTGCAAACCTGTAGGAAACGGATGAAATCAGCATCATCTAGTGAGGTTAAAAAGTGGATGTGCTCAACACCAGAATCAACTAAATCAGGTAACTCTTTCTGTAGAGCGATAAGTCTGTTCTCTGCTGAATGATATTCAACAAGATGACCTGCCCATGCGGCAATCTCATCAATCTTGTCAAATACAAGGTGAATAGGAACATCAATAGTACCGATATCAGGATAGGTCTTTTCTATGAAATCTACCTTACCTGCAGTAATTTCTTTGTGCCAGTCCTGGCAGAAACGCTTAAACTCATCCTTATTTGCAACAACAGCCTCATCAGTTGTTGGTGCACCTAAATAAATACGAACAGGCTCAAATGGTGCTTGAGTCTTAATAAAACTGCTAAGCCAACTGATAACTTTATTTTTATAAAGGTTATTTATTTCTTGGCGAATACCGTTACGAGTCTTCACTGCTGTAGCTCCCTAATAGCTTTTTATTTACTACTTTTATTGGTTCTATTATACAAATAATTTTTTAAATAAATTTGAATACATTTCAAATAATTATATTTTTTTTAAGCTTGATCTTGTTTTAAGACATTCTTCTTGCCAATCAATGCCTTCCTTCTTACATTTTCTTCTGTTTTTAAAAAACTCGCTTAATAAGGAAGAACACTCCTGCTCTAAAATACCGCTTAAACATGTAACCTTATGGTTATGTTTAGGATCGGTTATCAAATCAAAAACAGAGCCACAGGCTCCTGTCTTTTTGTCATAGGCACCAAAGATCACTTTACGCAATCTTGCATGAATGATAGCACCACAGCACATCATACAAGGCTCTAGAGTTACGTATAGATCAAGATTTACAAGACGATAGTTGTTCATGGCAATGCCTGCATTTCGCATGGCCACAACCTCAGCATGAGATGTAGGATCGTTATCGATAATGGTTCTGTTATAACCTCGACCTACAACCTCCCCATCTTCATTTACAAGAACAGCACCTACAGGGACCTCACCTATCTGATAGGCTTTATAAGCCTCCTCAAGGGCAAGTTCCATGTAAAAGTTATCGTCTTTACGCATATATGCTAGCTGTTAAAGATGGAGGTGTAGTTATTAACAAGAACCAGACCCCAGGTAAGTAAAGTCAGAATCAGCATTACAAATACCGCAGCTGAGCCTAAATCCTTTGCTCTGCCTGACAGCTCATGATATTCAGTTGATACTCTGTCAACTACAGCTTCTACAGCAGAATTTAATAATTCAGCTACTACAGTGATCCATGGCATTGCAATTAAAAGGATAAGCTGCTCAATATTCTTAAATACAAAGAATGATGCTACAGTTAAAATAATAGCGATAACAAATTCCTGTCTTATGGCAGCCTCATTCTCAAGACCAGCCTTAAAGCCCTTCATACTGTATTTATAAGCATTAAAAATTCTTGTTAGTCCTTTTTTCTGAACCTTTGCCATTTGAAACTTCCTAATTACTTTCAAAAAATTTTTCTAATATTATCACACCTGTAAATGTTTGTTGCTTTATATAAATAAAGATACAGTCTGCAGACAAAAAAAGGCTGCAATCAATGACTGCAACCTATGACTAACACTTATGTCTGTTTGAGTACGAGTTATTATTTAGCTAAAACAGGTAAGGTAATGTTGTTGAATACAACCTTTTCAATACCGTTCTTTTCATTTTCAACCTTAACGACATCACCGCTGTAGTAATAAGGTGAGAATTTTCTATCCTCCTTATTTACAGGAGCAAAGTATAATGGAACCTCATTTTCAACCTTGCACTTATCATCAGCACATTCTTTTGCTCTTATAGCATTAGACAGGATAGTACCGATTAGAGCGTGCTCTGTTGAATGGAAACCATTTCTCCAGAAGTGAGTCTTCATAAAGGCTTTCATCTCACCATACTCATGATCAGTCATCTCGTTGATCCATGATAATAATGTTTTTGGAAGATCATAATCATCTGTTAAAGCTAAAGTTAAAGCTACCTGATCAAGTTCAGCATACGCCCACCATGAAGCCTCATCTTTAGTATCAGAATCAAACCATGAATCCTTATTTAAAGTTTCAGCATCTTTTAAGGTGTCTAACATACCTTTCTTAGCAAAGGCCATCAGATCTTTATCACCAATCATTGAAGCACAAAGATACTGCACCCAGAAGCACTTTACTCTGTGACCGTAATCTGTATGTCTTCCAGATAAATAGCTAAAGCAGGACTTGTTATCAAGACAGCCATGATAGCGGTTAGTCTTTTCATCATAGAAATTCTTATTGATGTAACCAATTGTATCTTTGATAACCTGTGTCCAGTATTCCTGCTTAGCCTCAGGAACTAATCTCCATGTGGAATATAAATATGCGTAGATCTGGTCTAACTGAGCTACAAGTTCAATCTGTGAAGCCTTATTCTCAACAGAATCTTTGAATGCCCATACAAGATAACCTTTATCTTTATCAAAGTAGTTATCATAGATGAACTTTTGAGTATCCATGATTTCCTTGATTACTTTTGGATCGTGTGTAAGGTAGGCATTCATTGCAAGACCTACAATTGCATAAGATAAATTCTGTGCAGTTCTCTCTCCTGGATCTTCAGGTAGAGGTTCTCCCTTTTGGAAATAAGTAAAATACCCTCCCTTTGGATCACGACCTTTTTCTAAAATAAATTTAACACCTGCCTTGTGCAGTTTTAGATATTCAGGATTGCCTGTAAGGTTAAAGAGTGCACCATAGGCAAATGTCTGTCTTGATTGCATACGTAAGTAATCATAAACAAAAGCAACTTTCATCCCTCCTAACTTCGGCTCACCAGGACAAAGCTTATTATTTCTAAGCTTGCCGTCATTGCAGCGCCATGTAGGAAAGTTTCCTAAAGGCACGCCTTGTGCGTCCTTGTACAGATAATATTTGCCGATTGTGTTCGCATGCTCAATCCACTGATTGTATTCAGGTAGGTTTTCTAAACTAGCATTTGCATGACATGAAAATGAAAACATGCAGGCAGCTGCTGTAGAAATAATAACATTTGAAAATTTCATATTTCATCCTTGATAATTTTAGACCAGTGATCTAACAACGCAAAATTACGATAAACAAACCACATTTCATGAGGTCAAAAAGATTATTTCAGATAGACTGTATAAAATATTTCACATTGATCACATTTTACAATTGTAAAAATGTTACATTCAGAAAATTTCAAAAACGGTTTAATTTTGAGTAATTGATATAATTTTAATTATACATTTAATAAACAGCCTGAATTCGTCTGTTTATGCTGATTATATTTAACTTTATCGTCACAGATTCTTTATAAATCAAGGTTGTCAATACTATAATTTTTTACAGTTTTTTTTCAAATTTACTTCAATAAAATTTTCATATGTAGAGCTTTTCTCATATTTATCAAGTAGATATTCATATTAACTTTATAAATCAATAAGTTAATTTGTAAATTGATTTACATCACAAAAAATTTGTGATTTACATTTACTTTCCAAACCATAAAAAACACTTAATACGATTTTTTTAGTAACGTTATATAAGGAGTATTTTTTTAGGAGATTGCCACTCATGAAGCTTAAAACTACCTTAAAACTATCTTTATCATCCTTGTGCTCTGCCCTGATCCTATGTTCATGCGCATCAGCAGCAAAAGGAGTTGATGAAGTGACTGTAGATTCTGTATCAAGCCAGTGGAATAACTACTTTAGAGCCTATAATAACAATACAGGTGTTGTTGATCCTCTAGCAGATCTTAGAATTTATCAGGTTATGGTAGAATCCTTCCAGAACGGCGACGACTCTATCAACTACAACACAGGTTATGGCCCATCAGATCACAAGGGCGATTTGCAGGGTGTTATCAACGCTATTCCATACATTAAATCACTTGGTATGAACGCCATCTGGCTTACCCCAATCTTTGAGAGCGCACCTGAAAATGACACTAATCCTAGCATGCTTGATGCTACAGGTTATTTCACCCGTGACTACTACAAAGTTGACAGACGTTTTGGTGATGAGAACAAGTTAAAAGAGCTTGTAGATACAGCTCATAAAAATGGTTTATATGTATTCCTAGACGGTGTGTTCGGTCATTTCAGATCTGATTTGAACAACACCTCTCCTAAAGGCAACAAGCTTTCAATGACAGATAAGTGTCTTGGTAGCAATCTGATGCCATACAAGCCTTTAGAGAACACTGCATGCACAGACTTTAATGATGGCGGCAAGAGCCTTGAGTACTTCAAGGAAGTTGCAGCTTACTATGTTGAAAACTTCAAGATTGACGGCTGGAGACTTGATCAGGCCTATCAGGTACCTGTAGATAAGCTTCATATTCTAAAAAACACAGTTGAAAATGCAAGTAAGAATGTAACCTACACCAATGCAAAAGGTGAAAACGTACATCCACTTGCCTATATGGTAGCTGAAATCTGGTCATCAAATCCTATTATCGCAAAGACTGCCTATGGCAAAACCAAAAATGACGGTTTAGATTCAGCATTCGATTTTGGTATGAGATACCCTATCGTTCAGGCACTTGCAACTGAAGAGTGGATGAAACATGATCATTCAGGCTACAGAATTGCAGAAGGACTTGCCTACAACGAGAATAATCTTCCAAGACATGCACTGCCAAATCTAATGATTACAAATCATGACTTACTGCGTTTTGGCGATCTGATTCAAAGAGCCGGTCTTCAGAGTACCTATAACGAGCGTGTGATCCTTGCCCTGTCATACCTTGCAATAGTTCATTCAGGCCCTATCACCAACTACTATGGCGAGGAAATCGGTCAGGAAGTTCCTAACTACGATAAACGCGTTGAAATAATGGGATACATGGATGATCACGTATCACGCGATAACGGTAAGATTAAGGACTTTACAGAGCAGGAATCAAAATTCAAAGATCTGTTTACCTATCTTATGAAAGTTCGTGCTTCTCATGGCTCACTATCCAACGGTAAGATGGATCTGTTAAAGGTAAACCGTGATTTATTCTCTGTAAGAAAGACCTTTAAAGGTGATGACGATTTCTTCTATTTCATGAATTTATCATCAGATACCCTAAAGATTACCTTAACAAAGGAAATTGCAAACAACGCAACTGATCTTACAAGATTAAGTCCTGATGCAAATGTTCAGGTTTCAAAAGATAAAGACGGCAACTTTGAATTTACATTAGCTCCACTATCTTTTGCTCTTATCCAATCTGGATTACATACTCAAAACTAAGAAAACCTATATCATGCTTTCACCTAATATGTGTTAGCATGATATAAACAAATTAGGACAAATAATTTACTTAAAAACCTAAATTTTATTGCCTGGAGACTTTATGGCTGACGAAAAGGTTTTTGAACCATTTTTTGTAACAAAACTCACTGATCACACCTTTATATTCAATGAAAGAGGTTCATCATCTAGTGTGCTTGTTATAGGCAGTAAGCTAGCTTTAGTTATTGATACCTTAAATGGCTGGAATAACTGTCGTAAAGAATTTCAAAAGTACACAGACGAGCCTTTATTTGTTGTGAACACTCATGCCCACTGTGATCATATTGGAGGCAATATTTACTTTGATGAGGTTCATATCAACTATGATGATTTACCTCTTCTAAAGACCTTTCCTGACAGTCTGAAAGTAACCAAAGTATCTCCTCTGAAAATTGGTCAGATAATCGATTTAGGCGATGGTCATGAAGTTGAGGTTTTAAGCTGCAAAGGTCATACTCAAGGCTCTGTTGTGCTTCTTGACAGATATGACAAAACCTTATACTCAGGAGATGCAATCATTGCTCATGAATGGCTGCAACTGCCTGAGGCTACAACTGTAGAGACCTATTATGAGGAGCTTACAAAGCTTATGCCATACAGACACCGCTTTGACAAAATTATTACAGGTCACAGTTGCGGATACGAGGACGCATCACTTTTTGATAATATCTATGCTGAGGTTAAAAAGATACTTGCAGGTGATACTGAAAATGATGTAAAACTGACCGATGATCCATACGCAGGCGAATGTATGGTCCACCTCTACGGTCATCCTAATAAAGGTAACAGAATTCTCTATCAGGTAGATAAAATAAGATAGGATTTAAAGCACCAAATGCAATGCAAATGGTGCATTTTTATTGCTATTGAGCCTTAAAGTAGGTAGTTGATGCATTATGGAATACAGCATCAAAGCCTGATTTTTCCATAGCAGCTACCACATCCTCAACGGAGCGATCGTCATTTACGGTCCACTGCTCAAGATTCTGACCTTTATGAGCATAGCCACCAGGTTCAGTTGAAGATCCAGCTGACAGTGCTGTAATACCGGCAGGAAGAATTAAATCTCTAAACTTGGCACTCTCACGGGTTGAGATGGTTAAATCAAGCTCGTTATCAAAAATTCTCCATGCGCAGATGATCTGTAAAAGCTTACCGTCAGACACAGGTGAATGAGGCTGATAACCGCCTTGAGCTGGACGTAATCTTGGGAATGAGATTGAAAGATTGGTCTTCCAGTAATGATCACGCATATATAAAACGTGCATTGCTGTTGCTACTAAATCAACCTTCCAGTCATAAAGTCCTAAGAGTGCGCCCATACCGACTTTATCGATACCAGCCTTACCTAATCTGTCTGGTGTTTCCATTCTATAGCGCATATCTGCTTTTTTACCGCCTAAATGCACTGACTTGTAACAGCCAGGATGATAGGTTTCCTGATATACAGATACTGAATCAAGGCCTAGTTCTTTTAATCTTGCGTATTCATCTGTTTCAAGAGGCTGTACTTCCATCTGCAGATACTGAGCATACTTTTTGGCAACAGGAAGAACCTGCTCAAAATAAGGCATGCCTGCTTTATGCTCGTTCTCACCTGACACTAAAAGAATATTGCTGTATCCCAGTTTGTTCATAGCCTGAAGCTCTTCTTCAATTTCCTGAAGATTTAAAACCACACGCTTGAACTTGTTCATAACACTAAAGCCACAGTAGGCGCATTTGTTTGAACAAAGATTTGTAAGATACAATGGCAGATACATGTTAATACAGCGACCGAATCTCTTACGGGTAAGCTGCATTGACTTTTGTACCATCACATCAAGATAATTAGTACGGGCATGCTCTGAAATCAAAGCTGCAAAATCATCGATGGTGTGAGCACCTTCCTTTGATAAAGCCCTCTGAACATCAGCATCAGTTACGTTATCAACTAATGAGGCAAATTTGTCTACATCGTATTTAGACAATTCATCAAAAAAGCTCATTATTTCATAGCCTCTTTTAAGAATTCTTCCATAGGAGATGTTGCATGTGCGGTATCAGAATCCTCTGCAAGACCTGATAAATGTGCAATGCGACCTGCCTTGCAGGCATATTTAAATGCTTCAGACATGGTAATAGCATCACCTGCTGCTGCAATTGCAGTATTTACCATTACAGCATCTACGCCCATCTCAAATGCAAGTGATGCATCTGATGGAGCACCAATACCTGCATCTACAATAACAGGTACATGTGACTGCTTGATGATAATTGACAGCATTGCCTTAGTCTCTAAACCTCGTGCTGAGCCAATAGGAGCTCCAAGTGGCATTACAGCGCTTACACCAATATCTTCAAGACGACGAGCTAAAACAGGATCGGCCTGAATATATGGGAATACCTTAAAGCCATCTTTTACAAGCTCTTCACAGGCTTTCATGGTTTCAATAGGATCAGGTAACAGGTAACGTACATCTGGGTGAATTTCAACTTTAACCCAGTCAGTACCTAGTGCCTCACGGGCAAGCTGTGCTGCAAAGATAGCCTCTTTTGCATTTTTTGCACCTGATGTATTAGGCATTAGAGTGATACCCAAATCAAGTAGTGGCTTTACAATNTCNTCAGTATGATTTTTTGTATCTACTCTTTTTACAGCCATAGTTGCAATCTGAGCGCCAGATGCCTTAGCAGATGCNGTTAACACTTCACCTGAAGCGTACTTGCCAGTACCGATAATTAAACGNCTTTCAAATTCCTTTCCTGCCAATACCAATTTATCAGACATATNTATTAACCTCCTGATACCATATTAAAGATGTCTACATTCATGCCATCTTTTAATACGTAATTTTCAAAATCCGCTTTTTTTACAATTGACTCATCAATAGCTACTGCCACGCCATCTTTATAAAGGCCAAGCTCTTTTAAAAGCTCAATTAAGGTAGTGCCATCTTTTAGTTCTATATCTTTTTCCTGATTAAATCTTATTTTCATTATTCATCCCCACTACCGCATAAACGAAGCCACAGTCTGGTGGTTTCATCTGGATCATCAGCCTTGGTAATGCCGGTAATTAAAGCTACCGATCCTACACCTGTCTGCAATACTTCATTGACGTTATGCAGTTTGATACCGCCAATAGCTACAGTTGACATGAACTTGCCAATCAGGCTCTGCTCAATCATAAGTTTCATAGGTCCCTGAGGCTTTGATGGCATCTGTTTGCTGTTTGTAGGATAGATATGACCTAGTGCAATATAAGATGGGTTAAGCTGCATTGCCTTTAGCATCTCATAGGCACCATGTGTTGATACACCAAGACGAAGACCTGCGTTTCTAATTAAATCAAGATCAGCATCTCTTAAATCTTCCATTCCAAGATGTACACCATAGGCATGAGCTTTAATTGCAAGCTCATAATGATCATCAATAAACAGACGTACGCCCTTTGGAGCGCAGAAGGCAACTGACTTTTCAATCTGTTCAAATAAATCAGATCTATTCTTGTCTTTAATGCGAAGCTGAATGGTCTTAACACCTAAATTAACCAGTCTTTCAATCCACTCATAGCTGTCAACTACAGGGTATAAACCAAGCTTTAAAGGACATGGTGGGAATGGCTGTGAATCTGTTGGAAAGCCCTTTTCAATTACAGCAGGTAAATACTCTAGACTCTGCACAAGACCGTTATGACCTAATGGAGGTCTGTCACCTGTCTCACAAAGAGCAGGATAAACAATACCACTGTAGACATAACCTTTTGACAGAACAGCTGCATCCTGCGGTGCAAAGCCGTTTGCAAGAAGCGCTGCAAGTGCTGATGATAAGGCACAGCCACCACCGTGTGCCCCCTCACCTTCTACTCTTGAGCAGGCCATGTTAAAGGATAAATCATCTGATGCATAGTAATCTACAGCATCAAAACCTTCAAAATTATGACCGCCTTTGATGATGATGTTTTTAGCACCATTATCAATAAAGAACTTTGCAAGAGCTTCAATACCGTCAGTATCAAGTTTCTCCTGTGTCCAGCCAGATAAAGCTAATGCCTCAGGAAGATTAGGAGTAAAGATAGTAGTTCTCGTTAAAATCTCTTTTAAATACTCTTTTAAATCCACAGAGTGCAGATCACCTGCTGTACCGCATAAAACAGGATCCCAGACTACAGGTACATCTTTAAACTCATTATCAAGATACTTGAATAATGTCAGTAAAAGACGGTTATCAGAGATTAAACCAACTTTAATGGCACCAATGCTCTCCCAGTCTTTTGCAGCAAGATGAAGACTTTCTTCAAAAGTCTGTTCATCTGTTGCAACTACTCTTGTAATTTCCTTTAAAGACTGACAGGTAAGCGCACTTACGCATGGAAGCGCGTAAGCTAAATTATCGTGTACGGTTAGGCAGTCAGCTGTAATTCCGGCGCCACCGCCAGAATCCAAACCTGCTACAACTAATACTAGAGGACGGTTATTTTGCATTGTACATAGCCTGTAATTTTCTGTTTAATCTTATTGGGCAGAATCTTGGACCACACATTGAGCAGAAAGCAGGCTCATGAGATTTAGCACACTCATCTGGCATCTGCTTTGCCCATACGCTATAGGCATTTTGCGGATCTAAAGATAAGGCAAACTGGTCATACCATCTAAAGTCAGCACGGGCAAGAGCCATAGCATCATCACGTAATTTAGCACCAGGAAGACCTTTAGCTAAATCAGCTGCGTGTGCTGCAAGTTTATAGGTGATAAGACCTACCTTTACATCTTTCTCCTCTGGAAGAGCAAGATGTTCTGATGGAGTTACATAGCAAAGCATAGCTGTACCAAATGAAGCGATCATTGAACCGCCGATTGCTGATGTGATGTGGTCATAGCCAGGAGCAATATCAGTTACAAGAGGTCCTAAAGTATAGAAAGGAGCCTTATTGCAAAACTTCTCCTGAAGTTCCTGATTCTCATATACCTTATCCATAGGTACATGACCAGGACCTTCAATAAAGCAGGAAACACCGGCATCATAGCAGCGCTTTGCAAGCTTACCGATATTCTCAAGTTCGCCATACTGAGCCTTGTCACAGGCATCGCTAATACAGCCAGGACGAAGACCATCACCTAAAGATAAGGCAACATCATAGGTTGCGCAGATATCAATAAGCTCATCAAAGTGCTCGTATGCAAGGTTTTCGCTGTTGTTACGCATCATAGCTGATGCCATGATTGAACCGCCGCGGGAGACGATGCCTAATGTTCTTTTAGCTGCATGTGGCAGTAAGTCCTGCAGTAAACCTGCGTGAATTGTAAAGTAATCCACCCCCTGCTTTGCCTGATCTATTACGGTATCTCTAAATAATTCCCAGGTTAAAAGACTTGAATCACCATGCGCTCTATCTAATGCTTCATATACAGGTACAGTTCCGATAGGTACAGGAGATGCTCTTAAAATTGCGTTTCTAAGGCCACCTAAATTGTCGATACCGGTTGATAAGTCCATAACTGTGTCAGCACCGAACTTTAAAGATAGGCGTAACTTTTTAATTTCCTCTTCAAAGTTTGATGATAGTGATGATGCACCGATATTAGCGTTAACTTTTACTGAGAACTTCTTACCTATAATCATAGGCTCGCATTCTTCATGGTTTACATTGCTTGGAATTACAGCGTGTCCTGATGAAACTTCCTTTAGGACATCATCAGGTGTAAAAGCCATATTATCGCCATATTTCATGGATTCACGAATAGCCACATATTCCATGTGCTTGGTAATTTCACCATCTTTTGCCCTTTGTAATAAGGTCTTTTTCACCTTTTTAACATTGTCTGTAATTACATATGGAGCGTAATCTTTGGCAATCTTTGGAAGCTCATGACCTTCAACATCAGGTCCCTGAACACGTGAAACCAGGACATTTGTACCGTTTGAAAGGTTAATCTTGTTAAAAGAAACCTGTACATCAGGAGTACTACCCTGAATGGTGTGAGTTTGAATATCTGGAGTAAAAGTCTTATTGATAATCTGATGAGGCATATTGGCACGTATCTCTTAAAAATTATTACTTTGCGTGCCGAAGTAGTCTTGTTCCCTACGCTTGAATTATCAAGATCAGGTTATAACGGATTTTGCATTGCAATCTCAGCCAAGAGGCACTCCGACAAGCAAAATTATTATGATACTTGTACTTAAAAATTGCAATGTAATTTAAAAAAATATAATGAATATTGGGATAAATGCTGAATTTTATTGGAGGCTGCATAATAAACTGACACCATAAAGAGGTGCCAGATTCATTTATTTAGTGACTTGCAAGATATGCATTTACTCTATCTAAGTCTTCTTGTGTATCAACACCAGTCTGTGGCGGATTTGCACATACACCTACAGCGATGGTCTTACCGTTTTCCATAAGACGAAGCTGCTCTAAAGACTCGGCCTTTTCAAGCATGGTTTGAGGCATCTTTGAGTACTCTAATACAGTTTTTGCCTTATAGGCATAGATACCGACATGATGGTAGTGTAAAAACTCAAGATCTTCAACTACTTCAGCCTTGAAATTGTCTCTTTCATAAGGAATTGGAGCACGGCTAAAATACAGAGCCTTATTGTCCTTATCAAAAACAACCTTTACACAGTTTGGATCGTAAACATCCTTTAGATTGTCGATCTTGAAGCAAAGTGTTGCCATATCAGCATTGGTACGCTCTAAAAGAGCAGCCACCTGCTCAATATGCTCAGGATCGATTAAAGGCTCATCACCCTGCACATTTACAATAACAGTCTCAGGTGAGATATTTAATTTCTCAATCATCTGAGCTAATCTGTCAGTACCGCAGTTGCAGTCTTTTGAGGTCATGCAAACCTCAACTTTATCTATACCCTCTAGTACGCCCTGCACTCTCTCATCGTCAATACAAGCTACAACCTTTTTGGCATCTGACTTTAAAGCCTGCATACATACTCTTTTTACCATAGGAATACCACCTACCATAACGAGTGGTTTTCCTGGGAATCTTGTGGAAGCAAAACGTGATGGAATAGCTACAATATAATCTTTCATAAAACCTACTTATTCCAATCTTCTAAACAATCTGTAATCTTCTGATAAAGGCTCTTAGCTAAAACAGCTTTTACATTGAGTACAAATAAATTCTTTATACCTGATCTTGCATATTTAACAGCATCTTTTGCAGTCATGACAACAGGATAAAGCTCAGCCTTTTCCTTTAAGATATCAAAAGATACCACTCCATGATCAGGAACATCAATGTTTTCTTCAATATAATAGCCACATTCTTTTAGAGTATTATAAAATCTTTGTGGATTTCCAATACCAGCTAGAGCTATTACCTTAGCCTGCTTTTGCAGATAATCATGATTTTTGCTGTTACCTGCATAGCAATCTAGTGAAATCACATCATCAGGGACTAGTGTCATACTTTCATAATCTTTATTATCGCTGACACCGTTTACTACAACAGCTGTTGCAGTTTTAAGACGCCAAGCCCCTTCTCTTAAAGGACCTGATGGCATTAAAAAGCCGTTTCCAAGCTTTCTTTTACCGTCAATTACAATAATCTCAAGATCACGCTCTAAACTATAATGTTGCAGACCATCATCACAGACAATAACATCCATGCCAAGATGCTCTAAATGCAAAGCACCTCTTTCACGGTTAGGATCAACACAGACTGTAACCTTATCCTGAAGACTTAGCTTTACAAGTAAAGGCTCATCGCCACATTCTTCAACTTTTGATGTAAGCTGTACAGTCATTGGATATTGCTTGGCATTTCCTTTATAGCCGCGACTTAATAGTCCGACCTTGTAACCTTCAAATGCAAGATGTTCTATAAGAGCAATAGATAAAGGAGTCTTACCTGTACCGCCTACAGCAATACCACCTACAACGATTACAGGTGTTTTTACCCTGGTCTTTTTTAAAAGATTATGAGAATAGGCAAGGCGTCTAAGTGAGCTGATAACATAAAAAAGCCCTGTAAATGGGGCTAGAGCTGTAATTACAGGAAGGTTTTTAAGCCCTAGCTTTTTATACCAGACATTATCAATAAATGACATATATTAGTTCGCAACAAGCAATGACATGAAATAACCACGAATAGGATCGATTAAAAGCGGCTTTTTGTTTTTTACCTTCCACTCTTTTGCATCTTCATCAAGATACAGTCTGTAAGTTGCCTCTGCGTTATCTACCTCTTCTTGTGCATAGGATGCTAATAACACTTCCTCACTGATGCAGCTTATAAGCTTTGATAGTTTTACATTAAAGGAAATATCGACGCACTTAATACCTTCAACGTAGAATGGTTTTGTGGTTTTGGTGATCTCTCTTACTTCAATAGTACCGATGTTAGCCTTTCCAACTCCATAGTACTCTGTAAGCTCAAGAGTTCTTGAAATATCCTGATGATAATCCACAATATAGCCGTTACGCTTTACAAGGCCGCTAAATGGTGTGTGAATCTTAAATGAGGATTTCTTTAAGGAAATTGCACCTGACTGCTCAAGGAGCTTTGCATACTTTACAAGACGATTTAAATAAATGTCTTTACGGTGATTTGAACCTTTTGCAACATTCTTATTACCCATCATAGGATCGATAACCACAAAAGGAGGAACAGGCTTGAGCTCCTCAAGCGGTGTGCAGGGAATGGCAATATAAATAGCCTGCTTAGACAATACATTGTTAATGGCATTGATTAAATTTTCAGATGAACATACAGACTTATCAGAGCAGCCACTTGTAATGAATGCGCTGATAGTTGCCATCAATAAAAAAGCAATTGCTTTTACTGTACGTAACATAAGACCTTCTATTCTTTATATAACCCCAGATTTGTGTGTAATGGATCTGACATCATTCTGTCAGATATCAGAACACCGTTCTGAATATGACCTACACCGATGAACATCCCATCAGTTCTGATTTGAACTGATTTGTCATAATCGGCAGCGCAGTCTTTAAAAGTACATCTTTCAAGGTGATTCTGTCTTTGTCCTTGACATAAGAGTACAGCCATATCATATGGAATATGAATTGCAGGAAGATAATCCATAGCCTTTTCAATAGGCACCAGGAGTTCATCCATCTTTGTAAAATCTGTTATATCTTCCCTGTTGTCGGCAAGTTTCTGTATGTCCTCTAAAGTGTGCATGGTACCTTTTGGCAGTCCATCAACTTCAATACGACGAAGCATGGTTACATGTGCGCCACAGCCAAGCTCCTGACCTATATCCTCAATTAGTGTTCTAATATAGGTGCCCTTTGAGCAATATACTTCAACAGTGAAGGTATCAGTTGTCTTTTCAATTAACTTTATGTAGAAGATCTGTACCTGTCTTTTTGGCACTTCTACTGTTTTACCTGCACGTGCGTACTTATAAAGAGGTCTTCCGTCCACTTTTATTGCAGAATAGATTGGTGGAACCTGTGTAATGGTACCAATGAACTTCTCAATTGCCATCTCAAGATTTGAGATTTCTTCATGAACCTCATTAGTCTGAATCACCTCACCTTCAGCATCGCCAGTTGCAGTTACAATACCAAGCTTACCTGTAGCCAGATACTTTTTTGAACCTTCTAAAAAGTATGATGAGAATTTAGCAGCCTGACCTAAACAGATTGGCAGTAAACCAGATGCAAGAGGATCTAGAGAGCCGGTGTGACCACCTTTATTTGCTCTAAAAATTCCGCGTACTTTAGTTAAAGCTAGTGCTGAGCTGATACCTGATGGTTTATCTAATAAAAATACACCATCAACATCTCTTTTTGGTGCACGGCGTGACTTGTCTGGTATTGCTTTATTCTCTGTTGTCATTGCTATAAATTCACAAATGTCTAGTTAACTAATTCTATACCAAAGGCTCAGGCAATCTGATGCCATATACAATATATTAAACTGTATTAGTGATACAGATCAAAGTATGACACTATACCACAAAGCACATCATGATTTTAGTTTCAATCAAGCCATAAAAATTCACTTTTAATCTGTTTTTAAGCAATTTAAAACTGAAATTTTAAAATTATGCTAATCAGAGCTTATTTTTAATCATAATCAGAGCATTTCTAAAAATTACCTATTTTTAGAGGGGGTTATTCAATTTTTGTAAATTTCTCAAGGAATGGCTTATTTATGCACTTTTATTAAAATCAGAAATAACCATATAAAACCGTTATCTTGATTTGTTGTTTAAATAATTAAATAATACTATTTTTCAATTTGTTGAATCATATACACTTTTTATAATCTGCACTCTTTTTATCCAACCAAAACAGCCTCTGAGCCATGAACGTCCACTACGTAATTTAGACACTTTTTTAGATAAAAATAAGATAACAAAAAAAATCTATTACGGAGTTTATATGGGTTATTTACAGTTAATTCATATCTATAAATAGATTATAATATCTATCTATTTTTTTATTAGATAACTGGTAATTATGAGCAAGATTATATCAATAGGAAAGGCTGCAGAAATTCTTGGAGTGCATGTACAGACTCTAAGAAACGGGGAAAAATCCGGAAGGTTAAAACCTGATTCCATATCTCCTGGAGGTACCAGAAGATATAATCTTGATACTATTCTTGCAGCTAAAAAGAAACTAAAATTCTAATTTTTAAGCCATAGGAGACTATGGCTTTAATTTTATTTAGATTAAATCCTAGTATCAGAAGAAATTTCTACTGATAAAATCATGGCGAATTTAAGTCTTTCGATACTTTTTATTTGATAATTGATTGCCTTAGTCTTGAATTTATTCTGATTATTAAATAGAATAGCATTGCTCTATGGGGGTGTCAGCCCTCGCGTACTTGATGAGGGTTTAATAGGTCAGGTCCGGAAGGAAGCAGCCAGGGTCTTTATTCAAGGTACCGCGGTCAGGTTGATGCTCCCGCCCAAAGAGATATTGCATATGAATATTAGTTCACCTACCTATACAAGCCTTCAAGAACTTATTGTTTCCGAGCAGATTTATCGAGATAAATCACTTAAGCTTATTTCTTTAATCTTAAATCTTGAAAACACACCATGTTATGATAAGGCTAATATCTTTCTGATGACAAGACCTCGCGGTTTTGGTCTTTCACTTATCTCATCTGCAATTGATAAAATCATTAAAAGAGATAAGGAAATCGTCTCAAAGATTGAAGATGGTGGTCTTTTAGAGCAGCTACCTTTTAGACATACTGTATTCATCGATTTCAAGCACATCAACGCTACAAATCCAAAAGAGCTCTCTCAGGCTTTAATCTCATATCTGCAGGAGCTTTTCTGGCTTCATCATATTGAGACTCACGTAAATCCTTACATGACCCCAAAGGTGTATTTCTCAAGCCTTATTGATGCACTTTATAAAAGACATCATGAGCCTATGGTTATCTTTATTGATAACTGCGATATCCCCCTGATGAAAGCCTTTTTAATGAAAGATCCTGACGATGTTATTGAGGCCACCTGTATTTATCACGATCTGTTGAACGTGCTCAACAGAACCTCAAAAAACAAAGTTAAGTGGGCTCTTTTAACAGGTCATATCAAGTTTAATTTCGCATCTGAGTACTCAGAGGGTTTACCTTTAGTTGAAGATTTATCCTCAAATGAGAGCTTTAGCGATCTGTTTGGTTTTACCAAAGCTGAAATCGAGCTGATCTTTAAAAACAGAATTACAAAATTCTCTCAGTCTCAAGGTATCTCAGAGCTTGAATATCTTGACAGGCTTGAAAGATGCTACGGCGGCTACTGCTTTACAGATAAACTCATTAAGGTAATGTGCCCTGCCAGTATCTCTCATGTAATGAATAACAATGGATTGCTGCTGCCATACTCTGCTAACGGCAATTATCCATTCTTAACGAATGTTCTTAAAAAGAATAAAAGCGATTTTGACTGGCTGTTCAATAAAAACGGTCAGGATCCTCTTTATTCAAATTCCCTTGATTCAGTAGTTAAAGGCAAGCAGATAGGTACACTTTTAATCTATTCAGGCTTTGCCACACGTACTAAGGTTTTATTAAATTCAGATGAGGGGTACACCACCTGGCGTTACCGCTTTGAGTGTCCTAACCTTGATATGCAGAAGACTTTAGAATTTATTACCAATAAATGCACAAGCGAAGATCTTAAAAAGCCTCTTATTACTAATGAAGATCCAAAAGAGACATCTGCAGAAGAAAAATAATATTTTAATTTAGGAAAAAATATGGGAATTGCTTTTTTTGACATGGACGGCACCATTGTAGGTGGCGATACTAACGATATCTCAATTGGTGAGTTTGTAAAACTAAATCTTGCTCCTAAATCCATTATTGATAAGCTAAACCGTTATGAAGAAGCTTTTTATGAGGGTAAGCTTGATATCAATGAATTTGTTAAATTCGCCTGCACTCCTCTATTAAATCTTAATAAAGACGAGCTTTACAATACTCTTCACAAGGTTGTAAGAGACCGTATCATTCCTGTAGTCTTTAAAGGTGCAAAAGAGCGCATTAAATTCCATAACGACAGAGGCGATACCATTTTAATTGTAACCTCTACTATGGATTATCTTGTAGAGCATGTAGCAGAGCAGCTTAACATTAAGTATTTCATTGCAGCTCCTATGGAAAAGGTAAACGGTGTTATTACGGGCAGACAGTGCGGATTAGTGCCATACCAGAAAGATAAGGTTGTAAGAATAAAAGAATTCATTAAAGAGCACAACCTAAGCCTTGAAGAGACCTATGGCTATGGCGACAGCATCAATGATATTCCAATGCTTGAAATGTGTGATCATCGCTTTGCTGTAAATCCAAATGCAAAACTGTTAGAGCATCCTTTTATTAAAGAATGTCAGATTGTAGATTGGTCAAAATAGAGACTATTTTACCTTCTGATTAACCTGATTTAGTTTGGTTGAGAGCTTTCCTATAACGTATGGTGAGTTCTTAGCCTGCAACTTTTCAGATACAGTCTTAAAAAACTTATCATCATCAACGCTATAGTACTTTGAATTGTGTCTATCAATAAAGACTAATGCTTTCTGCTCTTTTAAGGTAGTCTTGTAAATTCCGTTCTTAACAGGACCTGTAAAGAAACGTGGTTTTTTGCTTCCGCATTCTTTATATAGAACAGCTGACTTTTTAGGACGAATACTCTTCTCAAGCTTAGAGCCTGTCAAATCAAGTAAAACAATTGAATATGCTTCTACTGCAATAGGGTTCTGATCCTGACGAAGCTTGCGTCTTAAGCGACGGAACCAGGCTACACGAATTACATATGTAAGAAGATATATAAAGGTTAGTGCGTAGAGAATATAGAAATGTCTGATGTCGTGGAAGAAATCAAGATTGTCTGTGCTGTAGGCAAAACAAAGCAGCACAAACAATATCATGAAAAGATAAAACGACAGTCCGAAACCTTTTTTACAAATGGTATCTACCACATTTAAATCAAATCTGACACCAGCTTTAGCCAGGTATGAATGAAAATATACGTTAGGTGGTAAATTCAACTGGACTGTCTCCTTTTTATCTGTCTTTAACCTCTTCCCAGAACTTACGCTCTAGTGATGTAAAGAGGACTTCAACTTCATCGTTATTCTTTTGTGTCATTAAGCTTACTACATAAATTACAAAAGCAGAAACAAAGAAGCCTGGTACTAATGAGTATAGGCCAAAGAACTGACCGATTTCCCAGATAATTACGGTTGCCGCACCTGCAATGATACCGCAAATAGCACCAGATAAGGTCATCTTTTTCCAGAATACTGAAATCAGCACACAAGGACCGAAAGCGGCACCAAAACCTGCCCAAGCGTAAGCTACAAGCTTTAGAATACCTGAGTTTGGATCAAGTGCGATTACATAGGCAATTGCAGCTACTAAAAGCAGCATGAAACGGCCAACCCATACTAGCTCTGACTGAGAAGCATGTGGACGAATTACACGTGCATAGAAGTCAGCTGTAAGTGTGGTTGATGATACAAGTAACTGGCATGATAAGGTACTCATAACGGCAGCTAGAATTGCTGATAATAAGATACCCGCAAGCCATGGTGTAAATAAGGTCTGAGTTACAATGATAAAGATCTGCTCTGGATTATCAATTGATAGTTCTGGATGTTTTGCTGCAAATGCTACACCATAGTAACCTACTAAAACTGCACCTAGAAGACAGAAGATCATCCAGCTGATGCTAATACGACGGGCACCGCCCATACCGCGAACAGATGCTGCAGACATGAATCGAACAAGAATATGAGGCTGCCCCATATAGCCAAGCCCCCAGCCTGCAAGTGAAATTAAACCAATTGAGGTAACACCACTTAGCATATTTGACATATCAGCACTCTTTGCTGCAACTAAAGCATTTGCCTCACTTAAAGAGCCTACGTCAAAGATAATTACAACTGGTGTGATTACAAGAGCAAAGATCATTAGTGATGCCTGTACAGCGTCAGTCCAGCTTACAGCTAAAAAACCGCCGATACAAACATATAAAATTGTAGAGGCTGCACCAATTAAAAGTGCATTGCGATAATCAAGGCCGAAGGTCTGTTCAAAAAGACGGGCACCTGACACCATACCTGATGCGCAGTAAACAACAAAGAAGATTAGGATGATTATAGCTGATACAACAGCGATAATACGTTTGTTATCTTTAAATCTTGCGGCAAAATAGTCTGGCAGAGTTAATGCATCAGATGCATTCTGTGTAAATGAACGAAGACGTGCTGCCACGAACTTCCAGTTACACCACTGACCGATAGTAAGACCGATTGCAATCCAGGCCTGAGAAATACCTGCTACATAAAGTGCACCAGGAAGCCCCATTAAAAGCCAGCCGGACATATCTGAGGCACCTGCAGATAGTGCGGTAATAAACTTACCTAAGCTTCTGCCACCTAAAACATAATCAGTAAGTGAAGATGTCGAGCGTGCTGCGATAATGCCGATGACAATCATGGCAAAGATGTAAACTACGAAAATAGTAGTTGTTGTAAACATAATAATTAAACACCTTGTTATTAAAAGATGCTCAATTCTATCAAATTTCTAATTATTTTTTAAGATTATGACAATCGGCAGCTTTATGATCAATTATACCCCACTACCCATACAGATGCTTTGAGAAGTATCTATCACCTCTATCAGGTGTGATAAAGACGATATTTCCCTTTGATCCACTTTCAATTAGTTTTTTTGAAGCCATAAAGGCAGCGCCAGATGAAGAACCAGCGAGAATTCCCTCTTTAGATGCAAGAATTCTTGAGCCTTCAAAAGCCTCAGTATCGCTGATCTTAATTACCTTATCTACTAAGGACATATCCATAGTATCTGCAATAAAGTCATTACCGATACCTTCAATATCATAATCCTTATGCTCACCGCCACCCATAGTAGAACCTATTGGATCGGCAAGAACACCATTGATATCAGGGTTCTTTTCTTTTAAGTACTTTAAAACACCTGAATAGGTACCGCCAGAGCCTGCGCCTGCAACCACATAATCAATCTTTCCGTCTAGTGAATCATAAATCTCAGGACCTGTGGTCTTATAGTGAGCAAGTGGATTTGACATATTCTTAAACTGCTCTAAAGAGATGGCATTACCAAGTGACTCTTTAATCTCCTCTGCCTTTTTAGCAGCACCAAGCATACCGCCTTCACGAGGAGTATTTACGATGATGGCGCCAAGTGCTCTCATTAGAACCTGTTTTTCCTCTGAGAATTTCTCAGGAACCACAAAAATCACCTTAACCTTGTAGTTTAAGGCGGCAAAGGCAATACCAAGACCTGTGTTACCTGCTGTAGCCTCCACGATTGTTGTACCATCTTTAATTAAACCTTTTTTATAGGCATCCGAAAGCATGAAAAGGCCAGTTCTGTCTTTTACAGAGCCAGATGGATTGTAGTACTCAAGCTTTGCAAATAGATTTACACCATCAGTTTTTTCTAAAGCATTGCTAATCATGACAAGTGGAGTCTGACCGATTAAATCCAGCATTGAATTATAGTACTTCATTAGATTTTTGCCTCTTCAATTGCGTTTTCAAGATCGGATAATAAATCCTCTGCGTTTTCAATACCTACAGAGAAACGGATAAGGTTCTCTGTAATACCAACCTTGTTGCGGATCTCCTCTGGAATTGCAGCATGGGTCATTGAAGCTGGATGGCATACTAATGACTCTACACCTCCTAAGCTTTCAGCTAAGGTAATAAGCTTTAATGATGCAAAGAATTTACGGACATCATGATTATCATCTAAGGTAAATGAGATCATGGCACCACCGTTTTTAGCCTGGCTCTGATTTAACTTATACCCCTGTGATGCCTCTAAACCTGGATAGTAAACATGTGTTACAGCCTTGTTCTTCTCAAGTGCCTTAGCAATCTTAAGTGCATTATCTGTGTGCTTATCAAGACGTACAGCTAATGTCTTGATACCTCTGATTAAAAGGAATGAGTCAAATGGTCCTAAAACTGCACCTACAGAGTTTTGAATAAAGTAAAGTCTGTCTGCTAGCTCTTTTGTATTTACAACAGCAAGACCTGCAACAAGATCAGAATGACCGCCTAAGTATTTGGTAGCTGAGTGAACCACAATATCAGCACCAAGCTCGATAGGTCTTTGCAGATATGGAGTCATGAAGGTGTTATCTACGATGGTTAAAAGGTTATGAGCTTTAGCAATCTTTGAAACAGCTTTGATATCAGTGATTTCAAGTAATGGATTGGTTGGAGTCTCAATATAGATTGCCTTTACATCTTTTATAATATTGCTTTCAATCTCTTCAAGATTAGTGGTATCAACTCTCTTATAGGTAATGCCCACATGATTTAATACCTTATCTAATAATCTGTAGGTGCCGCCGTAGACATTTGATGAGATTAAAATCTTATCGCCTGATTTGAATAAGGTTAGCACGGCACTGATGGCTGCAAGGCCTGATGCAAAAGCAAAACCGCGATATCCTTTTTCAAGATCATTGATGATTGACTCTAGAGCGTTACGGGTTGGATTGCCAGAACGAGCATACTCCCACTCTACCTGACCGCGGATATTATCCTGTCCAAAAGTTGAGGTCTGATAAATTGGTACGTTTACAGACTTGGTATATTTGTCAGTAGTGATGCCGGCGTGAATAAGTGCTGTATCAAAATTCTTGTAAGTATTCATAATCTAAATCCTATTGGTTAATAATGTTCTGAGCACTAATAAAGTGAATATTTTCAAAAGCACTCATATTCTGCTGATTAAAAAAATACTGTTTATCAATTTCATCTGGACTTAAGTGCTTTAAAACACCAAGACCTGCTTTTTCAATTTCTTCTTTTACAGCATCATATGGGAAAGCAAAAACCATATTCTCGCCAAGTTTTCTGGTCATTGAAGCTAGCTTTAAAACTCTTCTGGATGCTTTATGATTTACTGTTGTTTCATCTGGATAATCAAAAACAACTCTCATCTTTGCCTTAAAAAAGTCTTTTAAAACCTCAAGTGTGTGGGCAAATACATCTAATGGAAGATAGTAAGAAACACCTAAAATTGTCACAAAAGTCGGAACATTCACATCAAGTGATGAAGCCTTTAAAACATCATCTAGCTTCTGCTTGGTAAAATCGATTACGATAAAGTGAAGATTCTTTGGGATCACAAGATTTAAAGAATCGATTTTTTCTTTTTTGTAAGCTGCTGTATCCGGATGATCAAGCTCATAGATATCAACTTTTGAATCTGCATTTGTAAAGGAGAAGGTATCAAGACCTGCACCTAAAATGACAAACTGCACTCTGTCATAATATTTTGAAAAATCCTCATACTCATCTTTGGCAAAAGCAAGGCGTGATAATGGGATTGGAGCTAAAAGCTCATTTACTGTCTCATCAATCTTTTCACGTGAGAAAACTGCATTCTCATCGTATAAATCAACATCAAAATCATGCTCTATAAGCTGTCCTACTCTTAAGTAATCTTTCTGACCTAAAAGATCGTAAGCTAGATAATCATCAAAGATTTTCTCTTTAGCATAAGCGCTGTGATAGGCTCTTACAAAGGAGCAAATCTTTGCGGTAATACTCTCTTTATTCTCAATCATGATGCACCTAGTCTAAAAATGCCTGAGTTGAAAGATAACGCTCACCGGTATCAGGAAGCATTACTACAATGTTCTTGCCTGCGTTTTCAACGCGAGATGCTATGACATTAGCAGCATATACAGCTGCACCTGATGAGATTCCTGCTAAAACACCATCATGTTTTGCAATATCTCTTTGAGCTTCAAAAGCGTCAGCATCTGATACATCGATTACCTCATCATAAATTGAGGTATCCAGAATCTTTGGAATAAAGCCTGCACCAATCCCCTGGATCTTGTGATGACCTGCGACACCTTTTGTAAGTACAGGTGAGCCTTTTGGCTCAACACCTATGATCTGAATGTCTTTATTCTTTGATTTTAAATACTGTCCTACACCTGTAATGGTTCCGCCAGTACCGATACCTGCTACAAAGAAATCAATCTTTCCATCTGTGGCGTTATAGATTTCAGGACCTGTACTGATGTAATGAATTTTTGGATTTAAAAGATTGTCAAACTGAGATGGCATAAAAGCATTTTCAGTCTCACCAAAAATCTCATTTGCTCTCTCAATAGCGCCTTTCATACCAAGTGAGCCTTGAGTTAACTGAAGCTGTGCGCCATATGCTCTTAATAAAGAGCGTCTTTCAAGAGACATGGTGTCTGGCATAACAATTAAAAGTTTTAAACCTAATGATGCGCAGGTAAGGGCAAGTCCGATGCCGGTGTTACCTGATGTAGGTTCAATAATAAGTGTGTATTTATCTATTACCTTACGCTCTAGTGCGTCCTTTAAAATAGCTTTTGCTACTCTGTCTTTAACAGAACCACCTGGATTGAAAGATTCTAACTTTCCAAAAAGATTTGCTCTTAAGTGATGTTCCTTTGCATAACCTTTTAAATTAAGGATTGGTGTCTTGCCAATTAAATCTGTAATGCTGTTTATAACTTCCATTTTTTATTCCTAAAATTTCTCTTACCTGATCCTTTTAAAGCTATCAACAGCTACAACACTTAAACATTTTTATATTTCCTATAATGCCTATTGATTTAATAGGAATTAAACACAAAATTATTTAATTGATCAATAACTAATTAAACAAAAATTTATAGTTTATTGTTTTATAAAGATTTATTTATAAATATTTTTTATATAAAAGCTGTTATCACTGCACCATAAAAGGATAGTTAAACAACAAATACCTAATATTTGCAGGAATTACTTTTTTATCTGAGAGGAAATGCTCCTATGAAAATAGGAGCATTAGAGACGATTATTTGTCTAAATCTTCAAGTAAAGATTTATAACCGTCATTTAGAAGTGGGAAGATAAAGCCTGATTTTGCGTTTAAATCAGTTTTTTCGATATGGAATGTGGTTGCACCACGTTCACGTTTCCACTGATTGGTTGCAAGTTTTGTAAAGTAGCGTTTAACAAATACTACAAGTTCATCCTTGCTAAACTGTGAGTACTCCTCTTTTAGAACCTCTAAGATCTGTTTTGGAGTCTGCATTTCTTCCTGATGCATCACGTGTATTCTGTCTAAAATTACATAAGGCATTAAATCACGCTCATCAGTCTGATTTCCACCAGGTCTTAACTCGGCAGTTGGAGTCTGAGCACTGATGTATGACATATTAGGTACATTAAGCTTTAAACCTGATGCATCAATTGCAATCCCGTTATCTGCAATATGCTGATTGATTCTTAGAATTCTGCTCTTTGAGATACCACCGATAGGTGCAACACCACCTGCAGTATCACCATCCATTGTGCAGTAACCTACAGCACCCTCTGAGGCATTACTTGTGGTAATTAAAAGCTTGTTGTAGCGGTTTGCTATCATCCAGATACTAGGAGCACGGCAGCGTGCCTGAATATTCTGTAAGGTTAAATCATCACGCTCCCAGGTTAGTGGATCGCCTGGAGTTGTATCGTTTACCAAACCTACATAATCTTCAACTAACTTTGCAATTGACCACTCAAAGTGTTTAGCACCAAGGTTTTCTGATACTTTAGCAGCTGCTGTTCTTGTTACAGAGCTAGATACAGCAGAGCCCTGATAAACAGTAGTCAATACCTGAGGCATCATATAGGTCTTGATGTAGCTTTCTTTATCACCTGTAAAATCAGGTACTTCAAATTTAAGGCTCTGCATTAGTGCCTTATAACCATCAAAGCCTAAATCGTGCAGTGCTGCCAACTGACCATAGGCTACGCAGGTTGCGCATAAGCCAGAGTCGGCACCACCTGACATAGATAAGGCAAAACCGTGAGCATGAGTTTTCTTCATCCAGTCATACAAACCTAAAGCTACAGCCCTTACAATTACATCATTCTCATCGATAAATGTTGAGACACCTGATTTTTCAGATACCAAAGAGCTTTCCTTGAAGGATAGGATATCGCTTATAGCAAGTAACTGACCTTTATGAGCAAAGACACAAAGACCATCGAAGATATCAGAGCCTGACTCACATCCTAAAAGATTGGTGGTCATTACATAACGCTGATATTTATCTGAAAGCTCAACAATCTTATTTAAGCGAAGCTGTGTGTCATAAAGTTCAAAACGTGTAGCCTCAGGACAAACCATAACCTCACAGTCATCATCAACAAATGGAAGATCACCATCGTTAAAGCAGATAGCTGTCTTTTTGCCGTCAATAGTAAAGTTTTGAGTTACCTGGTAAACCTGAGCGCCGATATAAAATGAAAGGCTCTCATCAAATGGTGTTGTAAAGAAGCGAACACGGGCATCTTTTGAGTTGTAAAATGAATGTAATACGCTAACACCTAAGATCTTACCCTTTTCCATTAAAACGTAAGCATCATAAGTCTTACCATCTGAGCCTAATAGTGGGATACCAACACCTACGGTAAAGTCCTCTTCAAGTGCATACTTGATTTCAAGCAGTACTTTTACAGCTGCCTTTTGCAATTCAGCGTGATTAAAAAGGTCACCACAGGCATAACCTGTTATACTTAATTCAGGAAAGGCAACGAATTTATAGCCTTGTTTATGAGCTTCGTTACAAAGTTGTAGAATTTTGTTTGCATTACCTCTAAGATCTAGAGGGATAGTATTTAGTCGACCAGCGGCAAAATTTAAAATGGACATAAATATACCTCGATGTTGAATAGATAGAAAATATCATAATTTTGAAGGTATTGTGCAATTATGATTCAAAAATGAACAGCTCTGCATATAAACGGTACATTATGGATAAATCACAAAATATTATTGTCTCTGTAGGTCATTGTAGAACCCTAGGTGCCACCATTGAAAAGGATGGCATTAACTTTGCCCTGTGGTGCCCAGACGCTGCAGAAATCGATTTGCTTTTATTTGATGATGTAAATGACGATTCACCATATATTATTCATTTAACCCAGAACCTGTTCAAGTCCACCTATTACTGGCATGTAAAGGTTCGCGGTATCTCAAACAATCAGATTTATGCATACAGAATCACCGATGCTATTACAGGAGATAACGGTGTTCCATCTGACTCTGTAGTATTGAATAAAGTACTTATTGACCCTTATGCAAAGCGAGTTTTATTCCCTAAAGACTACAAGCGCTTTGCACCAAAGGACGAAAAGGAACAATTCAGATCATGCCTTAAAGGTGCAGTTGTTGACATTGACAACTACGATTGGGGTATTGATACCTTCCCACATCATTCACTAGACAGCACCATCATCTATGAGATGCATGTCAAAGGCTTTACCAAGGATAAATCCTCAGGTCTTGATAAAGAAATTGCAGGTACCTACAGAGGACTTATCGAGAAGATCCCTTATCTTGTTGAGCTTGGCATTACAGCAGTTGAGCTGATGCCTATTCATCAGTTTGATGAGAATGACGCAAGACCAAACATGACCAACTACTGGGGTTACTCTCCAATGGCCTTCTTTGCGCCACAAGAATCGTACTCATCAGATAAATCCATTGAAGGTCCTCTAAACGAGTTTAGAGACATGGTAAAAGCCCTTCACCGTAACGGTATCGAGGTTATTCTTGATGTGGTATACAACCACACCTCAGAAGGTGACGACAACGGTCCAACATACTGTTATAAGGGGTTTGACAAGAACGGCTATTACATTATCAACAATGGCTATCATCAGAACTTCTCAGGTTGCGGCAACTCATTAAACGCAAATCAGCCTGTAGTACGCAATATGATTTTAGATTCTTTAATCTTCTGGCATGAGACTATGCATGTCGATGGTTTCAGATTTGACCTTGCATCTATTCTAAGCCGAGACAAGAACGGCGCACCAATGAGTGACAACTCAACCTTACTATCAATTGATGCTATAAGCAGACTTGCTGACGCTAAGCTTATTGCAGAGCCATGGGATGCAGGCGGTTTATATCAGTTAGGTGCAATTTCAGGCTCTAAGTGGCGTGAGTGGAACGGACAGTTCAGAGATGATGTACGTTCATTTATGCGCGGTGATCCGGCCATGGTCAAAAAGTTTGTGCTAAGAGTATTAGGATCACCTGATATCTATAACGAGCACCAGGTTGACCCTCAAAAATCCATCAACTTTATTACCTGTCATGACGGTTTCACCTTAAATGATCTTGTGACCTATGCAGACAAGCACAACTTTGCAAACGGTGAGCACAACAACGACGGCACTAACAACAACTATTCTGCAAACTACGGTTTTGAAGGACCTACAACAGACAAGAATCTTAATACGCTGCGTCTTCGTATGGCCAAAAACTTCATGACTATTACCATGCTCTCATTAGGTACTCCAATGATTTGCATGGGAGATGAAGTTTTACGTACACAAAAAGGTAATAACAACGCCTACTGTCAGGATAATGAGTTAAGTTATTTAAACTGGGATTTAGACTCTCGTCAGAAAGAGATGTTTGAGTTTACCAAAAATCTAATTACTCTATCCCGTTTAGGTAAGATTAAGCATAAGGCAGCTCCACATCATAAGCTGCAGAAGACACTTAGAAACGCTAAGATCCAATGGCATGGTTGTAAACCATTCCAGCCTGACTGGTCTGATATGTCTCACTCTGTTGGCTTCTTATACTACTATCCAAAACAGGAAGTGTACGCTTACGTTTTCGTAAATGCTTACTGGGAGGATTTAACTGTGGAGATCCCATGTGTTCCAGGACATCTTGATAAGTGCTGGTATCAGTTTATCAATACCGCATTAGGACCTGGTAAAGATGTGAATACCTACTTTATGAGCACCAGATTCAAAGCAGGTCAGCATTTGAAGATAAAGAAACGTTCTGTAGTTATGTTACTTTGTCCTAGCACTTAATGAAGAACGCCTTGCAATGCAAGGCGTCTTTATTTTAGGTTCGAGGAGCTGCTTTTAGGATTTTGCAGGCAATCTCAATTGATTTTGCAGATGGACTTTCTATGTCCTTTAGCTTGTAATCAATACCTAAGCTTTCATACTTGTGAATACCTAAGCTGTGGTATGGTAAAACCTCTACCTTTTTAACATTAGATAGTGTATCGATAATAGCTCTTACGCCCTTTAACTGCTCTTCACTGTCGGTAATACCTGGAACTAAAACGTGTCTAATCCATACAGGTTTATTTAAATCTGACAGGTGTTTTGCACAGGCTAAGATATTCTCATTAGAGATACCTGTAAGCTTTTTATGCTCTTTGCTATCAGAGTGTTTGATATCAAGAAGCACCAGATCAGTGTACTTCATCAGTTCATCAAAGATCTCGATATATTCAGGCTCATCTCTGTATGGGCCTGCTGAGGTATCAAGACAGGTATTAACACCTTTTGCCTTTAGGGCTTTAAATAACTCTGTTACAAACTGTATTTGAGATAGAGCCTCACCACCACTTACGGTAACACCGCCTTCCTTACCCCAGTAGTTCTTATAGCGAATAGCCTTGTTAACTACACTATCCACGTCCATTAAATCACCAACATTCTGTTTCCAGGTATCAGGATTATGGCAGTACATACAACGCATTGGACAGCCTTGCATAAAGATCAGAAAACGAACGCCTGGGCCATCAACAGAGCCAAAGGTTTCAAATGAGTGGATATATCCTTGTGTCATAGCTTTATCTCAAATAAATTCTGCACTCAATCGAGTAGGAGGAGAGCTTAACTCTCACTCCTCTCACAACACCGTACGTGCCGTTCGGCATACGGCGTTTCCCAAACAATAAAGGTTAGAGCCTAAATATTAGCTCTGACCTTCAACTAGACTAATACTAAACCATCCTTCTGCCAGCAGTGTTTTCTTACTTAGGGCTTTGTTGATTAGCGGAGTCCTTGACATTCTCCAGTATCTGTTAGATGTATATGCATACTCTCCAAACAGTGGTGCAGATTTACACCTCTTCTTGATTTCCTCATATCTCTTGGAACCTTTCTTCCATTGTTTCCACAATAACTGTCTAATGCGACGTCTAATCCATTCATCAGTTCGAGTAGCCCAATTTATAGGTATTGCACCTTTAAAATAGTTTACCCATCCTCTGATAAAGACTTTTAGACGTTCTTTGACTACCTTGATACCACCTTTGGCTCTGCGGTCTAAAATCTCTTTTATATTCTTAGAGAATTTAAGACGTTTCTTTTCATGGACAATAGCAAAGTACTTTTGCGTGGGACGTAACTCTTTCTTCTTTTGGCTTACCTTTGTGGTAAAGCCAAAGCCTAGAAATTGCGACTTCTCACATGCATGCAGTATCTTGGTTTTATCTTTATTTACCTTGAGAAATAGCTTTTCTTCAACAAACTTTGTCACGTTTGCCAATATGCGCTCAGCTGCTTTTCTACTGCCACATAATATGACCATATCATCAGCATATCTTACGAACTTAATCCCTCTGCTATCTAGCAATTGGTCAAGTTCATTTAATATGATGTTAGCAAGTACTGGACTTATTACGCCACCTTGTGGTGTGCCTATAGTTACCTTCTTACTTACATTTCCATCTTCGCTTATTGGAGCTCTTAGAAAGCGATGTATCAAAGATATAACTCTTCCATCTTCAATTCTGTCTGATAAGAGTTGAAGGAGCTTACTGTGATTTACAGTATCAAAGAATTTGCTAAGGTCTAAGTCAATTACCCATTCAAGTCCACTGTTTAGATACTCTAACGCTCTTGTTATTGCACCATTACAACTTCTTGTAGGTCTAAAACCAAAGCTATTATCAGAAAATACCTTCTCGTACTCTTCAGATAGAACTAAGGCTATTGCCTGTTGCACTAATCTGTCCTTTACGGTTGGTATGCCTAGTGGACGCTGTTCTCCATTGTCCTTTGGAATATACACTCGCTTAATAGGTTGCGGTCTATATTTTCCTTCTAGAACCGATTTAGTGATTTCATAGGGGTGCATTTTAATATAGCTTGCAAGTTCGATGGTTTGCATATCATCAACTCCGGCTCCGCCTTTGTTGGATACAACCTTCTTGAAAGCTTTATTCATGTTACCCCTAGCGACTATTCTCTCTAGGGTTATCGGTTCAAAGTTAATGCTACTCATCAGTTATCTATCCACAACAGCTCGACCACTACCTTGTTATTACCCTCACGTTCCGCGCTACTCTCATATCTAGGCGTGCACCTTTGCCCTTATATTATCGGCGTGCAATCCCTTACTGTGGCTACATTGTGTTGCAGTTCCTCCTACTTTCACACTTGTTGGGTTCGGTCCTTCACGCTTAGTCTTCGCTACTACGACCTCGGCTGACTTCTTGCCATTCGTTGTTACTACGGTTTTACCGCTGACAAGATCTCCTCAGGTAAGAACACTATCTTTCCCTCCATATATCCGCCATCTTTACATAGTATGTTCCGTCTAACTATTGGACTTTGACTTATTTTGCAGCCTTATCCACATATTATGCCTAAGATGATTTCTGTTCGTCGGACCAGAGTTTTGCTATCCGCTTCTTTCAGCTACCATGTCACCATGACCACCTTGCGGTTTCGCTAAGTCTTCCCGTTAGCGGGCGACTTCGGGACTCACACCCTATAGATAATGCTCATGCTGAGCACACTAAAAAAGCCGAGTCAATTAAAACTTATTTCACCGGCTTTTTTCTGACAAAAATATCTGTATCGATTTTGGCAGATGCACTCATAGCAGGCCTACCCTTGATAAGTTCCATTACAGTGCTTGCCTGACCTTTGTTGTCGCGAGGGTCAATTGTCATATCTGCTGTTGCAGAAACCTGTCTGATGAGGTTAAAGTTTGAGTTCTCATAGGAATCCTTACTCTTCTCCTGTTTAGAAAAGTCAGTAAAGGATACAGAATCCATACCATCATCTATCATCTGAGCCAAAATTCTGATTTGACATCATTTCAACCTTTTTTCTTCTGTTGCAAAGCAACCATATAATACAGATACTTAAGTTATACGTATTATCATGATAAGTATCAAATAAATATTAATTTAATGTACTCTATAACTAATCAGGGGCACATTCTTATAACAGAAAAGCCAATCTATTAAACATATAAGACGTTATAACATATATTTTCTTATATCTTTTATAAAAATACTCTGTAAAAATCATTTTTATAAAAGCAAAAAAGCCTACAGCATTTCTGCTGTAAGCTTGTATCCTAATCTCAATCTCTGCAGGAGATATGAGATTGAGACTAGATTATCTTCTATTAACCTAACAGGCTTAGAGCAATCTGTGGACGGCTGTTTGCCTGGGTTAGCATTGAAGCAGCTGCCTGCTGAATAATTGTCTGCTGTGACATATTTGCTGCTTCCTCTGCGTAATCAGTATCGCGGATTCTTGAACGTGCGTCTGACTCGTTCTCTGCGAT
>JGI24709J26583_10000449_pt1 | contig 34806 bp, 26 predicted proteins | sample BioPla2DNA1_FD_26583 | JGI IMG/M metagenome (IMG submission 26583) | reverse complement strand
CTGACATTAGAAAATATACCTTGAAGAACTATAAAAACAAACAAGAATCCTGATGTAATAATTCTAGGCCAAGATGCATCGACAATACCAATTAAGGGCACTACTCGTTCTATGATCGAGTTAATTAATACTCCGAAAAAAGTACCAATTGGAAGTCCTACACCGCCGCTTAGCATAACTCCACCTATTACACTTGAGGATATTGCATCAATCTCATAACCATAACCATTTCCAGGATTACCTGATGGTGCAAAAAGTGTATATAGAAAGCCTCCAATACCAGCAAGTAGACCGCAGAGTAAATGAGCTCTAAATTTCGTGCGTTTTACATCTATCCCCATTAAATGTGCACTTTGGGGGCTACCACCTACAGCATATAGGGAGCGTCCAAACTTTGTTTTTTTGAGCATTATGATTACAATAATCAAGACAATAATGGCTACAATTGATGCTGGTGTGAGATATGCCACATCTAAAGTTCCGTTCTTACGTACATTATATAAGAATGGAATGTACAACTTAGCTCCAGACCAGCCCATAAACATCTCATTAGTTATGGGTACGGACTTTGCATTAATAACACTTATCATACCACGAGCGAAATACATACCCGCTAAAGTTACAATGAAGGGCTGAATCTCCATATAAGCAACTAAATACCCTTGAACAAATCCAAACGCCAGACCTATACACAGAGCTGTAGGTATTGTCCAAATCGCGCTTACATTGTTATTTAGAAGCATCGTTGCAATAACCATGCTCACCAAGCCAGTCACTCCACCAACAGAGATGTCAATACTGCCAGAAATGAGTACAATTGTCAAACCCAAAGCAAGCAGTAACAGATAGGCTTTATTATTAAGTAAATTAAAAAATACAGAGTATTTTGCAAAATTACTTTCGGAAAATACAATTGCTGAAATAATATATATTATTACAAAAAGAGATATAGTAATCAGCAACAACATCTCTGCATTGTTTAGGGATTTACGCTTTATTGACTTTAAACTTAATTTTGTATTTCTACCTTCTTTCATTGCGTTAACCTCCAACAGATACATTCTTGCTGAATATTTTCTGAGTAAAATGTTTGATTTTTGTCTTAAATACATCACTGCTTGCAACAATTATTACAATGATTATAAGAGCTTTAAATACGTTCAATTGATCTGCACGCACATTCATTGCATACAGTGTTGTTGTTATGGCTTGGATGGTATATGCTCCTATGATAGAACCTGCTATGCTAAATTTACCACCACCCAAATTATTGCCGCCTAACGCCACCGCCAGTATAGCGTCCATTTCTATTCCTAAACCCAGTTCACCTGAGTTTACGCTTCCTACACTACTCGATCCAACGAGTCCGGCCAATCCAGCCAATACTCCATATAGCACAAATGTCAAAAACTTAATAACACTTGATTTTAGTCCCACAAGGCGGGACGAAGCATCATTTATCCCAACACTTTGTATATAAAGACCCAGACTTGTCAATCGGGTAAGCAATGTTATAAAAATAACTGTTACCGTACTTACGATAATTGTCGTCCTTATGGGCACCCCTGGTATTTGGACTCCTAACCATTTATATACAGGATTCATGATATATATCGTTTGCCCGTGGGTTATCTGCTTCGCGATTGAGCGACCTGCAGTAAAAAGAATAAGAGAGGTTAACATTGGTGGCATTCTTAACTTTGACACTAAAAATCCGTTGAAAGCACCACATAATGCCCCACCAAGCAAACCTACAAGTAATGCTAAAAGGTAAGGGCTGTGAAAAACATCGGTTCTGTACTCTGATCCATTCAGCATTAAGCCACAAAAGCTGGCTGCTACTGCCATTATTGCGCCGGCACTGATATCTTGCCCACCAGACGCTGCTGTAACTAAAGTCATGCCCAATGTTACAATAACTAGTTCACTGGCTTCATCCAAAATATTTGGTATATAACCTGATATCAATCCATTTGCTATTGTTATTTTGAAAAAACCCGGGGTAGTGATAATATTTTGAACAACAACAATAAGTAAAACCACTACCGAAAAAGTCAGTCTATTGCTTGCAAGACTCTTGGCAAATGAAATAAATGTAGATTTACTAAGCTTATTATTACCTTTTAAGTCACTCATTGCTCTCCTCCTGCTATTGTCCGCATGATCGTTTCCTGATTAAGATCACTATCAGTCAATTCTCCGACCTTTTGGCGATCGCGCATAACCACTATCCTTGAGCATGTCCTGAGCATTTCGTCTAGCTCTGAAGAAATAAACGCCACACTCTTGCCTTCCTCCGCCAGTTTTAATATGAGTTTTTGTATTTCTGTTTTTGTACCAACATCAATACCACGAGTGGGCTCATCCAATATCATGAATTCAGGATTTGTAAGTAACCACCTTGCTAAAATAACCTTCTGCTGGTTACCACCAGAAAGACTCTTAATGGGTGTCTCTTTGCTTGCAGTTTTGATGTCAAGAAGTTTAATATACTCATCGGCATATTTTTCCATCTCTTTTCGGCTTAAACGTTTGAATATCCCCCGTTTTGCCTGAAGAGCAATGATAATATTCTCCCTGACAGAAAGCTCGGACAGTATACCTTCTGCTTTTCTGTCTTCTGGTAAATATGCCATCCCATGTTTCATAGCATCTAAAGTTCTCTTTATGGTTACGCTTTCCCCTTTTATGAATTGCTGTCCCTCAACAGCCTTATCCGCACCATATATAGTTCGGACTAACTCGCTACGTCCAGAACCCAACAGGCCACTGAAGCCTACAACTTCGCCTTTATAAATCTTCAAGTTAAAAGGTGCAACCTTAGAAGCTCCACTTGACAAATTACATGCTTCTAAAACTGGTACCTCTGATTCGGAACTTGATTCATCTTTATGGACACTGAGATCTGAAAGAACTTCAATTTCCTTGCCCATCATCTTTTTTACAAGTTCAAAACGTGGCAAATTTTCTATCTCATATTCCCCAACGAGTTCACCATTTCTTAGTACAGTTATGCGATCACATATCTCATAAACTTGTTCGATAAAGTGTGTAATGAAAATGATCCCCACTTTATTTTTCTTGAGCCGTCGCATAAGGTCGAAGAGCCTTTGTACCTCATCTGCATCAAGAGAAGAAGTAGGTTCGTCAAGGATTAAGTATTTACATTCTGTATTCACAGCGCGTGCAATTGCGATCATTTGCTGGATCGCAATAGAATAGCTATCGAGTTGCGCCGTTGGTTCAGCCAAAATATTTAGCTCTTTCAAGAGGCATTCGGCTTCATCATTCATACGCTTCCAGTCTATTAAGCATCTTTTTAATGGTTCTCTCCCCAAGAAAAGATTTTCTGCAACCGTAAGATTTGGACATAAATTCAATTCTTGATAAACAGTGCTTATCCCATACCTTTGTGCATCTTGAGGTGAACGAACTAATACGGGGTTTCCTTCCAAATAGACTCTTCCTTCGTCCATTGGATGAACCCCAGTTAGAACCTTAATCAGTGTTGACTTGCCAGCACCATTTTCACCCATCAGTGCATGTATTTCTCCACAGCGTAAACTAAAATCAACATTATTCAGTGCACGAACACCTGGAAAAGACTTTCCAATACCAATCATTTTTAGAGAAGGGCCTGCCTCGTCATTATGACCGGGCTGTTTGCCCATACAATCTGAGTTATTCTGTTCTTGCTTTAACTTCTCCATATGTATGCCCACCTTTATTTCGATGTTGTTTAATGATTATGAGTTCAGATCAAATGATTGCTTATTCTAGTTCGAGGAGATTTCAATATCTCCTCGAACCAGATTCTTTATCTTAGTAAATAATTATCAAATACTAAAAATCTTTTACTAGAGTGTTTTGATTAGTATTGACGAGCGTCAATAATCTCCTGAGTAATGGTATCATAGAAGAATGCTGACTCTTCAACGGTCTCGGTCTTACTTGGCTTTCCACCGCTTTCCATGTTCTTGATAATTTCAGCAACTTTTGGACCATGTAGAGGGTTACATTCAACGTTACAATTAATCTTACCTTCCAAAGTCATTTGGAGATATGCTCTGTTAGCATCGAAAGAAATTATTGCTACGCCGTCGTCTCCACCAGCTTTCATACCTGCTTCTTCGAGAGCTTGAATGGCACCGTCTGCCATATTGTCGTTCTCAGCATATACGCATGTTATGTCACTACCAAACTGTTGAATCCATGAAGACATTATTTCTTTTGCAGTATCAGTACTCCAGTCACCTGTTTGCTGAGCAAGTAGTGTCCAACCATTTGCTGTTATAGCGTCCTCAAGAGCTTCGGTACGTCCTACTTGGGCAGATGCTCCGAGCTGACCTTGTAAATGAACTATATTTGCTGGTGTTCCACCTGAAAATCTCTTTTTCATCCACTCGGTAGCTTTAACACCCTCTCCATAGAAATCACTGCCTAGCCAGCACTCATAAAGTTCATCACTGGCATTAATAGTACGGTCCATAAGAATAACGGGTATTCCCGCATCCTTTGCGTTTTTGAGAACTGTATCCCAGCCGTCTACATTAACTGCTGCAATAATTATGTAGTCAACTTCTTGGTCTATGAACCCTTGAACATCAGATACTTGTTTTGCAGCATCATTGTTTGAGTCTGCAAGTATTAAGTCGAAACCATTTTCCTTTGAAAGTGCTTGTTGAACTGAATTTGTGTTAGCCTTACGCCAGTCAGACTCGTCTGCTTTACATTGTGCAAAACCAACTGTGATAAGACCGCCGGACTTGCTAGGAGTACCTGTTGTTGGTGATTCACACGCTACTAATCCCAATGTGACAATTGCAACCAAAAGTAATACAAATAACTTTTTCATTTACCTATTCCCCTTTCAACAATTTGTTATAATATCCATATATTTAGCTTAAACATATGGAAATTAAAAACAATAGTTTAGGGAAAACATCATAAATATTCTAACCAAATTGATTAAAAATTGAACAAAATTTCATTAATTGTGGTTCTGTTTTTGTTTATTATCACTAATAAATCGTAAAATTTCTAACCTTTATAGTGAAAAATCACACATGGTATTCTCCATTATTACCCCAGTTGCAAAATTTCGTGCTTAGAATGAATCTCAGTCAGATTAATATTCTCTGCTATCGAGCATTTTGCAAAATTTTGTGTTTAGTATGAATCTCAGTCATACTAATAATCTCTGATATCAATCATTTCCTGTGTTATAGTGAAGCAATCGAATTGTGTCTCTTCAACATAACTTATTCGACCAATGGGCTCTTTGCGCTCAAGTTTTTTAATAATTTCATCAACATATGGTCCTTGCAGTGGATTGCATTCCACATTCAATGCAATTTTTTGCTCTAGACAGTACTGAAGACCAAGCCTTGTCGCATCAAATGAAATGACAATGACACCATCAACTGGATTGCATACCAGTCCAGCCTCTTCCAGTGCTGCTATAGCCCCAAGAGCCTCTCCATCATTTTCACAATAAACAACATCAATGTCTTTTGTATCCTCTAAAATTGAACCCATAACCTCATACGCCTTAGCTCTTGTAAAATCACCACACTGCTGAGCAACTAATTGCCAGTTTGGATGCTTACTCACGGCTTGCTCTAACGCAGCTGTTCTTCCAATCTGTGCAGTGGAGCCTATTGTTCCCTGAATATGTACTATGTGAACGGGTTCTTCTGTTCTACTTTGTTTTTTTAGAAAATCTTCCAGCCATAGTACGGCTGTTTCGCCTTCACTATAGAAGTTAGAACCAATGTATGCTGTGAAAAGTCCTTCAACATCGGACTCAATATATCTATCTGTTACAATAACTGGTATATTCGCCTTTTTCGCTTCAAGTAAGATGGAATCCCATCCTGTTTCGACCTTTGGAGAGAACAAAATATAGTCAACCTCTTGCTGAATAAAGGTACGAATAGCACGAATTTGGTTTTCCTGCTCTTGACGTGCATCTTCATAGAATAGTACATATCCATTTTCTTCAGTCAAAGTAGCCTTAATACTCTCAGTATTTGCAACTCGCCATTCTGATTCTGCGCCAACTTGAGAAAACCCCACCACTATCAGTTTATCATCAGCACTGTCCAGTGTGGACTCTGCTTCTTTTTCGCATCCGCAAAATAAAACTAATAAACAAATAGCTACTAATAATAATTTTCTCATATTCGCCATCTCCCTATATAACTTGACAAAGTATAATCAACCGTTTGTTTGCTGACTTAATTGCATAGGTATTTCAACAATAACTCTAGTACCTCCATCGGGCACGCTCTCCAAAGACAATCCGTATTCGCTGCCAAATAGTATCTGAATTCTCTGGTGAACGGCTCTCAAGCCAAACCCTTCACGTTTTTTGTCAGTCAACGAAGAGCGCAGCTCACACAAACGCTCTTCGGACATTCCCACGCCATCATCCACTACTTCAAGAACTACGTGTCCATTCTCTGCTCTACCCGTTAATCTTATCAGGCCTTTGCAACGCCTATTCTTAATGCCATGATATAGCGCATTTTCTACCAATGGCTGAAGTGTAAGTTTTGGTAAAACATAGTTATCAAGTGCGTCTGGGATTTCAATCTCGTAATCCATCATATCCACATAACGCATATGTTGAATTTCCAAATAACTCCGAACATGCTTTTTCTCTTCAGCTATTGTAATTACATCTTTACCACTACTTAAGGAAAAACGGAAATAATTAGACAAACTTGCCACCATCTTGACTGCACCATTTATTCCTCCAGACTCTATTAGCCATATAATTGTGTCGAGTGTATTATACAGAAAATGTGGATTAATTTGTGCCTGAAGCAATGCAAATTCCGTTCGCCTACGCTGTTTTTCCTGTTCGGCATTCTTATCGATCTGCCATTTAAGGCGCTCAACCATACTCTCTATACCATCTGAAAGGATCTGTATTTCCTCAACATCAGCTTTAACAGGTTCGCAAACCAATAAGCTACCCTTACCAATTGCTTCTAAACGCTCACAAATCCTGTCGATGGGGTCCACTATTTTTTTAGTAAGCTTTTTTGAATTATTTAACAGGAGGAATAGTAAAATTAGTACTAATACTCCAACTAAAGTCATTAGAGCTATCACATTTTTGATCATTGTGGACTGGAGATCATTTAGATGTACCGCTTCGTAATATAGATATGTATACATAAACCTCTGAATCAAATCTGTCAGGATGTAAATGTTTTTTTCTAACTGATCCACACGAGAATCATACTCTTCAGTCTCTGCAATCTGTTGCATCTTTTCTTCAAGATTGTGACAGAGATTTAGTACACTACTGATTGCACGAAGACTATCCTTTTTCGTAGTAGTATCAATCAGCTTCTGTGCAATTGCCTTTGCTGAATAAACTTCCTCAATGGGTAGGCCTTCAGAATATTGGCTGTCAATAACATAATAGTACATCTTTAAATCGACATTGTCCTTGAAGTCTTGATTGAAGTTCGAAGCCGTAGTTACATTATTCAAGATTGCATTATACCTTAGCGCATATGCTAATCCTAAAACTGCAAGAATAATGATTACGAGAATAAGCGGTATTGCTACAATCATAATCATTTCCCACAGTCTTCTTTGCATCTTTATTTTTTTTCCTTCTTTGTAGAAAAAAATTGTTTTCACTGCTTGTTTCCTTTACGATATTCACTTGGCGTACAGCCTGAAGTTTTTTTGAACACAAAACTAAAATAACGGGGATCCTTATACCCAATGTCGAAGGCTATTTCGTTAAGGCGCATGTCGGTTTGACGAAGCATATGTTTGGCTTTTTCTATTCTCTTAAATGTAATATATTCTGTTAAGGTTTGTCCAACTTCTTGGCTAAATATTGCAGAAAGGTAGTTCGGGCTGATATTGACCTCTTTAGCCACCATATCGAGTGATATGGATGTATCAGAAAAATTATTATTTATAAAGTCAATGGCTTGTTTTAACACATCACTTTGCAGTTTTGTATGTTCTAGATCGCGCTGTTCAATGGCCTTACCTAAAACATGCCGTCCGTACTTCCTCACATCTTCCACAGTCGACACATTTGCTTTTGGCCAAAGTTCCAGTGACCAAAATATATCGGCACGGCAGCCTATGGAATCTAAATACTCAACGGTTGTAAAGTAAAGTGTCATAGATAAGTATCTGCAGAATAGATGAATTGAAACAACTTTCTCGTCAGCGTTTTTTACCAACTGGTCCATGAAGTGATTAATCTCACTTATTGTTCCACTACTTAAGAACTTACGGATATTTTCTTGCTCAATCTCACTTCTTTCGATATCTGTTTTAGATATGTTCTTTTTCTGAAAATTGCGTATAAGCTCCTCAGACATGATATGCTCTTCTGGGCATAAATAACGATAGGACAAAATGCGGCTTACCTTTTCATAGCAGGCAGGTATTGCACTAAGACGTGACACTGGTGTACCACACGCGATATACCAGTCCACATCATGCCCAGCAGTGGCACAACATCTCTTAATATTCTCTATGCAATCTTGAGTTAGCTGCTTTATATTTTCCTCCATACCCTTTACCAAAATAGCATATGTAGTGATATTGCAGCGAAACAATAACAAGTCTGGATTGCTAACGATAAGTTGTGTAACCTTTTCTTGAATGTCTGAAAGAGACTTTGTATAGCCCTCAGGCATGCTCCCATCATATTCGGTACTATTTAGAGAAAAAAGAACTAAGTTATAAAATGGAGCATTTAAGTCTATACCCATCTCTTTTGCTGTTTCTGATATTTCAGATACACTCAAACCACCAGTTATGATTTGCTCAAAAAAGTTTCTTCGTGAAAAATTTTCGTATTCTTGGGCTTCCCTTCTAAAGTTCTCAATATATTTCTTTTGTTGTTGTTCTTCCTCCAATCTTTCATACATCTCGAGTAGAATTTCCACCATTTTTTCTTTTATAATTGGCTTAAGAAGGTATTGATCTACTCCCATTCGAATAGCCTGCTGAGCATAAGAGAAATCGTCATATCCACTGATGATGACGATTTTTGCATTAGGTAAGTCTTTACGGACAAGTTCAATCAATGAAAGTCCATCCATAAAGGGCATTTTTATATCGGTAATAATAAGATCGGGTTCTATCTTGCGAATCATGGGTAGCGCGAGTTCACCGTCCGAAGCGTCACCAGCATACATAAATCCATACTGTTCCCATGGAATACTTTTCCGAATTCCTTCACGTACTACAATCTCATCCTCGACAAGAAAGACCTTGAACATGAAATATCTCCCTTCACTCGAACAGTTGAGCTTTTGTGAAAATAAGGCCTAAAATCGTAAAGCGCTNACAAACCTACCTATTTTNAGAATACTCGCATTATTGTGAGTTCTCATACTATAAATAATAACACTTCCAAAATATTGATGTCAACAAACGAGTTAGGTTTGCAACCACATGAAAAACGAGGTCTTAATTCATTTTCTTAATGCTGGGGATTTCTTTAGCTTTGCGTGAATTTAATCTATTCTGCTAAAAATACAGATTTCGGCTGATTACATACAGGACAAGTCCAGTCCTCAGGTAGTTCTTCAAAGGGTACATCCCCATCATACACATAGTGGCATACTGTACACACATAAGTCTTTTTATCTGGTACATCATTATAATTATCTATTTCAATGACTTTGCCAGATTTCAAAGCCCTGTAATCCGCATAAGTCATAGGTTGTCCTGTCTCAGTCTTCTCTCCCTCCACCACATCACATATAAATAAATAGTGTGTATCTAAATCAAGTATAGAACGAACTATAAGACTCATATATGCTATTGTATTCTTTCCCATATATGGATTGCCTTGTTTATCTGTTTTATACTCAATTTCATCAAATTTACTATACTCGCGACCGCTTCGCATACCAAATAAACGTATAAGATCTAATGGGGCATCAAGAGATAAAACAGAAACAGTAAGGCTACCTTTTTTCTTTATCATTTGAGTTGTAAGATTCTCTTTCATCATGGTAACATTCATACGCACAGGATCAGAAGTTGATTGAACAGCAGTATTAATAATACAACCATTCATTTTTCCTCCTTCTTCAACTGCAGCAATAAAAATACCATATGTTAAAGTAAACATAGTCGTTTTGTCCATAATCCTGCTCCTTCCTATTGAAAATTATGTAAAGATTTTTCATCAATCTTATGCGCTAAATTATCACCCTTTGGTGAATCATTTAGATACTACAGTTTATACATATTGCGTACAACCTATACAGCTATAATTATAACATGAATAAAACACAAAAACATCGTATTATGGTAATAAACATTAATACAAGGTACCATGCTTTGACATCACTGCTATTAGTTTATACCATGTACTCTACATAGTATTTTGTACGATATATCAAAGCTAATACTTGCTTATAATCAAGTTTTGAAGGATAATGTTTGGGTAATACTAAAATATGGGCAGCTATTGCTACTATTGAGTAATGTGAGGAATAAATGACTAGAATACATAATGAAAATTATAACCACTTAGAACCAAAAGAAATTGCAGATGGTGTATATTGGATAGGGTTTTCTGAGAAAGACTCAAAACTATTTTGCAATCCATATATAATTGTTGATGGTGATGAAGCTGTGCTAATAGATAGCGGGAGCAGAGATTCATTTAGTACAGTGATGCTTAAAATATTAAGAATTGGTATAAACCCTAAGCAAATTAAACGATTAATATATCACCATTATGATCCCGATCTCTGTGGTAGTTTACCGCATTTTGAAGCAATTATTGACAGTCCTGATTTAAGAATTATTTCGCAACAAAGTAATATTTTATTCTTAAATCATTATTCAAGCCAAACTCCTAAAGATTGCTTTATGGATTTGGATTTTGAATATACATTTGGAGATGGAAGGACTTTAAAATTCATACATACACCATATTCCCATAGCCCGGGTAGTTTTATAACATATGATATAAAAACTAAAACACTTTTTTCAAGTGATCTTTTGGGTGGCTTTGATAATGAATGGAGATTATTTAATCCTTTGAAGGATAGTTGTCATAACTGTTCACCACAACAGTTGTGTCCTAAGAATAGCTCTAGTTGTAGACTTTATGGAATTGGGCGCTTTAATCAAATAGCTATGTCTTCCGCTAAAGCACTAAGATACGCATTAGATAAAGTATTAGAGCTAGACACTAAGCTCATCGCGCCACAACATGGCAGTATCATCGATTCAGAAAAAGATAAACATACAATAATAAATTACTTGAAATCTATAGATAATATTGGTTTCGACTACTTCTTAAAGGGTGAGGCAAAATGAAATTTCATTTAGAAGATATTGGAGAATTCGTATCTAAGAACAGCAATATTAATACAGATCTATACATAAAAATGTTTTTTGATATGTTCTCAAGCAATTTAGATAATAAAATTCAGAATAGACTTATGACTGATTTGATGATTAAATACTCGCAGCTGTCCAAAACTTTTGAAATGCAAAATAAAGTGCTAAAAGAAACAGAAGAAAAACTACAAAAGTATAATAACCAACTTGAGGAGCTTGTAGATAAAAAAGTCAAAGAGGTGTCGGATTCTCAGATAGCAACTATATACGCACTGGTAAAATTAGCAGAATCCAGGGATGATGATACAGGAGACCATATAGAGAGAACAGCAAGGCTTTGTAGTTTAATGGCCAAACTTTTAAGGGGTGTTCCTAAATATTCCCTTTATATTGATGATACCTACATTGAAAACATATATAAATCAAGCCCGTTACATGATATTGGCAAGGTTGGAATCCCAGATAACATACTTCTAAAACCAGGCAAACTTACAGAGGATGAGATCGAAATTATGAAAACTCATGTAATGATTGGATATAATACGCTAAAGGACGTATATAATAATTATCGTCAGAATAAATTCCTTGAAATGGGTATGGCAATTACAAAATATCATCATGAAAAATGGGATGGTTCGGGTTATCCAGACGGTGCTAAAGGTGATGAAATACCACTATCGGGCAGAATTATGGCAATAGTGGATGTATATGATGCCCTTCGCTCAAAAAGAGTTTACAAAGATGCCTTTCCACATGAATTATGCTGTAAAATTATTGCAAGGGGTAATGGAACAAGCTTCGATCCACTTCTTGTTGATATATTTCTCAATAACCATGAACTCTTTAAACAAGCGCGGGATGGGTTAATTGATCCATTACAGCTTTAATAACAGGTTATCTATTGACATGGTTTATCAGGGCATAAGGGCACAAATAATTTGGTCATATCTATACCCTCGTGTTTTAACAGCTTTATCTTTTTCTCAATCCCACCTGCATAGCCCGTTAGACTTCCATTTGAGCCTACCACTCGGTGGCAGGGAATGATGATTGATATTGGATTGTGTCCAACAGCTCCACCTACGGCTTGTGCAGACATCTTTTCCTTCCCCATACGTTTCGCAACTTCTTTAGCGATGCTACCGTACGTTGTCAACTCACCATAGGGTATTTCAGTAAGTATCTTCCACACTTGCTGTCTAAATTCTCCGCCTATGGGAGCAATAGGCAGCTTTGATAATTGCGGCTTGTTACCTGCAAAATAATCATCCAACCATGATATACCTTCTTGTAATATGGGGAGGTTGTCTTTTTCGATTATGTTTTTTGGCATTGTGTTTGCAATGTATTTCTGTTTACCAATCCACAAACCTATAATGTTATTTTCATCACTTGCAATCAATATATCCCCAACAGGTGATTTGTAATGTGTAGAGTAGTACATATTCTCTCCTCAGATTCATTTCTTCTTGACTCATGGCTTAATTTAATGCTGAAATCTCAAATTGAGCGGTTGCTCCTTCGATTAATCACTTCTTAAATATATTTTTACCCGAACCGATTTCAAAATGATATTTAGCTATGCCCAGATCTACTTTCGTGTATGCCCCTGAACCAGAATATGATTTCACTTCATCTTTATGCAATTCAAATCTGAATTTTTGTTGATTCCTGGCAGTAGGAGCAAGCTGAGCAGCTTTCATACCATTAAGGAACCACTCTGGTACATCCTTCAATTCGTTTATATTAGATAGTTCTTCAATGGGTTTTACTTTATGAGATGTCCCGTTGGTTTCACCATAACCAATTGCAATAACTATTAACAGCTTTTCGTCTGCGTTCAACTTAATAACTTTTTGAGCTTGACTTTTGCTAAATGTGACAGCTACCCAGCAGGTATTAAGACCAAGTTGCTGTGCTTTCAAGACAATCTTTTCACCATAATAACCACACTTCTCTGATAGATCATCACTTTCCTTGCCAACAAGTGCAATGTAATTATTTGCATTATTGAACCGCATGAACTTTGCCATCATGCCAGTAAATGCTTTGGGTTCATTAAGACAAAGCTGAATACTTAATCCGCTATCTTCGTTACATTGACTGATGAAGTGTTGTAGCTCATTTAGAACCTCGCCNTCAATTTTTTTGTCCTTGTAACTGCGTACAGAATGCCTTTCATAAATTGCTTCCAATAAATCCATNCCATTACCTCCACACATATTTTATTTATATCGAAAAAAATGTTTTAGCTCGATTTGATTTATGTNTGACATGATGAAAGGANANTAATTAATACAATACTTGTATACAAAATCATCCATAAAGTAGCCATTTCCTATATCGTTTTTTTCTTCTCCAATTTTAATAAAACCCAATTTCTCGTATGCTTTAATAGCACTATTTTTCTTATTTACATTTAATACAATTGATGACAATCCTGCTTCCTTTGTTTTTTCAATAACAAATTGAAGCATGTCCTTAGATATACCCTTTCCTCGTTGTTCTTTAAGCAAATAAAACTTACTTAAGTACATATCATCCTTTCTTGGATAATAAGCAAGGAAACCCAATTTATTTCCAGATAAATCACAGACAAAATAATATATATATCCATTCTTCAATTGCTCTGTAATTGAAGAAACCGATTGGAATTTGCAAAGCATATAATCATTTTGCGTTACGCCTACAATTGGATCGTAATGCTCTCTTAGTATTTTTACTGCTAAGTCAGATAGCTCCTTTATTGCAGCCGCATCGTTTATCTTAACCTCTAAATACTTCATAATAATCAACCCTCTTTCTATACATGANNCTTTTGTGGTTTAATCTTTATAATTATTAAATGTACAATATGTGTGATAAGCTTTAATGCAAAATCACAATATATTATACCATCTTAAGATGATATAATCGACACACAATGTAAAGCCCTACAGAATCACTATCTATGTGATTCCGTAGGGATATCAACTACGTTTAGGGCTCTGTTTAGCTATATTTAGGCTCGGTATGGATGATTTCTGTAACCTGTCATTACATCAATGTGGCCATTGTTCTTCAGGTACATTTCGGTATACTTCTTCCATGGTGTGAAACCCATCTTTAATCACCGTTTCAACCATGTTTTTCTTTGTTACAAGTACCGGCTCATACTGAATAAAGGGTACATTGCTCTTTCCATCATGAATTGTGTGAGTAGATTCTATTTTCTTCCCCTTTGCCATATCCACCGCCAACTGGGCAGCNCCCTCAGCAAGAACCTTAATGGGTTTATACACGGTGGCTAGCTGTGTTCCCTCAACAATCCGTTGGCATGCTGANAGTTCTGCATCATGACCGACAACATATACTTCGCTTAATAGCCTGTTCTCTGAAAGGGCCTTTATAGCTCCCTCAGCCAACCTATCATTTCCACCAATAACAGCATCAATTTTCATCCCTTCAGAAATGGCCTTACTGACTGTATTATATGCTTCTTCCTCCCTCCAGTCCTCTGACCAGACTTCATCCAGTATATGGATATCGTTATTGTCAATCCCTTCTCTAAGAGCCAGTTTGAATCCTGTATTAAACAGATAACTGTTATTGTCCTTTTGAGAACCGTTAATAATGATATAGTTACCTTCTGGCACTTTTTCGTAGAGTGCACCCGCCATCAACCGACCGACCTGTACGCCGTCAAAAGAGATATACACATCCACATCAGCATTTTTGATGAGACGATCATATGCGATCACCGGAATACCTTTCTTTTTTGCAGCTTTTATGCACTGGGATAAGCCATCCTTGTCATAGGGAATGATCACCAGGCAATCAATCCCCTCCTCAATAATTGTATAGATCTGTTCTACCTGCCTGTTTGTATCTTCATTTGCATTCCGTACAATCACTTCCGCGCCCAGTTCTTTTGCTTTTGAAACAAAAATATCCCTATCTCTTTGCCATCTCTCAATTACAAGCCCATCAATAACCAGGCCAAGAACTATATTATCCTCCATGCTTACATTAACGTTTTCAACAGGATTACCACAGGAGCAAAGACTGAATACAATGAAAATACCTGTAACTATAAGTACTTTTTTCTTTAGACGTTTTTTCATCTTCGACCTCCCTTGTTACCGGTTGTTGTGTTAAAAGGCTTTTGTGATATAGCCTTAATAAAGATAAAGCAATCAGGTCATACTTACCGACTGATTTGACACTACTTCTCGGTTCATATTGATATAAGTGGTAGGAGACAGACCTGTATTCTTTTTAAATAACCGGCTAAAATAATTCGGATCTCCATATCCGACACGATAGCATATTTCTTTAATGCTCATATCCGTCGATTGCATAAGTAGTTTACTGTGTTCAATGCGGACAAATGTTAGATACTCAATGAAATTATACCCGGTTTCCTCCTTAAACAGTCTACTGAAATACTGTGGGCTGATATTCAAGCTCTTAGACAGTTCCTCCAAAGTGATTTCCTCATGGAAATATTCCTTAATGTAATTCTTTGCTCTTTCAATGATACAATTACCCTTTTCTGCTTTCCCAGCCTTTATTCTCTTTGTTATGTACCTGATACGGTTCAAGCACCATACCACTAACTTTTCAAATCTATCTAAATTAATCATTTCGATAATATAATCATCATATTTTACAGAAGCATCTTCAACGACACCCGCTTCCATTGCTTTTCTATGAACAATCACCATATATTCTATAAGAATACTACGTTTTTTCTCAAAACTAAGGCCTTCATTGTGCTGGATTCTATCGGTAATCTTTGAAAAAGCAGTAATTGCACCTTCTTCATTTCCCATTTCAATTTTTGCTATCATATTTTTTGTTGCATGAAAATCGCGAACAATATTTTGCTCTTCTCCACAAATATCCCTGAAACTGGAAATTGGTTCTCCGCGATTGTATTGCAGTGCTTTAGCTGCCTCATGGTAGGATTCGATAATGTCCTGATTCTTCTTGCAGCTGCCTATACCTATAAAACATTCCATATTCATTTTTATTCGAACACTCTTTTGAATATCCTCGGCTAGCGAAATGGTCTGTAAGCGGAAATCATATTCATTATCGAATTTCTCTGATGGTATATATACAATTATTTTATTGATTAGTACAGGCCCTACAATACATTTACATTTGAACTTGAAAATATCACGTATATAGGGGTAGTTTGCCTGGCCTACAATACCTGATCCAATTTTGTTTGATAAAGATTTTGCAGTTTTACCATCACCAAACTGCATGATCATAATATATCCGCCTGTCTGATTCATGTCCAATATTTCCATGTATTTCATAAGCTCATCATCAAATTCAACATTCATTAAAATGGAGTAGATGAACCCCTGTTCCAGGTAGGGAATTACCTTTTCCAATTTTTCAATGGTTTCAAGCTCTTTCTTTTTTCTTTCTTCACGCTCATGGATTAAGCTGATCATTTTTATGATCGTGTCGATGAGCTTATTACGGTTAATGGGCTTCAAAATATAATGCTCTACACCAAGCTCCATTGCCTTTTTAGCAAAATCAAAATGCTCGTAGGCCGAAATAATTGCGAACAGAACGTCAGAATTGTTTCTCTTTATTTCTGATATGGCATCAATACCGTTAATTCCTGGCATTCGAATATCCATCAAGATCATATCTGGACGATTTGTCCTAGCCTTTTCAATTGCTTCCCTACCGTTTTTTGCTGTGGCTACAACAGTCACATTCTTTAAACTATTATGAATAATATGTGTGACTGCATCTATCACTATTTGTTCATCATCCACTACCATTAGCTTATACATCGTTCTCCCTCGCTTATAAGAAATCTATTATTGTAACTCATTAATTCTTGTTGAAGCAACTTAGTGAGCTAATTACTGTACTGTCTCTAAAACGGGAATGCGCATGATTACCCGCGTTCCTCTCCCTACAACACTAATAATTTGAATAACGTCTTCCTTTCGATAAAACAACCTCAAGCGTTGAATCACATTATTAATTCCAATACTCGTGGTATGGCCTTTTTTAGACTTTTCTGGAAAAACATCACCTCTAGCAGCCTTATTAAATATCTCATTGATGGTCTGTTCACTCATCCCAACACCATCATCAACAACCTCAATCACATTTTCTCCATCTTCGCAAAAAACGTGGATCGTTATATTTCCACCTTCCTCCTTTTCACCAATTCCATGAATGCAGGCATTTTCAACGATTGGTTGAAGAATAAGGGGTGGTATCTTTGCATTCAATATTTCCTTATCCTCAATTTCTATTTGAAACCCAATCATCTCACCAAAGCGAACCTTCATCAGATCAATATATGCCGTTACACTATTCATTTCATCGTTCAGTGATACCTCGGTATCCAGACGTCTTACGTTATACCGAAAAAGTGCAGCCAAACTTTCAAGAAAGCAGGATGTTCTATCCGCATCTTCCATCATGGCAAGCTGTACTCCTGCATTTAAAGTATTAAACAGAAAGTGTGGGTTGATCTGGGATTGTAATGATTGCAACTCTGCATTGTTTAGGAGTGTCTGCATTCTTAAATTCTGCATTTCCTTTTCCATTAACCTGGCTTCAATTTCTGACTTACTGTGTAATGCTTCAATATAATTTTTTACACTATTTTTCATTTTATTGAAGGCCACAGCCATTACTTTGATTTCATCATCAGTGGTGACATGCACCTCTTCCACATCAAAATTCCCTTTTGATATTTCTTCAGCAGCATGGGAGAGTTTCATAATCGGATCAGTCATTTTATATGTAATATAAAAAACAATAATGCAGGATAAAACCAGAATATCAATAATCATTACTAGGTTTGCCTTTTCTACGATGGCATTATTCTTCGACAGAGCCGAATAATACTCTGTGTTTCGTTTTAATTGCTGTAGATTAAGTTGCTGTATCTCCTCCATAATATACTGACCGGTCTGATGAACATCATTGTATTTTTGACGGACTGTGTCAGCATCACGTCCTTGCTTGGCGTTAATAGCTTCATTTGCACTCACAGAAAATGTATCTATAAGATTGATGAGCCTATCAATATAGTAGTAGTCAGCGAGCATAGAGTCTTGTATTTTTTCAGTGCTTTCATGGAGTTGATCCATATACAATTGAAATCGATTTTTGCTGTCCGAATCCTTGGTCTGAATAAATAGGACAAGATTTTCTTCAGCTGAGGTGAGGTAGTTTTGCATATCCTCCAACAGGATGCTTAATCGGAACATGGAATCGATTTTCCGGAAAAAATGTCTCGAATTGACCGAAAGATATACACTGACGGAGCTTACTAAAATGATTGACAACAAGAAGTAAAACAACATTTTTTTTCTTATGGTATTTATATTAAACTTTCTTCTCCAATTAATCATTCTCACCCCACTATTTGCCAAATAAATGCACATTCTCAGCTGTTACAACATTGAATGGAATCTCAATATAATCACTTGTTGGCTTTTCTTCGGTCATGATATCAAGCGCCCGTACACTCATCATCTCTGGATTCATATCAAAGGAAGCAGCAATCACTTCCAATCTTATGTATTTTAAAATATCCTCTGATAANCCAACTCCAATCAGCTTTGTTTCTCCAACCCGATTTAAATCAATAATTACCTGAGCTGCGCCAAATGTATCTTTTTCACTAGTGCAGACAATCGCATCCAGATCAGGATATTGGGTTAAGATACTATAAGCTGCATCTTCACCACTGAACAAATCAAAGCTTGTAGATGCTATATCTTTTAAGTTGAGCGTGGGATGTTTATCTANTACGGATTTGAAACCCTCGATAGTCAGACTGCTGGTCACATCCTTATCAGCGTCGGTAACACTTTGGACAATTAATGCAATGTTTACAGGTCTGTTAGGGAGCACTTCGATTGTTTGCCGAGCTGCTTTTTTTCCGTAATCATAAGCATTATACCCAACAAAATAATCCCTGTTTGTGCCTCTGGCATCGGTGTAGACAAACTGTACAGAAATTCCTTTATCAATAGCCTGATTAATGGCATCAATATAATCCTCATCATAAATCCCTTGGGCTATTATACCATCCACCTTTGCGGCGACAGCAGTATTGATGCTCTTGATGGCATCACTCATACTTTCAACATTTACAAAATCAATTCGAATTTGTCTTTCTTCTGCTTTCTGATGAATTCCTTCCTTGAATCTCTCCAAAAAATCATCGGAATTTTGGTACATTAGGACCAGGAAGTTTTTCTTGTACGAGATTTTAGCGTTGTTTTTCTTATCGTTTGCATAGAAATTCTCTTCCATGACCATGGATGAAGTAATAGAGATTGTAAAAGCCACAGCCAATATCAAAAATAGAATAATGGCTATTCCCTTTAACATACGATTTACTATTTTATCATGTGAACTTATATGGAGCAGTTCTTTGTGAACATCACCCATCAGATTTTCACCCCATTGCTGAAAAATGTGATCCATCTCTGTTATATGATGCAAATTTTGTATGAATGCGTCACCATTAGCATCATTATACCTCATTTGCCTAAAAATCCGTATAGCATTTTATTAATATTAAAAAAACAAAGAGTAATATTATACTCTTTGTTTTTATCACGCTAATTAAATTCTTTTTAAATTCTATTGCTGTATACCCACTGCTTATATAATTGTTGATCGGTGTTTACTTGTTAGGTTCTTTAACTGCTCAATTAGATCTTGATCGACAATCATTTCGCTCAACTTACCTTAGCCTTGGATTTGGAATAAACATCGAATGCCACTGCGGCAATCAAAACCAATCCTTTTACGATTGACTGCCAAAAAGTGCTGATACCCATAATGGACATTCCATTATTCAGAATACCCATGATGAAACCACCAATAATTGCACCGATAATGGTTCCAACACCACCACTGGCCGAAGCACCACCTATAAAACAGGCAGCAATGGCATCTAATTCGAAACCATCTCCAGCAGTTGGTGTTGCGGAATTGAGCCTTCCTGCAAAGATAATGCCTGCTATAGCTGCCATAAAGCCCATATTGGTGTACACCCAAAACATCACTCTTTTTGTTTTTATTCCGGATAATTCAGCGGCTTTCGCATTTCCACCTAGTGCATAGATATGCCTTCCGGCAACAGTCCTTGTTGTAATGAAAGTGTATATTACAATAAGCACAATCAATAAAATAACAACATAGGGAAGGCCATTTGCTCTGGCCAACCAATAAGAGAAAAGAACAATTATTGCTGCTATTGCCACAAGTTTAGCAAAAAACAAGTGATTGGCTTCAACCTCAAAATCATGTCTTTTTTTATGCTCCCTGTTCACTATTGCCACAACAACAAAGGCGATGGCGGCGATAAATCCAACAAGGATTGTTGTAATATGTAAACCTGTTCCATCTCCGAATATATCAGGAATTACATCGGAAGCGATAGTAACGTACAATTTTGGCAGCAGAATGGTTTGCCCATTCAGTATAATATTGTTAATCCCTCTAAAAATCAGCATACCCGCTAACGTTGTAATAAATGGAGGGACATTGACATAGGCGATAAAGAACCCCTGCCACATACCTGCCAAAATCCCGACTAATAGTCCAAGAAGAATGGAGAGCAATGGAGGTATTCCAAGGGTTACACTGAATAATGCAGACGATGCACTGACCAGTGCAACAATGGAACCAACAGCTAGGTCTATATGTCCTCCCGTCAAAATACATAGTACCATTCCAATAGCAAGAATCAATATATAACTGTTCTGCAGAATGAGTCTTGATACATTAATTGGTTTTAGTAGTACTCCTTTGGTTAATATCTGAAATACCAAAGTAATAACCAACAGTGCGATAGCAATGGCATACTGTCTCATATTGTGCCTTAGAACATCTCTATAATTATCCATATTTGAATCCTTCCCTTTATTGATTGAAACTTTTTGCTTGGTAGTCATATCTACCAATTCAAACATTATTATGTTCGGATTGCATAATACACTTCATTATGCTCTCTTGGGAAGCCTCTTCCCTTGTCATTTCACCAACCATTTTTCCTTCATTCATAATGTAGATTCTGTCACAAATACCTAATATCTCTGGCAGTTCAGATGAAATAACCACAATGCATTTCCCCTGTTCGGCTAGTTTGTTAATTATAGTATATATCTCGTATTTTGCTCCAACATCAATTCCACGGGTGGGTTCATCTAAAAACAATACTTCGGGCTCAGCAAAAATCCATTTGCTNAACACAACCTTTTGTTGGTTTCCACCCGACAAGTTGCTTGTTTTTTGAAAGATGCTGGAGGACTTTATGTTTAATAACCTTCTTTGCTCTTCGGCAACCTTTATCTCTGCGTTTTCATCAATAATACTGTTTTTACTGACCTTTTTTAAACTTGCCACGGTAATATTCCTTCTGATATCATCAATTAGGATCAGCCCAGCTGTTTTTCTATCCTCGGTCACATACGCCAGCCCTTCTTGTATGGCATCGCTGACATTGTTCAATTTAAGTTCCCTGCCATCTTTAATAATGGTACCACTGATTTTTTTGCCGTAAGCCTTTCCAAAAAGACTCATAAACAGTTCAGTGCGTCCCGCGCCCATCAGACCAGCGATACCAACCACTTCGCCCTTTCTTACATTTAGGTTAACATGTTTGATTCGCATCCGATCCTCATCAAGGGGATCATAGGCTACCCAATTCCTTACTTCAAAACCTATGTCACCAATTTGGGAAGTTCTTTCCGGGAACCTATTAACAAGCTCTCTACCCACCATACCCTTAATAATCCTGTTTTCTGAAATATCATCCCTACCTTTGACAAGGGTTTCAATCAAGGCACCATCACGGATAACGGTGATCTCATCAGCAATTCTTGTGACTTCATGTATCTTATGAGAGATAATTATACAAGTAAGCCCCTGTTTTTGATTTAACTCAAGAAGAAGATTCAATAAATTGTTTGAATCTTCATCGTTAAGTGCAGCTGTGGGCTCATCTAAAATAAGCAACTCAACACTTTTGGAAAGTGCTTTGGCAATTTCAACGAGCTGTTGCTTTCCTACACCAATATCCTTTATCAGAGTATCATGCTTTTCCCTAAGACTTACTCTTTGGATAAGTTTTTTTGCCTCCTGATTGGTGATATGCCAATTGATAACGCCATTGACCGCGCGCTCATTTCCAAGGAAAATATTCTCGGCTATCGTCATATATGGGTTTAAGGCCAACTCCTGATGTATGATAACTATGCCCGNCTTTTCACTATCTCGGATGTTTCTAAATTCACACTTCTTACCTTTGAAATAGATATCACCGGAATATGTTCCATAGGGGTGAATGCCACTTAATACATTCATTAATGTGGATTTTCCAGCACCATTTTCACCGACAAGCGCGTGGATCTCACCTTTTTTTACTTTTAAATTAACATCATCCAAAGCTTTGACACCTGGAAATATCTTCGATATATTTTTCATTTCAAGAATGTACTCTGACATATTGATGCTCCTTGATTTAATGGCATTATTGTTAATTAACATTAATGTCGCTCTGATTATGTTTCAGTTTCAAGAATACTTAATGACCATTATTGTTAATTACCATGCTTAATTTTTATGTAAACTCATATAGAGGCATTTAGCCGGGGGTATTTATAATTATCTTACTTTAGCTGATCCTCTGTATAATATCCAGAATCAATTAATAATTCCTTATAATTGTTCACATCAGCAAAGACAGGATCACATAGGTAGGATGGTACCACTTTTACACCATTATCATAGGTTTCTGTATCATTAATATCGGGTTCGGTACCTTTCATTATGGCTTCAACCATTCCTACTACCTTTTCAGCCAACGTTCTTGTGTCCTTAAATACCGACATGGATTGTTCACCAGCGATTAATTGTTTTACATTGGTAATATCACAATCCTGGCCTGTCAAAATCGGATATGGTTTACTGCTAGAACCATAGCCTGCTGCCTTTAAGGAAGCGACAATACCCTGTGCAAGGCTATCATTTGGTGATAGAACAATATCAACATTTTCATCTGCGTAGTATGCAGTAAGTAAATTATCCATTCTTGCCTGAGCACCCTCGGATTTCCAGCCGGGTATTGCAATCTGCTCCATATCGGTCTGGCCGGACTTTATTACAAGAACTCCACTGTCTATGTAAGGTCTCAATGTATCCATTGCACCGCCATTAAAGTAATAAGCATTATTGTCATCGGGGGATCCACCAAATACCTCCATGGTAAATGGTCCCTTTTCTCCTTCGGCAAGCTTTAATGTATCAATAATGTACTGTCCCTGTAGTACACCAACCTTGTAATTGTCGAAGGTTGCATAATAGTCAACATGGGGTGTGCCTTTAATGAGACGGTCATAAGCAATAACCTTGATATTTTCTTTTGCAGCTTGTTCAAGAACACCACCTAGAGACTCACCATCTATGGAAGCGATAACAAGAATCTCAGCACCTTTGGTGATCATGTTTTCAATCTGGGACACCTGCATTTCAACACTGTCTGCTGCATATTGCAAATCTACAGTATATCCTGCTTTCTCCAGTAAGTTCTTCATGTTTGCCCCGTCCTGGTTCCAACGTTGCAGTGATTTTGTTGGCATGGCTACCCCGATCAGTTTACCGCTGCCTCCGCCACTTCCAGCGGGTGTAGGTGTGCAACCAGTAGCCATTAGCGCTACAGATAACAGCATAACAGCTGCCAATAGAATGGATAAGATCCTTTTCATGAGAAAACCTCCTTCTAATAAATCACTTTTTTACAGCATGTTCTATACATGCACTACTTTTATCTTAAAAGATTACTGGAAATTTTTCTCTGGATATATTTATGAATTGCTGTATATATTTATTTTATATTGCGATATAGAAGATAAATATAGTAAATTCTTAATACTAAAAAAAGAATGGTAGTTACTTCGTTGAGTTTATATAGCAAAATACTGGGACACCAGTTTCATGGCCCACTAAATTATTGTAGTTACTTTATTGTGTTTATATAGCGAAATACTGGGACGCCTGTTTCATGACTTACTAAAATATTGTTATTACTTGATTGAGTTTATATAACAAAACCCTTGTTTTAGCTATTGCTAGAGTAGAAAATGGGTAACTGTGGTGGGTTAAATGAAAAGGCTATGAACGAAATAAATATTACAATCACTATGACAACCGATACAACTGCTACCCATGACTTTGGATCTGAATATATAAAGATATGGGATGCAATACATAATGCAATAAAATAGCAAATGAACACTAAAAGGATATCATAAATCACAGATTCAACCCCTAAAGCACCTTTACACCCATAATACAACAGTAAAACTAATAATGGTGCTATAACCAAAGAAACTGCTGCAGATACAATCCAAGTGTTTGCTGACTTTTCACAATTATCACTTTTAATCATATATATGATTATCCATAATAATAACAATGGAAAAAACATAAATTTTAAATGTTCCCATACGCTCTCATTAATTGGATTAAACAGTCCTACAATAAATATTTCCCCACTCAGTTCATATGCATAATGGGAGATTATTGCTATGATTCCAAGTAATATAGTATATATGGATATTTTTTTGATTGATAAAATACATGTTTTTTTCACATTGGGTCTCCTTAATCGGACATTTTACGATGCTATATTTTCTATTCATTTTATTTTGTACATTTAATTAAAAACTATGAAAAATATGATTAAGATAGACCACTTTTCTAAATTCAAAAAATCAATTATAAATCTTCAAATATACCTACATTCTTATAATTTTTTATTATCTCAAAAAGAGTATTCATGTCGTTCGAAATAACTTTATTTTTGTGATAAACAACACTAAAATATCTGTTCCAGCTACTTTCAGGGTATGGAATTACATGAATTTCACCTTTCTTAATTTCCTCTTCCACTAAACGGATGGAAATTACTGATAAGCACTGATTTTCAATTATTGCTTTTTTTATAACATCAATACTACTACCTTCTACAACAACTTTAATTGGTACTCCATGTTCATGCATATAACTTTCAAAAAGCGCCCTTGTGCCACTACCTTCTTCACGCATTGCAAAACGCTCATTTTCCAGTTCGCTTAAACTAATATTCTTTTTTTGGGCAAGGGGATGTTTTGCACTACAAACAAGAACCAAATGATCATTAACAAGAGGAACAGCAATTAAATTTTGATTAGTAATCTTACCTTCAACAATTCCAATATCAAGTTCAGATTGTAATAACTTTTCTTCGATATTTTTAGTATTATTTATATAAGAATACACTTCTGTTTTAGGATTAAGCTCTTCAAATCTCTTAATAACATTACCAAGTATACAATTACCCACTGTGAGAGTTGCACCAATTCTTATTTTTTTAACATAGCTAGATTCAAATATCTTCTCTTCCATATCATCAAACTGCTTTACTATACTTCTGGCATAATATAGTAATTCTTTACCATTTTCAGTAATATGAAGCTTTTTACCAAGGCGTTCAAATAACAGCATATTGTAATGCTCTTCAAGCTCCTTGATTGCTTGACTAACCGTAGGTTGTGAAATATACAATTGTTTAGCAGCAGCATTCATTTTCCCACAATCAGCTACTGCGATAAAAATTCTTAAATGTCTAATTGTCATAATATTTTATTCCTTAATTTTGCTATTTATTGCGTTCAATTCTCTTTGAGGTTAATAGGTTTTACCTATCATTATTGTTGTATAATATCATTTCCTTATTGATTAAACAAGTGATTTATTATATATAGTATTAATTGCGGTTTATGTGCTGATAAATGTCTCGCTGATGCAATAGATTCACTTATGCAAAAACCGGTTCTTTTATCCAAATCACAATAAGAACCGGTTTATAATTTCTTAGCATCAAGTTAGATAACAAAGCGATGCTCCTTAACAATAAAAAGCATAATGTGGCTTTTCATCCATCCCCACCTTTACCATTTCGGAGTTAATGCTAAAGATTCTATCTATTTCTTTACTCGCAAATACTCGCTCTGGCGTGTCATACATTACAATTTCACCTTTATCCATTAAGCATATTTTTTCAGAATAAGCAAGTGCACTGTGCAAATCGTGAAGAACCATAACTACGGTTTTTCCTAGACCCTTTAGTTCTTTCGTAATTTCCAATATTTCAAGGTGATGATTAATGTCTAAATATGTGGTTGGCTCATCTAAGAATATTATATCGGTATCCTGGGCTAAGATCATTGCTATATAAGCCTTTTGACGTTCTCCACCAGAGAGCTCCTGGATATTTTTATTTCTATATGGATCAAGCCCCATACTTCTAATTGCGTTTTCTACTATGTCTTTATCTTGCTGTGTTTTTGTCCTGGAAAATCCCAAATAAGGGTACCTTCCATGCATAACTAAATTATATACCGACATATTCGGTACAGGTCTATGCTGGGGCAAAAAAGATACTATCTTTGATAGTTCCCTACGGTCAATAGCTGAAATATTCGTGCCATTGATGGTTATTTCTCCACTAAAAGGTTTTAGTAAATTTGAAGCTGTTCTTAGAAGAGTGCTTTTCCCACAACCATTCTTGCCTATAATAGATATTATACTTCCTTTTTCAAAGTTAATATTTATATTTTTAATAATAGTAACTTTATTATAACCTGCGTTTATATTGTTTAGCTTAATCATATAGCTGTCCTCGTTTTCCCTTGATTAATAGATAAATAAAAAACGGTGCACCTAAAAATGACATAATAATTCCAACGGGAATCTCATATGGAGCAAAGAGAACCCGTGCTAACAAATCGCTCATTAGAGTAAAAATTGCTCCAAAGAGTGCTGTTACAGGAAGTAGAATACGATTATCATATCCTACTAAACTTCGAGACAAATGTGGTATTATAAGTCCTACAAAGCCTAATAAACCTGAAAAACTAATAGCACTTCCTGCCAGTACTGCAGCAAGAACTAAACAAAAAAAACGAATACTAGTAACATTAAGTCCCAAGGATTTAGCACTTTCATCTCCTAGTGCTAAAATATTCATATCATAACTTAAAATGAAAGACAAACACAATGCAATTAAAATGAGGATACTAGCAAGACTAATCTCTCTCATTGTTACGCCTGAAAAACCACCTATCAAGAATGCTGTACGAGAGATAGCTACATCTGGTTTAAGTGTCAGAACAGTATCTATAATTGCACCTATAAAGCTTGATACAGCCACTCCTGATAAGACTATAGCCATTCTCGATGCTTTAGTTTGTTTTGCAATAAAATATACGATAAAGACCGCTATCATCGCACCTGTAAAAGCAGCAATTGGTGTAAGATGCAAACTCGAAGGAAAAAAAGCAACCAGCAAAACAGTAAAAAGTCCTGCCCCTGAGTTTACACCTATGACATTTGGACTTGCAAGAGCGTTATTTAATACAGACTGCATTATTGCACCAGATACTGAAAAAGCGCATCCCGCAAGGGCTGCAGCAAAAGTCCTTGGTAATCTGACATATCTAATAATTCTATAATTATTCCCAGTACTATCTCTATTCTTAATTGATTCAATGATTTTTGATAAAGGAATATGTGTTGAACCAATACAAATACTTAAGGTAATACAAATTGCTAATAGAACTAAAAGAAAAATTATAAGTGCAACTTTATAACTCTTATTGGTTTTATCTAAATTCATCCGGGTATAGAATTTTTGCAATATATTCATAACTTTCACCCCATCTAGCATTAGGTTTGTAGTGGAAAAGTTCTTTAGGTAATACAATATATCTCTGGTTTTTAACTGCTGATAATTCACTCCATGCGGGATTTTTTTCTATACTCTCTCTTAGATTTTTTAAAGCTTTATCACTGTCCCCCATTGTAACTACAAAGATATAATCAGGATCTTCTTTAATAATTACCTCCATACTTAAATCTTCTAGTAAGGATTCATGTTTTGATGCTATATTAACCGTCCCCAGATCATTTAGTATTCTACAAGCATTATTGTCATCATCTTTAGCCTTTGCTCCACTTGAAAAGGCTCGTAATAGTAATATCTCCGGTTTCTTTTTATCGCTTACATTTTGCAAAACATTATCAATTCTTGTCTTAACTTCTAAGCCATTTTTTTCGTATAAATCTTTAAAGCCTGTAATATCAGTACAGATATCAAGCATACTTAAATAATCTTCAAAATGTTCTACTTTGAAAAAAGCATGTGCTATCTTAATTTCCTTTAAAATATTTGAAACTTCAATATGACTTTCTATATCTGGTGAAAGTATAACAAAGTCTGGGGAAATGGCTATAATTTCTTCAATATTTGGCTCTTTGATTGTACCTACAATTTGAGTTTCCAGTGGCAGGTCCATATTTCGTTCAGAAATAACATCATTTGTAACTCCAACAAGTTCTCCACCAGCTAAAACCCATGTCTCAGAATATGAACCAACAAGTGATACAACTCTATTTGGCTTACTTTCCAAATTAACAAGATTATCTAATGAATCTTTAAAACTATAATAATATTCATTGTGGCTTACCTCATCTGGCGCGGGTTCAGTGGTAGATGATAAGCCACAACCTGTCAGTAATATCATGGATAAAACCATTATAAAAAATATACTTATTGCTTTTTTTGATTTATTGCTCAAATTAGCATGGCTAAGTTGAGCAAAATTAATAATATCCTTCACTTTTTACAATACTCCTTAAGCACTATTTATAACTGAAGCTGACACCAACTTCTTATGACTATATTTTAGTACTATAATTATGTATTGTAAAATACTATTGTATAATTAGGTTGATAGGTTTTACCTATTTTCATACTGCTCTATGATATACTTTATCTGTATATTCTCAAATAGTTCTCCTATTTCTTTATTGAAGAACTACCCTGTGCCTTATCATAGTTTAAAGAATTTTTTCAAATATAATACTATTTGGAATAAACATATCCGTTCATTTCAATAGCTAAATTCTATATTCAATGATATTATTATCCCAAACTGCCATAATGTGCAGTTTTTATTAATGTTTATTCTATGGAAAATTCCGATCAAAAAAACAGCTCTGTTGAGCTGTTTTCTCGTTACTAAACTCATCCCAAAATAGATATTAGAACACCCGCTACTATGGCAGAACCAATGGTACTTGAAACAATTGGCCCCATCGCATGCATTAACAGATGGTTATGGGGATTGTATTCCTGTCCCAATCTCTGAGAAACACGAGCAGCCATAGGCATAGCAGACACGCCAGAATTACCAATCAATGGATTTATCTTACCACCAGTTATAAAGCATAAGAGCTTAGTTACAAGTACTCCACCAACAGTACCTAAAGCAAAAGCAAACAGCCCCAGAATAATTATTAGTAATGTTTTGGGGTTCAAAATGCGTTCTGCTGTCGCTGTTGCACCTATTGAAAGTCCGATTAACAACGTTAATATGTTTAACAGATGATTTTGAAGTGTACGAACATAGCGTTCTGTAACACCACTTTCTCTAATTAGATTCCCCAACATGAGCATGGCTATTAGGGTACCTGCTTCGGGAACTAAAACCAATGTAGCAATAGTAATACCAAATGCAAAAATTATCTTACTACGCTTAGAGACCCTTTTATGATTGGGCATTTCAATTAGCCTTTCTTTATCGGTGGTAAGCGCTTTCACAATTGGTGGTTGAATTAGGGGAACTAAAGCCATATACGAATAAGCAGCTATTGTAATGATTGGAAGTAAATCAGGTGCTAACACAGATGCAGTGTAAATAGAAGTAGGTCCATCGGAACTTCCGATTATACCAATCGCAGCAGCCTCTTTTAGTGTAAAAGACTCCATCCCCGGAATAATATTTGAAAGTAGTAATGCTCCTACTAAGGCAGCAAAGATACCTAACTGACCGCCTATTCCAATAAGTGCACTTTTAGGCGAAGCAATTAGGGGTCCAAAATCCGTCATAGCTCCAATACATAAAAAAATCATAGGTGGATAAATACCTAACTCAATTCCCTTATATAGATAATAAATTAAGCCACCCTCGTCATAGGTAGAAAGACCTGCTAATGGAATATTAGCAATCAACATGCCAAACGCTAGAGGTAGAAGCAGTAGTGGCTCATATTTTTTTACAATTGAAAGATATGCCAACAATAATGCAATTAACACCATAATAATCTCGGGGATGCCCATTCCCATAAAGCTAAAATTTTCTAACGATGCCAATCAAACCAACTCCTTAATTATTATATTTTTATATAACCATCATGTACAATAATCGCATCAAGTTTATGGCCCTCTTTACACATAGGACATTCGTCAGTCTTAAAAAGATGATAATTGGGTATGTCCTTGTTTGTAAATAGAGCATTAATCTGATTTACCTGACTTTCGGGGAATGCATTAAACAAAGCAGATATTCCTACTACATTCCCTCTATAATAAGATATACATTCTAATGCGCTTTTAAGAGTGGTACCACTTGATATAGAAGACACCAAAACAATAATATTGCGTTCAATAATGAACTCTTGCATATTAGTTTGAAATATCAAGTTTTTATGAACATTACTAATTGGTGTCACTATATGAATATCTCTACCCATGTTTATTACTGAAGTTCCTTCTTGTAAAAGTTCTTGTGCCATATACGCTCCAATTACTTCAGTTCCCTCCATACATACGATCGTATCAACAAGTGTGCTCGCTATATAAGGCAAAGCCAGTTCTATTGCAACCTCTTTTGCTATGGTCGCATTGGTTTTTAGATCGTCAAGATCAAGAAAATGATCGGTATGAAAGTGACTGGTAGTANAATGTCCAGGATTTACTTTCAAGCTAATCGCCGGGTTNTTAGTTAATGAAATAGTAAAAACTTCATGTTCCATTATGAATCCTCCCTCATACAATTCACTTTAATTTACTTTACTTAGTTTACTCAAACTTACTTTGTTTTTCTCCCATCCTTCGTTTTTGGTCATTAATCAAAAAGAGCACCTCGCATAATATTTTCTTCTAGCATTCATCAAACTTACAGTTAAGAACTGAAGAATAATCACATTCCTTAATTCTTATACCCGTATTTTCTGGTTTAACCTGAAGTTTAGATCAAACCAATGAAGTGCCTGGACAATAATTTAATTTATATAAATTTGATTTTATTGTGCAGTCTTCAGAAAACTACGCTTTTTTGTTATCACGCAATTGCTTCTGATGGCTTTGCATGTATCGAAATGAAGTAGCTAACTTTTTTCTTGTTTATATTTTGATATGATGATTATCACCTATAGGATTATACCATCATTATTATATTTTTGCACGGGTAAAATTTGAGCTTTTTGCGTTGTCATGTCTCCTACTGTCAACAATTGAGTTTTTCTTCGTAATAATCTTAAAATTGTACGACCTACTTATGTTGATTACACCCACTTTTCGCCCTTTAATTGCAAAATCTCATCAATTTTTTCTGCAGGCATTGGTTCGGAAAAATAATATCCTTGAACCTCATCACACATACGTTGGCTTAGAAAATCAAACTGAGTATTTGTTTCGACTCCCTCTGCGATAACATTAAGATTCAGGCTTTTGGCAAGATTTATGATTACCTTTGTGATTGCTTTATCCTTCTCATTTCCGTCTATACCATGAACAAATTGCATATCAATCTTAATTGTGTCGACAGGTAAGGTTTTTATACGATTTAATGATGAATATTCCGTACCGAAATCATCTATTGATATATTTATCCCCATAGTCTTCAAGCGAGATAAAATATTAACAACAAAATTTGCATTTAAACTAGCAGCACTTTCTGTAATTTCTATTTCTAAACATTCAGGTTCTAATCCAGTTTCTTTTAAAACACCTTTAACTTGTTTTATAAAATCTGGGTCATTTAATTGATAAATTGATACATTAATAGCAATACGAAATTTCTTATCCCATTTATCCTGCCAGATTTTATTTTGTCTACACGCTGTTTCCAATACCCATTTGCCAATTGGATTAATTAGTCCTGTCTGTTCTGCTATTGGAATAAATGTGGCTGGACCTATCATACCTCTGTCAGGAAGTGCCCATCTCAATAGTGCCTCAAATCCAACTATTTTCTTTGTCTCAATGTCAATCTGTGGCTGATAATAAACTAATAACTGGTCTTTTTCAAGAGCCCGATAAAGTCTATTCGTCAGTTCTAATTTTTCTAAGCCTTCATTTTTCATGTCTTTGGAACAAAATGAATATCTGTTTTTTCCCATCTTTTTTGCATTATACATCGCTGCATCGGCATGCTTAATAAGTGTTTCAGCATCCGCTCCATCCTGCGGATATAAAGCAATACCTGCACTTATTGTTATGAACAATTCTCTATCTTCAAAACAAAATGGTTTATTAATATCTCTCATAATCTTATCCATGATTCTAACAATATCTTTTGTGTGGGAAAACTGGTTTAGTATTATAACAAATTCATCGCCGCCGAAACGCGAAACTGTATCATAATCTCTAATACTATTAGAAAGCCGTTGCGCAACCTTTACCAAGAGCTCGTCTCCAAGATCATGTCCCATAGTATCATTTATGGTTTTAAACAAATCAACATCCGCTAAAACAACAGCAACAAGCTTTTCAGTTCTATTTGACAATTTCATTGCCAACTCCAATCGATCTTGAAGCAAGGCACGATTTGGTAGCTTGGTAAGCAGGTCATAATTGGCAAAGAATTCATTTTTTCTCTCGGCTTTGTTTTTTAATATCATGTCTGAAACCACATTTGCAACAATCTCAACAAAATCAAAGGAATCTATATTCCATTCCTTTAACGGTTTAGAGGAATTTAACCCCAAAACCCCTATGACCTCTCCCTTCTCTTTAATTGGCATAGCAATCAACCCACGAATATTATCTTCAGCAAGCATTTTTTTTAATTCACCTGCCATCGGAGGTAATAGATTAGAGTCTGGAAGCTTTGCTATGGTATCTTTTTCAAACTGTTTTAGCAACCTATCGGAAATTTTAGAGTATGCGTTTTCAAAGCTCTCCATTCGAGATAATACGCCTTCTGCTTTCCATTCATAAGAGTTTTCGAATCTTCCGGTTGCATTGCCAAACAAAACTATATACGCCCGCTCAGATTTGAAAAAATTACCGCACTTCTCCAAAAAATTGTGAATAATCGCATCCGAGCTTAAGTCCTCAGTAGCAATAAATTCTCGCATTATATCTAACAACAAACTCTGTTTAGCATCAGAAGAAGCATTCTTCTTTAGATTTAAATCATACCTATAGTTACAATAGGCTGCTAATGCAGCCGCAACACCGATATAAATAAACCTTAGCATAAAAAACGGGACTTCTACTATAATACTAGGAGATATGACTAAAACAAGTACTTGTGACATAAGAGATGATGCAATAACAGTATTCAGAATAATTTTTCTGTTATATATGATACAAATTATGTAAAACAAAAACACAAATGCCCATACAGTAATGCTATTATGCACCTGAAACGTTAGAGTTATATAGGGCATAACAAAAGAATATATAATAGACACAAACAATTCTTTCCGTACAAAATCGATTTTAAGCTTGTCAATAATAAAGATTGCAGCAGATACTAAAAGCAATACTACGCTAAATTCNTTTACATTAGGTATACTATTATTGAATACAAATCTTTGACTAATTATATTTGTAACACTACCCATTAAAAATCCAAGACTCATAATCCTGTATATATTACTATGTACTTCATCATTATTTTGGCTGTTAGTATCAAGATTTATATTCCCATAATTCTTTATTAGATATGTCATCGCACCAAGGGGTATTAGAGAATAAATAGAAGCATGTCTTGGTATTAAAATATCAAAATACCCAAATACAATATCTGAAACAGTCCCGAGCATATATGCTATGATATAACAGATTGCAAGTAATGTTGCTTGGATTTTTCTACGTTTATCTTGAGAGTTCTTTCTATCTAACAACAGTATAATTAAATTTATAACAATATAACCACCGAAGTATGCATAATAAAGATAATCGAAAAAATCTTGGTTGAGTACTGGAACCCACCCATAGGAGGTATGTACGAAACTATCTGTAAAAAAACCAAAAGCCGGAAGGAAGGTAAAGCCAAGCACTAAAGCCAGTCCAGGCAAATATAGTATTGGATATATCCACCATTTCCTTAGTAGCTTATCCTTTTCGGTTATCAATAAAGTAAAATGCAGCAACAATCCAGACATTGGTCCCCACCCAATGGGGGCAAATAAATGTCCAAATTCAGAAATTGTTTCATTACTCGCTACCGCACTAATTGCAAGACCTAAAGACCAAGCTAATAGTGCAAAGCAAATGACTGCTAATAATTTTTTAACCCTTGTGTTTAATATACCATTCGTAGCATATGTTCC